>Ga0164318_10007284_pt1 | contig 10717 bp, 9 predicted proteins | sample GuaBasSedimGuay9_FD_113734 | JGI IMG/M metagenome (GOLD analysis project Ga0164318, IMG submission 113734) | Subseafloor sediment microbial communities from Guaymas Basin, Gulf of California, Mexico - Guay9, Core 4571-4, 0-3 cm | ecosystem: Environmental > Aquatic > Marine > Hydrothermal vents >...
AGATTTTCATTAACCATTGTTAACGGCAAATCTACGATAGAGGAAAATTTATTCATTTTAAAATCCATAGAAACTAGCTCTTCTTCCGAGACAGTTAGAATATTTTTGAGATTATTTTCCGCTATTTCCCTGAATAAATTATTTACTTCATCTATACTCGTTGATTTTTTTAGAGTCGCTACAAAGTCAACAATAGAAACAACTGGAGTCGGCACACGCATCGCCATCCCATCCAGCTTCCCTTCTAATTCGGGAATAGTTTGAATCACCGCTTTCGCCGCGCCCGTTGTCGTGGGGATGATTGACATCGCCGCCGCGCGTCCTCTTCTCAGATCTTTATGCGGCAAATCCAAAATTTTCTGATCATTCGTATAACTATGAATTGTTGTCATTACCCCTTTTTCAATTCCCAGATTGTCATTTAGAATTTTTACCACCGGCGCCAGACAATTTGTCGTGCAAGAAGCGTTAGAAATAATATCATCTTTTTTCGGATCATATTTTTCTTCATTTACGCCTAAAACAAATGTATTAATTCCCTCACTTTTCGGCGGCGCAGAGATAATTACTTTCTTCGCTCCCGCTTTTAAATGTTTTTTTGCTCCTTCTTTATCCCTAAAAAATCCTGTGCATTCCAAAACAACATCCACTCCCAATTCTTTCCACGGCAAAAGTTCCGGATCTCTTTGCGCGAATACTTTTATTTGTTTTCCGTCTATAATAATATGCTCGTCATCATAACTCACTTCTTTTTCATAAATCCCATAATTGGAATCATACTTAAGAAGATGCGCCAAAGTTTTTGTGTCAGTCAGATCGTTGACAGCCACAATTTCTAAACTGGGATTTTCCAACGCTACTTTCAGCGCCGGACGACCAATTCTCCCAAAGCCGTTAATCGCAATTTTCGTCATAGTTTTTTTGTTAAGATTTAAAATGAATATTGTTTTTATATGTTTTTCATTATGCTAACTTTCCTTTTTGTCATTCCTGCGAAAGCAGGAATCCAGACACAGAATCTTACACATTAAACTATCAACAGTTCTTAATAATCTCAGTAATCACTATTCCAAATTATAATACAAATCTATCCAGCAAGGATTTTCTTTTTCAATTAAATTTATCTTCCATTTGTTTCTCTCTTTGAATAGCGGAATTAATATCAATAGTTGTTTCAAAATAAACAAGTTTGTCAATCTTGTATTTCTTTGTAAAACTGTCCACCAAACCCTTTTTGTGTTCGTAAATTCTTTTCTTAAGATTAGAAGCTACGCCAATATATAAAGTGCCATTCTTTTTACTTGCTGTAATATAAACATTATAAATTTTTTGTATTTTCATTTTTATAAAAAAGCTTTTGTTTTTTTTATAAACTTTTATTTTAGGATAATGTTTGAAGATATTGCGTCTGGATTCCTGCCTTCGCAAGAATGACAAATTAGATAAACCATAAGTAACAAATAGATTACCAGTTCAAAAATATATTGTTATTACTGTGATCAAAGTCGCAATTATTCTCCGTGTAATAGTTTTTATCATTATTTTTATATGTATCCATTTTTTGTTTTGACTTTTCAAACTCTCCGTAAATTACTAATCACGGTCAATCGCCCGATTATGCGCTTCAATATAATATTTCACAAACTCTTCCCAGTCAGCCATAAAGGCGATTTCACGCGCTTTGATCTTATTGTCAATTCTTTCTTTCTTTGAAAACAAAGTGAATTTATAAAGAATATCAACAAAATCGCTAACAACATCTTCTCTTTCTTCATTCTCTATGTCTAAAATATTAATTCCCGGAACTTCTTTTCCGTTAAGTTTATCATAAAAATATTTTCCAAATCCTGATAAATTGCTTGTCAGTGAAGATACGCCAAGAGCCGCCGTTTCCAACGGAGTATATCCCCACGGTTCATAATATGAAGGAAAAATTCCAAGATGGCATGCCTGAATACTTTGGTAATAATCAAGATCTCCCAGTCCGTCAGCTCCGGTTAAATAAATCGGATAAAAAATCACTTTAACTTTGTCTTCTTTTTTATTTTCCAATCCTGTTTCTTTAAATGCTTTCAGAATAGGATCATTTCCACCGTTTAATATATTATGCGTTGAGAGTGGCGCAACACCGTTTTTAGATTTTAGCCGCAAAAGTTTTCTTTTCATTTTAAGGATAAATTTTTCGCCAAGAATTGATTTTTCGCTTATTTTTTTCTCAGAAGTAACAGTATAAAGCAAATTCTCCCTAATATTATCTTTACTTTCTTCCAACAGATCTTCAATATCCTGAAATTCCTCTCTTGCTTCAATGATCTCCGGTTTAATGCAACTTATTCCGGTTGGAACCCAAAAAAATGTAATTACTGTCTTTTTGCTTTTATCCTTTTTCATTTTTTCATTAAGCTTCCCAAGCGATTCTATCATTACATCTAATCCCTTATTATGAAATTCATATCTGCTGGCAGTAAAAAAAAATAAAGTATTTTTTAGATCAATATCATAATACGGAAAGAAGTAATAAAGCGCAAACTCTCGCAATCTATTTCTAAACATCTTATGCTTCAAAGCTGTTTCTTCAAAGCTCGGAAATTTTGACATATCCAGTCCGTTTGGAAGTATAAGATCAGCTTTTTTTCTCAAAAGGTGTTCTGTCTCCATTCCCGTCACTTGGCTTACGGTTGTAAAAATATCAGCTGAGCGCGCAGCCGCTTTTTCCATATTATGTTTCGCTTGCACGTTATATTTATATGCTTCTTCGTCCGGGTTTATTTTATTCAGCATAAAATATAGATTTTCTCCGTGCCCTGCCAATGTTCTTCCCAAAGTTGTCGCGTGAGTCGTGAATACCGTTGACACATCTACATTATTTTTTTTCAAATATAATATTGTTCCTCCGGAAAGCCATTCATGTCCGTGAACAACTATTTTTTTGTTATTATTCGCTTTGGATATTTTCTCTACTAAAATTCCCACAGTCCAGCTCCACAAAACCGGCTCGTTAAAATCATAAGGGGCGTCTAAGGAATCAATTCCAAAACTATCCCAGAGTTCTTTTTTTATTCCGTCAATCTTTGACCAGAAATTTTTAAAATCAATCAAAATTACTTTTGGCTCACCTTCAATAAGCCATTCTCCAAAATGACAAACAATTCCAATCTTCTCAAGCTCATTATAAATTTCTTTATATTCTTCCGGGATTGACTTTTCTTTAAAAACACTTTTAGTCGCTTTAACAAAATAAGGACCGATTAAACAATAATTATCTCCATAATATTTCTGCATTTGTCTTGCCTTAGAGCTCAACACTGTAAAAATCCCGCCAACTTTATTACAAGCTTCCCAAGAAACCTCAAAAACCAAATCCGCTTTTGGTTTAATATCATTTTTCATTTTTTTATTTTTACAAAATTTAAATTTTATATTTTTTTAATTCTTCTTCAATTGCTTTAGTCATCGTTTTCACCGTTTTTATTTTGACAAGTTTATTCGCCAGCGTCTTATCGTTTAAAACATTTTTTACCCAATCAGCAAAATCATTTTTTTCTTTATTGACATGATACTTAAATGTTTCTTCGTTTATTTTTTTTAAAGCGTTTTTCAAATCTTTAAGGTTTCTTAGAATTGGACCATTATTAATCCAAAAACATAATTCATTTTCGGCATTAATAGTAGCTAATTTTTGTTTTGTTTTTTTCATATTTTTTGTTTTTAATTTTAGAATTCAAACACTCACACATTGTCATTCCTGTCCCTGCCTACACAGGGATAAACTCCAGCAGGAATCCAGATGGAGATATCTTCGGTTTTTAAACATTATAAAACAGTAAAATATCATAAACTATTACTTTTAATTTACTTGCAATGCTCTCACTATAAAAATAATGATTGATGAAATTGCATCTGGATTCCCGCCTGCGCGGGAATGACAAAAAAATAAAAGTTAAATTTCATTTGTTGATTTACTTTTCAAGAAACTCTAATCCTTTTTAGCCTAAACCTAAAATCATTCAAAATATTCATAAAACTTATAAATGCTTCATATGGCGATTCATACGGACTGAAATATTTATGCACATCTCCATCTGAAAACCATTTTGTACACATATAATAAAAATGATCGCTCGTTTGCATTTTGCGCCAATCGTCTATAATTTTTCTATCTCTGGAATTTACAACACCATCTTCCAATTCATATATTTTCCGAAGCGCTGATTTTTGCATAGAGTTTCCAATCCATGCGCTCAAATCTCTTTCTGTGTCAGCCCATGTCAAAACATTATGGATATCAAGTTCGCCAACCGAATCATATAAATCAACAAGTTCCGAAGGTGTTTTAAAATTATTATCCGGATGTTTTAACAGCTCTTCTGGTAAAAACCTAAGAAAATCAAAGATTCCGGTATCTTCCCATTGATGTTCGCCAAATGTTTCATAATCCATAAAAAGATTAATCGTGTGTCCGTTTCCATTGATAGCGTTTGCCCACTGGCAAAATTTCGGGGCGTCCAAAGGATATTCCTCCCACCCTTTATTTGAAAATCTAAAAGCAATATCATCTGAAAGCTTATAGTTTTTAAGAAGCAGCTTTATCTTATTAACGCCTTTTGGGGTATAAAGAAAATTAGGAGATCTGTTTCCAAGATAATGCTCCCAGCCCTCGGCCAGTATTCCATCATAACCGAGTTTCTCTACAAGAGCGGCTAATTCATTATTATAAGCAAGTTCAGTGTTTCTAAAAATCCTCGGCTCATAATCAAAAAGTTCTTTTATTTTTTTTCTGTGCAATTTTACTTGTTCTATGAATTCTTCGTCCGAATAAAAAAATGAAAGTGAATGATAATATGTCTCGTCAAGAATCTCAACATTACCCGTTTTCACAAGCCGTTGAAACGATTCAAGAACTTCCGGGGCATATTCTTCCATTTGCTCCAACGCAATTCCGGAAAAAGAATAGCTGATCTTAAACTCAGGATGACGATGAATTAGATCAAATAAAACTTGATTTGTCGGCAAATAGCATTTTTTCGCTATTTTTTCAATAACCGCCTTATTTCCCTTCTCGTTTAGATTTTCATCTTTGAAATAATCATGATCACGACCAACATCAAAAACAGAATACTTTTTTATTCTATATGGTTGATGAACTTGAAAATAAAAACAGATAGATGACATAAATTACAAATTAATATTTCTAATTATAAGCGCGAGGCTATCTCAATTTATCTGTTTCTTAATCTCTGGCAACTTCTAAAACTGGAAAAAATTAAGAGAACTGATGGTATGAACTCAAATATAAATATCATTATTATTGCTGTTTTACCAAACAGAAATAATGACATAAACATAGCTATAAAAATAAGATTCAAAAAACTAAACACTAAACTTAAAAATGAACTTATTCTCTTGTTCATTGAAAGAAGTACTGTCAATAACAAAGCGGTTATTAACGGAACAGAAGATATTATCATTAAAGTTAGGTAAAAAAAGTCACTGTGGAAACCATTTAATACAATCCGAAACATCTGAAACGCTGCTAACAATATTGCGGAAATAAAAGCTATCTTCCAATCTTTCATATTTTTTTGTTATTTTCTCAATAGTTTTAAAACTTCCTCGCTCCTGCCCCACTGCAGTCTCTCAAGTTCATTAATTAATTTAAATCTTTTTAAAATCTTTAGTTTGACAATCTGGCAATCTACTTCTATAAATTACAATAAATTACAACCAGTTTCCACAAATTACTCATGACACTTTTTCCAAATCAACTTCTCGTATATTCCAATAATTTTATCCGCCACATTATCCCAATTGAACTTATCAATTTCCGCAAATCCATTTTCTGCCAAACACTCCTCCAGCTCTTTATTTTTCAAAACAGCAAGAATCTTATTTGCCATTTCGTCAGTGTCCCAAAAATCAACCTTAAGACAATTATTTAAAATCTCGCTCACACCAGACTGTCTGGAAATTATAACCGGTGTACCACTGGCAAGTGATTCCAGCGGAGTGATTCCAAATGGTTCTGAAACAGACGGCATTATATAAAGATTCGCCATTCTGTAAATTTTTTTTAATTGTTCATTGCGAAGAAATCCTGTGAACAAAACATTGTCGGCAATACCCAAAGAAGATGCTTGTTCTATAATCTGATATTCCATATCGCCAGATCCGGAAATTATAAAAACAACATTTTCATCTTTGTCTAAAACTTTTTTTGCTGCGTGTAAAAAATAATCAGGTCCTTTATGTAAAGTTATTCTTCCAAGAAATAAAACTATCTTTTTACCATTAAGATTGAAAAAATTTTCATCGTCAGAAGCATTCTTAAATTCACTTTTATTGATAGCATTATAAACGACATCTATTTTATTTTTACTAACACCATAGCCTCCTAAAATTTTATTTTTTGTAAAATCACTTACCGCGATAATATGATCCGCTTTTTGAATTCCCTCCTTTTCTATTTTGAAAACAACAGGGTTAACATAATGTCCTCCGCATCGGTCAAATTCCGTTGAGTGAACATGCACGACAAACGATTTTCCAGAAATTTTTTCCGTTTCAACTCCTGACAAAAATGTCATCCAGTCATGAGTATGGATTATATCATGTTTAACTTGTGAAGCAATATCCTTCGCCAACAACGAATACCTATAGACTTCCTCAATCAGGTTTCCACAGTAACCGTTGTTTTTATTCTCCCTACTAGCTGATAAAAACTTTCTTTTGTAATTGTAAGAAGTATTATAGGCAACCAAGAGAGAATTAACTTCTTTTATTTTCACTTTTGGCAAATTAGCGGAAACCACATTTAAAAAATCTTCGGTAATTCCAAGATTTTTCGGTAACACAAAATTTATCTCAACACCTTTTTTACTTAGCGCCTTAGTTATTCCATAACAAGCAGTTCCAAGCCCGCCACTATTGAATGGCGGAAACTCCCAACCAAACATAAGAACTTTCATTTTTATCTTTGTTATTTATTTTTGCTATTTATTATCATAATTATAACACAGCTCACGCAAATCACAAAATAAAAAAAATAAAAAATATTGCAATTTATTGTAGCTTTTCGTACGGAAAAATGAGAAAGTCCTAATAATATTATTTTATCCCCGTACTTCCAAATCCCCCATCCCCGCGTTTAGTAATGTCTAAACTTTTAACTATTTCAATCTCCGCCTTTTCAATTTTTTGGATAAGCATTTGCGCTATCTTTGCGTTTTTCTCAACAAGATACTCTTTATTCCCAAGATTAATCAGGACAACTATAACCTCCCCCCTATATGTTGAATCAATAACTCCTGCCATCATTTTCATACCATATTTGGCAGCTAGTCCGCTCTTGTCCCAAATAAGTCCAACATATTTGTTCGGAATCTCCATTTTTATCCCCGTAGAAAATCCCTTTCGTTCTCCGGGTTTTAAAATATAGTTTTCTTCAGCTGAATAAAAATCAAGTCCCGCGTCACCTTGATGCGCGTAATTCGGAACTTTTGCATTTTCATTTATTTTTTTAATTTTGATTTTTGGCATAAATTATTTTCTATCTAAAAATCTTTTAACTCTATTCCAAATCAAATCACTTATTTCTTCAGGGCTTAATAATTTATCATTTTTTATACAATTTATTTCTATCCAATTATTATGCTTTTTAACCAAACTCAACGATTGTTGATAAGACGACTCTTGATAAGCACGGCTTTTTTCAACCTTGTCCTTTTTCGCGTTTTTAATATAACCTCTGGAAACTTTTTTAGTTAGCAGCTCTTTGGAGATTTTATACGGAACATTAAGAAAAATAACCGTGTCTGGTTTTGGAATTTTAAAAACATTAAACTCCATCTTCTCTAGCCATTCCAGAAATTCCTTTCTTTTTTTCTGATCTAAAATTTTCCCTCCTTGGTGAATTTGATTTGAAGAGGAATATCTGTCAAGCAAAACTATTTTTCCATCTTCCAACCATTCCTTTATTTTCTCTTTTGTTTCCCAGCGATCAGCAGCATATAAAATTGACGCAAGATATGGACTTATTTTCGGGGCATTCCCAAACTCATTATTCTGAAATCTGCCGATCATTTTGCCAAAAAAGTTTTCATAGTATCGCGGAAAATCAATGGTAGCGGTTTTGAACTTTTCTTTTTTTAGTTTCTTAATAAGTAACTTAGTCTGCGTTGCCTTGCCCGCTCCGTCTATTCCGTCTATCACAATTAATTTTCCTTTTGTTTTATTTTTTTTCATTTGAATTTATAAGCTATAATAATTTCTATTCCTCAAGGTAATTTACTTCTCCCAAATTTGTCATTCCGAGCCCTTTAAGACGAGAAATCTATAAGTGATACCATACAGAGATATTGTTTATTTTTAGAGAACTCTTAGATTCCTCAATCGCGGAGTTTATGCTGAATTTATTTCAGTGCTCATTTCGGAATGACAAAAATTAAGAAAAATTCGTCAGGAGTATATTACCCTGTTCTATTCTTCCAACTCATCCTCCGAATAGACAAAATTCAAATCAATCTTTTTATAATTAAACAATTCTTCTTCTTTGAAAAACCGTTTTATTTCCGACTGAGCGTTTTCTATTGAATCGGAGGCGTGAATCAAGTTTGTTTGAATACTCATCGCCAAATCTCCTCTGATACTTCCCGCGTCCGCTTCTCTTCCCTTAGTAGTTCCAACAATAATTCTGACTGCTTCAACAGCATCAAGTCCCTGCAAAGCCACAGCTATTACCGGAGTGCTTTTCATAAAATCTCTCAGTTTTCCGAAAAACGGCTTATCTTTATGATGCGCGTAGTGATCTTCCAAAACAACATCTTCAAGTTGCATCATTTTGAGACCAACTATCTTCAACCCTTTTCTTTCAAACCTTCTAATAATTTCCCCCAGCAGATTTCTCTGCAGAGCGTCTGGTTTGACTAAAATACATGTTCTTTCCATTTTTTTAATGTTAGTTATTAATTAATAGTGTTTGGAAGATATGAGCAAGGAAAACTGAGGCAACGCTTTAAAATTTCCAAGCCTTTCTTTTTTTTATTCCCAAATTCTATTTTGGTTATGATTAAAATTGAAAAAATTTTGACTCTCACGAACCCACTATTACAATCCCCTCTTCCACCCCAATACTATAATCATCCGGCAGCTCGGTAGTAAGACCACTGTCCAGTGTGTTAATAATATTTTCGGTGAATTCATCATAAGAAGTTGCTTTAACTTCTTTCATAATTTCCATTACTCTGCCGATATTATCTTCTTCGGGAGTAATACTTATTTGAAAAACAATTTCTTTGGCAGGCAAAATTATTCCGGTATTAGCTTCCAGCTTAGGTATTTCCCAAACGATTTCTCTTGTTTCCGGATTATAATAAAATTTTTCTTTATCAATTTCCGTTCCCTGAAAATCATTACTATTTTTATTATCCCCGGATTCTTCTCCATCATTATCTTTATCTTCCTGCTCTGGAATATATATCCCATTATTTTCATTTCCCGAAAACACTTTTCCATCCGGTCTGATATAACTTCCTGTCCATTTTACTTTTTCAGGCAGAAGTGAAACAATCTTTATATTTTTAAGATCATTAAACAAACTGTTTAAATTCCAGTGAATCGTATATCTAGTCTCTTTACCAACTTCCGGAGGAATAACTCCACTATTTTTAATTCTGCCATCATCATTAAAATATCCTTTTGCTCTCACGAATAAAGACGCATCCAATTTAACAATTGTCGTGTTTGATGTGATAGTTTCCCCTACTTTTTCTGATTCCGAGTCAAAATCAAACTCTTTGACCGCTACGGTATTTTTTATAATAAAGTTTTTATCACCTGAATTTTCTATATCAATAAAATCTTTAACTTTAACTTTAAAACTAACTTCCTCTTCTTCTCCAATGCCAAACACGGCAAGTTTTGGAATATTGAAAGCGCTCCAGGTTATTTTTTCACCGTCATACGATCCATTTGCAACATTGATTGAATCAGAGTTAATGCATCCTTCAATTCTGCTATTAATAACAAGTCCCTTAATTTCCATATCACTGTTATTTTTTAATTTTATTTTATATTCCAACTCTTCTCCTTTATAGGAAAAATATTCTTCTGAGCCATTGACCGTTTGGCTTAAAATCACCGGGGTATTTTGAATTCTTATCGCAGTTTTGTTATTTAAATACGGAATTGTATTTTTATCTCTTTCAGACGCCTTTAGAATAGCTTCTATCTCTATTTCCTTATTTTTATTTCCTGTAACATTTCCTTCTACAATTAACTCTCCTTTTGTATTCGGCTTCAAGTTTTCTATATTCCAACTCAGAGAATATTCCGTTCCGCTTTCATCCGCTTCGGGATCTGATGAAACATACTCAAAGCCTTTTGGAAGTACAGCCTCTATTTCCACATAAAAACTTCGCTTGCTTATATTTCTGTAAGCAATTACGCACTTTGCTTTGTTTTTATTAATCACAAATTTCGGACATTCAATAGACATTTCAAATGGAATTGATGTTACTTTTAATTTAGCCTTGCTTTTACTGTCAAACGATTGGAATTCAGAATTAAAGTTATCTGGAATGTAAGAAATTTTAGAATCAAATTCATATTCAGTTCCCTTCTTTCCAATAATCCTTCCATACAATCTTATCTTGTCTGATTCTCCAGCTGGCAAGTTATCTAAATTCCAAACAAAAACCGAACTGCTATCCCCTCCTCTGGA
>Ga0164318_10007285_pt1 | contig 10717 bp, 10 predicted proteins | sample GuaBasSedimGuay9_FD_113734 | JGI IMG/M metagenome (GOLD analysis project Ga0164318, IMG submission 113734) | Subseafloor sediment microbial communities from Guaymas Basin, Gulf of California, Mexico - Guay9, Core 4571-4, 0-3 cm | ecosystem: Environmental > Aquatic > Marine > Hydrothermal vents...
ATCACAGCCACAGAAGTGTTAACGCTTGACCCGAAAACAAAGGAAATACTAACCAGAGAAGTATTCCGCTGGAAACCTAGAAAAGACGAATTCAAAAAGCTCAACCCAAGCTATGTCCTCCAAAGAAACATGGAGAAACTAAACCTAACAGAAGATGAACTCAAAAAGGAACTGCGGAAAAGAAGGATAGTTCTGGAATGGATGGTGAAAAGCAACATCCGCCATTACACCGAAGTCGCAAAAGTCATCCGTGAATATTATGCTGACCCAGAACGCGTGTACAGGAAAGCTTGGATGAACCTTAAATGAAAAAGGAAAGAAGACAACGGAAAATTCGCGATAAAATGACGCAGATAGCTAGCCAAGTTGCTTCACCTTTCCGGGTGATGATAGGTCACGGTGCCCAACGAAAAGAGGATAAAGAAAAAGCGAAATCGAATTCGTGGATGTTCGCTTACAGGCTTCTCGGAGAGAGACTCACGTTCTTTCTTCCGCTGTTCAAGGATTTAGACAACAATATGCGGAAGGCGAAAATGCGGATAAGCTTCAAAGCTTATGTGAGCTTAACGGTTCTGGTCACATCTGTAGTGTTTGCCTCTGCGCTTCTAACAACTTTCTTGCTTACGCTTCTAGTTTTTAGGCTTTCGCCTGTGATTTCAGTCATGCTTAGTGTAGGCATAAGCCTCTTCGCCTCAGCTGCAACTACCATAGGGTTCTATGCCTATCCAGTTTACCGAGCTGACGCTTTGAAAAGGAAGCTCGACGATGAATTGCCGTTTACAACGGGCTACATGGCTATCCTAGCAGCTACCGGAGTTCAACCAGACAGAATCTTCTACGCTTTGGCAGAATTAAAAACCTCGTTAGCTACTTCGATTGAGGCAAAAGAAATAGTTAGAAACATAAAGCTTTTCGGCTTCGATATGATATCTGCATTAGAAGAAGCATCGGAGAATACGCCTTCAAAACACTTTAAGGAACTTCTCGAAGGATTCATTTCAACAGTCCATTCCGGCGGCAACCTAGCGGGATATCTCCGTGAAAAATCCCGACAATATATGAGGCTTAAACGAATCAAACTGCGAAAGTTTTCAAACACGTTGTCCATGCTCTCCGAATTCTACGTAACCATGCTGATAGTTGGACCACTCCTATTCATAATTATGTTTTCCGTAATGGCGATGCTCGGCGGCAGCGACTTCGGACTTCTAAATCCGGCATTAATGCTAAACATCATAACCTACATCGCTATCCCTACGGGTTCGCTGGTGTTCCTCATAATACTAGACGCCATATCGCCAAAGTGGTAGAAAATGCTGAAAATAAGCAGAAAACAGAAGAAAATCGTTGAAACCGTTTCCGTTCTGGTAGGAATAGCCATAATTCTCGGTTCATGCCTCGTGTTTTGGGGTCATCCCTTCCTAGAGGACATCGTGGTTCTCACGTTCGCCTCGGTAATGATACCAATAATCATCGTGGAATACTTGGATTACAGATGGAGAAAAGCCGTAGACCAACACTTGCCAGACTTGTTCCGAAGCATAGTTCAAGCCCAACAGACCGGGATGACGTTGCCGCAAGCCATAGAGGAAGCTGCTAAGCGGAATTATGGACCGTTAACAGTTGAGCTTCAGAAAATGAACGCTCAGATTTCATGGGGCATATCCTTCGAAGAAGCGTTACGTTCGCTGGGTAGAAGAGTTAACACAGTTTTGATGCAGCGAACTGTTCCGCTAATCATCGAGGCAAGCCGCTCCGGTGGAAAAGTGGAAAAAGTTTTCGACCCTATGGGCAAGTTTATTCAAACAACCCTATTGCTGGAAAAAGAGAGAAAAACGCAGGCACGCCCCTACTTGGCGATAATCTACGTGGCTTTCTACGTTTTCCTCTTCACAGTAGTACTGCTTTTCAACTCCTTTTTCGTTCAAGCAAGCGAACTTCCACCTGCAATGGGTATGGTAACGCTGACACCGGAAGAAGCAAAAAGGGTGTTTTTCCACATGACAGCTATTCAAGCCTTCTTCGGCGGACTAATAGCTGGAAAGATGGGTGAAGGAAGCGTAAAGGCTGGGCTGAAACACTGCGTGGTTCTTTTGATAACGGGGTATATCGCCCTGAAAATGTTTCTGGTATAGGAGGAAGCGGAAATGAAGCTAAAAGCTTTTTTGAGGTTTTTCCGGGATAAACGGGCTGTAACGCCTGTTTTAAGCAACGTTTTGCTTATGGTCATCGCCGTTGGAGCCATGTCTGTAGCTGCTACAGCAGCTTACCTAATAAGCAACAATCTTCACGACACTATGGGCGAACGGCTAATAATAGAGGACTTATGGTTTAAACCAAGCGGAGAAATCAGCGTCTACCTTAGAAATACGGGTAAAGTTGACTTGGAAATTTCAGCGGTCTATGTTAACCACACTTTAGCCTCTTTCACTGAACTGGAACTACCTATAGGCAAAGGAGGATGGTTGAACATAACGTATAGCTGGACAGCGAACGCGTTGTATCACATAGACATAGTTAGTAGGAGGGGAACCCATGTTGGAGGGTATTACAAGGCTCCTTCATAGGTTTAGACGTGACAAAAGAGCGGTAAGCAACGTGCTCGTCGTAGTGCTAAGCCTAGCCATACTCGTCGTAATCGTCTCCAGAGTGGTGCTGTGGAGCTACGAAATGAACAGACTTGACTGGGAAACAATGCAGGAACAAATCGAAATCTCAAACGTAACCAAAGCCACTCCCGAAGGATGGTACAACGCCGAATGGAACTATCGAGCGCCAATAGTTATCGACAACACCTTGAACAGGAACCACTTAACGGATTTTCAAGTGTTGGTGGAAATGGACACGGCTTCGCTTATCACCTCGGGAAAGATGAGGGAAAACTGCGAAGACATAAGGTTCACCGACTCCGACGGCGTCACATTGATTAGCTACTGGATCGAGTCAGGCGTTAACTCCTCTAACACCCGAATATGGGTTAAGGTTCCCTCGATTCCAGCTAAGTCAAGGAAGACGATTTACGTATATTATGGAAACCCGGATGCTGCAAGTGAAAGTGACATGACGGAGGTTCTTGAGGAAAAGTACACGAAAATCGACGTACGATACAAATGGACTGCTAGAGTTTCAACCGTGGACGTGGCTAACGGGGATGACCGGGGGTCATGGCAGAACATTCCTTTCAGCTTTCCGTTTTGGAGAGAAATGAAGAACAGAATATATCTCTGTTCGAACGGCTTCGGACTGTTCGACCCGACTTCGCCGACGAACGACTATTCAAACAGCCTAAGCGAGTTGAGAAATAGGTGGATGATTGCGCCGTTTTGGGACGATTTAAGAACCGACGTGGCAGGGGGAATCGTTTCGAAGCCAGGCGTATACGTTGATTCTTATTCTGACCATTTTGTGGTTACGTGGGAAGTAACGAGATACGGTGATTGGAGAGATTCGATCAAGTTTCAGGCGATACTTTACAGAAACGGTGATGTGAGAATTAACATAGATGGCGCAACAAATTTCAATGATTTTTCTCCGACTTTGGGCATATCGAAAGGAGACAACGTTAACTATTGGGACATAACTTCGGAAAGAAAAACCTATAAGTCATGGCTTTTCACGCTTCGTAAATATACTTATCCGGAGCCCAAGGTTTCAATTGGCGAAGAAGAAGTTTTAGACGCTGGTGTTCTCTTCGAATTCAGAAACACGGGTTCTTTGACTCTGCAGATAGTTTCGTTATGGATAAACAATTCAACGCGTCATGAACGGTATGATGTGAGCTTGTTCATCAACTCCGGGGAGAAAATATCCTATGTTCGAAGCGACATAGATTTGCCCGATAAGCCTTACACAGTGAAAGCTGTGACTGAAAGAGGAAATATAGCTGTGTATTCTGAAAACTGAAAGAAGCAGCGTGAAAAGGCTTCGGCGACCGTTTTTATTGGTTCTTGGAGGTTCCACTGTTGAAAGATTCTTCGAGTGCTTTTATCGCTTGTTTCTGGCTTTTCGCTTCTATAAGGATAATGTTGTAGGAGACCGCCATTTTCTTACCTTTCTCGTTCATTTTTGGAACAGCGATTAGGTAAGATTTGTCAGGCGTCACGTCGTATATTTTGGCGAACATAGCGATTACAGGCTGTTCCGAAACTTCGTCTTCTCGTGTTGTGGCTATGTCGATGACGCTTACTTCACGTCTTGTCTCGCCTTTAAAAGCAACTATGTTGAAAACATGTTCGGCTCCAGACCTTCCCTTCAAGACTCCGGGACTCTCTACTTTCAGACCTTTAGATTTTAGGAGCCTTATTATTGGAGCTACGAAAACCCAGTCGAGAGAGGCTTCTTTTCGCGCTTCTTCGGTTAGACGGTAGGCATAAACATCCTTGTAGTCAGCGTCTTCAAACATGAAGGTTAAGTGGCATTCACGGCAAAAATGTGTCGGAACGGGAATGTCGAAGCTTTTGCGGCAGTCGTTACACATACACCAGACTCCAGCTTTGCGGTAGTCCACGTCAGGCTTCACGAGTTCTTCGCCGCACCTCGGGCATACAAGCTTGTCGCCTTTTTTGAAGTCTTTTTCCATGCCTATGTAGCCGCATCGAATATGCTCCATGAGAGAGCTCTTTTCAATATTAAAAGACCGGCAGAAAGGACAGCAATACCGCATTGAAATGTTCGCCGAGCCACATTTCGGACAGTATATTATCTTGTCGTAGAGTTCCCTTTCAAGAATACCCGCTGTGTGCAATTCGTTTAAAAATGTCTCCGCGTTCGAAGATTCGTCGAGAATTGATTCTAGAAGTGGATAGTGATATCCTATTTTCGGGTCATACTCGGGCTCAAGTCTCTCGATTTCCCCGCTGAGAAATTTGCTTAGAAAAATTTGAACCGCGCTTTTCTTGAAGAGCTCGGCGCGTTTTTCGTGAGGTTTCTTTGACATGCGTATTCCCAGAGTCTCCAATTCAACTTAGACGGTAAATTTGGGTAATATTAACATACTCAAGACTGTTAAGATTTTCGTATGTCACTTCGACTAGTAAGGTTTTTAAAACTTTGCATCTCGTTTTACTTGGGGACAGTGCAAGCTGATGAAGCAAGGGTCTAAACGTGTGGTTAGGTGTCCAAAATGCGGTTTCGCCTTTGACGTAAGCTACGGCAGAGTTTTTGCCTGTTCCGGATGTCCATCTGCGGTTCACTGCGAATACGCCAAATGCCCGAAATGTGGAAACGAGTTTCCCATACAACCAACGCCCACAAGAAAGTAAATCATAATTTTCGCGCAACGCTCAACACCTTTACATTAAATTTTCTTTTTAATTTCGAACCGGCAAACCTTGTCGCCTGCTGCTATGCATTTAGTTTCGATGGCTTCTACGGGTTTGTCGAAAAGCTGGCTCATGTATCCGGCGAAGAAGCCGCGGGTCCAGTGGCATGCCTTTCGGTTGGCGTTTTTCTTTAAAACAGCCTCGAAACATCCTTTCATTTCAACTTTGGCGAAGCATCGTTTTGGGTTGATTTTCCGCGATACAATAACGCCCCAGCCTATGGCTTTTGTGGCTTGTGCAAGCATCGTGGCTAACGTTTCGATTTCAGCTGAAACTTTTTTGGACAGAACTTCAGCGATGTATTTGCCGCTTTTTTTACCAGCGTTGTAGAATACAGCTTCGAACCCGGATGGGGTTAGGATGTTTTCGATTTCTTCCCAGAGGCTGCTGAAAAGCTCGATGGGCATCACTATGGCTCGAGAGTTTCCATGCAGAATAGGAAAGTGCATGGCGTCGTATAGCACTGGCGCGGGCTTTTCAATTTTCACTTCTGATACAACGTCTAAACGCTTTAACTCCTTTTCCAGCTGCTTAACACCTTTAGATGCTTTTGAGACTTCTATGAAAGCTGTCCAGTACCCTTTTCCTTCGTGTTCAACTGCGTCAAAAAGGACGCTTGTTCGTATGTCTACATGCGCGTTTGCCAATACTTGGGCGACTTTGGCTACCGCGCCTTGGACATTTTTGAGTAGGACGCGGATTTCATAAACTTCTTCGTTCGGCTTCGATTCTATCAAAGTGAAGGCACGTTTAGGATGGAAATAGGACAAACGAATCATCTCGTTACGGGTAATCATCTGAATGTACGAGTTACATAAAGAATTTAGGAAGAGATAATCTGAAGTTTCGATACTGTTTCTTATTTATATGGGAAGATTCATATTTCTCTAACGCGTTTTAGACTATGCAAGAGAAAATAGGGTGGAAACGGTTGGTTAGCGAAAAACGCTGGAAGCCTTTGGTTCTGAAATGGAGAACCCTAACAGAGCTTTTAACGCTGATAACATTCTTCATAGCCGCTGTCTTGGTGGAATACGCCATAGTGCAATACGCGTTCTCGTTGGGAGTAGTGGAAAGAAACATACTTTCCTACGCCTTAACTTTTCCGGGGACGGACTGGACTTTCACCATAACGATTAGCCCGCTATTCCACTTGGTTCCTTTAGGGGCAATAATCTGCCTAGTCTCAAGCTGGACCTATCTGACTCGATGCACAGCTGTGGCTCCACGGAAAACAGAAACGAGGCAAAGAAGACCTCAACATACGCGATATAGGGAAAAGAGGGGTTGGCTGAAGCCTTTGAGGAAGTTTGGTAGGAAGCTGAGTTATGGCTTCGCAAAGTTGTGGACCCGGGCGAAAACGAGGCTTCTGAAAACCCGTGGAGTCTCTTACTTGTGGCACAAAATCTCCTTTGCAAGAGCAGCGATAAAAAGCGCTTTCATTGTATTCGTTGTCTTCGCAGCCTTTGTTTTTGCAGCTTTGTTCATGGCTTTCCCGTTTCTCTTGCCGAAGTGGATGATGACTCTTTACATGGGTAACCCGTCCTTCTACGGATTCGTGAGAGGGACTATGAGCTGGGCGCAAGGCATCGCGTGCGCTGTGCCTCCTTTGGGATGGATTGCTTCGGGAGTAAATGGTGCGCTAAGAGCAGTTGCACCGGGTTTCCGATACGTCGTAGAGGGATTAGGCTCGGCTGTTGCGCCATTGGTGGCGTTAGATGCTACGGGAAAATATGTTTTTCTTCAGAATTTCGCCGCTTGGGTGTGCTGTCTCGCTTCGCTCGCTTATGGGCAATATGTGAGGAAATATTATCGCCGCCGAAGATTCTATTAGGCGAAAAGAGTAAGAGCGGAAAATTATGGTGCGATGGAATAAGCCTCGGTTTGGACCCGCCGGGATTCCCTTAGGGTTCAAACGGTTAAAGCGAAAAGTTTTCGACGTGCCTGAATACCTGCACGAGGAAGGACTGACAGCCTTTGAATATCAAGCGGTTCGTTGGGGGGCTAAACCGCAGATAAGCCGAGAAGAAGCGGAAAAACTGGGCGCGAACTGCGAGAAATTCGACGTTCTCCTTTCGGTTCACGGCTCCTATTTCATAAACTTCTGCGGAAAAGAAGAAACCGTCGAAGCAAGCAGAAACCGTCTGATAGCTTGTGCAACAGCAGCCTCATGGATGGGAGCCCATATAGTGGTGTTTCACCCCGGATTCTACGGGAAACATTCGAAGAAGGAAGCATTCGATAGCTGTGTGAAAGCGTTAAGCCAAGTCGTAGAAGAAATGAAAGCACGCGGGATAAGCGCCGTGAAGCTTGGACCCGAGACCACGGGTAAGCTTTCACAGTTTGGAAGCCTCCAAGAAATTTTAGAACTATGCGAAAAGGTTGAACAAACAGCTCCGGTGATTGATTGGGCGCATCTGCATGCACGAGAGTTTGGGAAGTTCAAAACTTTAGAAGATTTTCGGAACGTCTTGGACGAGATCGAAAGGCGTCTGGGAAAAGAAGCACTAGAGCATTTGCATTGCCATTTTACCAAGATTGAATACACGGAAAAAGGCGAAAAACGGCATCATACAATGGATGAGACGGAATTTGGACCTGATTTTAGGCTTTTGGCAAAGGCGATAGCGGAATATGATTTGAAGCCGGTCATCATCAGCGAAAGCCCCGTTCTAGATGTGGACGCGGTCAAGATGCGAGATATACTAATGAACGAGTTAAAAGCGAAAAGAGCCGTTTAGCCTTTCCATTTTCTTCGGTTGCTCTTTATTGATTGTGCGATAGGTTTTTTTATCGTTGTTGACTGTCTCTACGCGGGTGTTCAAGCGTTTGGTTCGGCTTAAAGGGTTCGAAAAACTGACTTCAATCGAAGAGGCTAAACGAATTTTCTTCGAAAAGCTCCAGCTTAAAAAACTGGATGTAACGGAAGTTTCGTTGGAAAACGCTTTGAACCGAGTTTTAGCCGAAGACGTAGTTTCAGAGAAGGATTTGCCTCCGTTTAACCGTTCCGCGGTGGACGGGTATGCAGTAAAAGCCAAAGACACGTTCGGAGCTTCGCAGCTAAGCCCTAAAACCTTGAAAATCGTTGAAGACAGCCTTGTAGGCGAAAAACAGGCGGTGGAGATATGGACGGGTAACCCTGTTCCGGAAGGGGCAGACGCTGTAGTAATGCTCGAACATACACGAAAAAAGAACAGAGACACATTGGAGGTTTTGAAGCCCGTTGCGCCCGGAGAAAACGTTTCCAGACGAGGCGAAGATGTTCGAAGAGGAGAAGTTGTGGTTAAGGCTGGAACCCGTCTGAAGCCGCAGCACCTCGGCATATTAGCGGCACTTGGATTCACGGCTGTAAAGGTTTTTAGAAAACCGAAGGTTGCTGTTCTAGCCACGGGGAACGAGCTTGTTGAACCTGGAGAAAAGCCGAGCCCACATCAGATAGTTGAAGTTAATAGACTTATTATTTCCGGGCTTTGCCAACAGCTCGGATGCGAAACCGTTGATTTAGGAATAGCACGGGACAACGTAGACGAAATCGCTTCGAAAATCTCGAAGGGCATAGAAGCCGCGGACGTGGTCGTCACTACGGGTGGCACAAGCGTTGGGGCTAAGGATTTGGTTCCCGAAGCCGTGAACCGTTTAGGCGCACCTGGCATAGTTGTGCATGGCATAGCTATGCGTCCAGCCATGCCTACTGCTTTAGGCGTGGTTCGCGGTAAACCGGTAATTGTGCTGTCCGGAAACCCGGTTGCAGCTATGATAGGATTCGAAGTTTTCGGAAAACCGCTTATACTCAAAATGCTCAACACAGCAACGCCTGAAGCCTTCTTTGTGAAAGCAAAGTTAACCCGCAGAGCCTCCAGCGTCCTTGGAAGAAAAAGCTTTTTACGGGTTTACGTTTACATGGAAAACGGAGAATTTTACGCTTCACCAGTCCGCCTCATGGGTTCAGGTATAATTTCGACCATGACGAAAGCCAACGGCTACGTTGTGATACCCGAAGACAGAGGGGGACTAGAAAAAGACGAAACCGTGCTCGTTCACATGTTTGACTTTATAGGTGAAAAAGGAAATGTTTAGGAAGCTCCTTTCCCTCGACGAAGCAAAAGAAAAGATAAGCAGGCGTTTTAAGCCTAAACCGCTCGGCGTGGAACAAATCCCTCTTTTGGATGCGAATCGAAGGGTATTAGCCGAACAGATAGTTTCGCCTATAGATGTGCCGCCCTTCAACCGTTCAACCGTGGACGGATACGCCGTAAAGGCGGAAGACACTTTCGGCGCTGATGAAGCTAACCCTGCTAGGCTGCGTTTACGAGGCGCCATAAACGTAGGTGAACTGCCAAACATCAAATTAGAGAAGGGTGAAACAGCGGAAATAGCCACTGGGGCGCCTCTTCCGAAAGGAGCGGACGCTGTGGTGATGATGGAAAACACGGAAAAACAGGGCGGAACCGTACTCGTTTATAGAAGCGTTGTGGAAAACGAGAATGTTATGAAAGCTGGAGCAGACATCAAGAAAGACGAAGTCGTGTTCACGCCGGGAAAACGTTTAACGTGGAAAGACATAGGCGTAATAGCTGCTTTAGGCGTAAAAACAGTTAAGGTTTACAGAAAACCCCGAGTCGCCGTAATTTCAACCGGAACAGAAATAGTAGCTCCGGGAAACAGGCTTCCACCCGGAAAAATCTATGACATAAACGGCTACACGCTCAGCGCGTCTGTAGCCGAATGCGGAGCTACACCCTTGAACATGGGCGTTGTCTCCGATGATTATCAACAACTAAGCGAGACACTTCGAGAAGCACTAGAAACAACGGATGCAGTCATCACTTCTGGGGGAGTATCTGTCGGACCGAGGGACTTTATCCCGAGGATTCTGGAATCCTTAGGCGGCCACGAGCTTGTTGTTCATGGAATCGCGATTAAGCCTGGAAAGCCTACAACCGTGGCGTTGATAAATGGAAAACCGGTTTTTGCTCTGCCTGGACACCCCACGTCGGCGTTGCTAACATTTCATTTGCTGGTTCGCCCGTTTTTAGCTAAGCTCTCTGGAATTTCCGGTGTGGAGAAAACATTTAAAACCGTTAAGGCGTGTGTAGGCGTACGGATGTTTCCAGCTAAGGGAAGACGCACGTTTGTGACGGTGAAGCTTGTTCGAGAAGCTGATGGAAGGAATGTTGCTTATCCGGCGACTACGGGTGAGTCGGGAGCCATAACCACGTTGGCGAAGGCGGATGGATTCATTGAGATTCCGGAAAACCAGCAGTTCATCGACGCTGGAGAAGAAGCTACGGTTCACTTATTCGAGGTTTGACGAAGGCTTAGTATTCGAGCATTTTCCGTCGAGCCATAACGTAGATGGAGAAGAACCAGACCAGCGCCACGTAAACGATTAAGGC
>Ga0164318_10007286_pt1 | contig 10716 bp, 9 predicted proteins | sample GuaBasSedimGuay9_FD_113734 | JGI IMG/M metagenome (GOLD analysis project Ga0164318, IMG submission 113734) | Subseafloor sediment microbial communities from Guaymas Basin, Gulf of California, Mexico - Guay9, Core 4571-4, 0-3 cm | ecosystem: Environmental > Aquatic > Marine > Hydrothermal vents >...
AATTTACATCCTTGATAGAAAAAAGGCTCAACCTTTTCAAGTTGAACCTTTCCAATAAGGAGACTATCGGACTATACGGACTGAAGCGAAAATTCGGAGGTTTGAGAGCAGTTTTTAGCTCGTTTGCAGGCTCATAGCCATAGCTATGGGGCAAAAAGGAGCTAAAAAATGAGCCAAACAAACGGATTTGCAGCCAGTTCATGGATAGTCCGACAGTCTCCTTATTGAAAAGGCTCAACTTGAAGCGGTTGAGCCTTTTGTCTATCAAGGATGCAAATTAGTGAGTTTGTCCCGATAGCTCTCTAGAATTTTGAGTACTTTCGTTCTTTGTTCATGTCCTAGTCGGAGGAGACTTTTTTGCCCGGCTGAAAGCTTCTCAAGGTTTGGATCCGCATAGGTAAAAAGGACTCCAGGTTGGGCAAGCAGGATCGGATCGGGCGGGTTTGGCGTTGCCAGAAGGTGATTGATGACGTAGACAAAACGATCATTGAAGTAGGCGTTTTTATACCCCAGCTGTTCATGAGCACTCTGGAACAGGGGATAAAAATAGGTATAAAATTTAGTCGCCAGATCTTGATTGATAGATTCCAGTAGTCGTATGTATTTGTCGTAACGTTTATAGTTTCTGCTGCTGCACTGGGGGGCTTCTGCTGTTCCTGCAACCAGAAACTTCCCCCCGGGAGCTTTGATTGGGAGATGTGCTCTAGGGAGCTGTTTTTCTGGAAGATTGTCAATGGTGACAACAAACTTCTGGATAAAGTTCTCCAGATGCAGCAGTTTAATGGCTAACTGGCCATTAAATAATTTGATAAGTGCTTGTTGAGCGTTTTTATTGTTCACCTCAACAGCAGGTGGGATATCCTCCGGCTGAGAAGTAACCGATGGTGGTTTTTCCCCACTCTGTTTCGGTGGCGGCGTTACCGGATTAGTTGACGACTCTGGAACCGGGTAGTGGACGATGGCATTCTTAACAGGTTCCTCTGGCAGGGTTGGTTGAACGTCTAATGGTATTTGCTCTGAAATTTGATTATTTTGGAAGTAGATGGATACGCCCAGTCCTACAAGAAGCCCCAGTAAAACAAAAATAATCAGATTGGTTTTATTCATCCCCGCTACTCCTTTATGGAATTTTTACCCATTATGACCAGTTTGTTTTACCATTTCCAGCAGTTATTTTGTTCACCAATAATAAATTATCTTTTCCGAACGTTTACATCATGCAATTGATTGAAACTGAAATAAAAAAAAGAGGGGAACCCGGAGCTGAATCGTGTCGCTTGTTCCATGGTCGTGGGCATTGTTTCCCGGATCATACGGATCTTCTGATCGATTGGTTCAAACCGGTGGTTTTGATAACCCTCTATTGTCAGCGGGATGAAAAATGGCTTGCGCAACTGGTGACACTGTTGCTCTCAGAGCTTGATGATGTCAAAACCATTCTTCTTCAGGAACGCTTTTTGCTCAATTCACCCAGCCGTATACTGTTTGGGGATTTACCGGATCAGGTTGATGCTGTTGAAGCTGGATTGAAATATCGTTTACGCTTGAATACAGCACAAAACATCGGTTTTTTTCTCGATATGGCCGAAGGGAGAAAAGTCGTCTCTGAAAGGGTTAAGGGGAAAAAAGTTCTCAATCTTTTTGCTTACACCTGCAGCTTTTCGGTGATTGCTATCGCCTCCGGGGCGACCCAGGTGGTGAATCTGGATATGAACCGAGGAGCCCTTGAGTCCGGTCGATTCAATCATCAGCTTAACAATTTGGATTTGCGAAAAGCGAGTTTTCTGTCACTGGAGATGTTTCGTAGTTTTAATAAGCTGCGCAAATTGGCGCCGTTCGATTTGATTATTTGTGACCCTCCGGCGGCCCAGGGTCAAAGCTTTCAAGTTCAACGGGATTGGCCCAAACTGATCCGAAAATTACCTTTATTGCTGAGCTCCGGTGGAGAAATTCTATTTTGTCTCAGTAGCCCATATTTGACCCCTCAATATGTCGAGCAATTGGTCACGAAATATTTTCAACGAGCTCAGTTGTTGAAAATTTATTATCCAGGTGATTATTTCCCTGAGAAAAGTCATGCTAAGGGATTGAATATATTGCACTATCGATTTGATTGAACTCACCTGAATAGTTTTGTCGATAATGCTCTTCGATCTTTTTTTATTAAAGGGTCCTCTTCGAGGCTCCTGAAAAATGGTCAATCTCGGTCACTAAAGAATAATTTGACTATTGCTTTTTCAATTATCGGGCTATACTTAATCATTCTGTTTGTAAAATGTCGAAAGGAGACTGTGAAATGCCGGTTGTAACCGTACGTGCCATTGAAGGGATCAGTGCTGAGAAAAAAGAAGAACTGATGGATCGAATTACTGTCGTTATGAAGGAGGTTTTAGGCAAAAATCCTGAAGCGACTCACGTGATTATCGAGGAAGTTTCAGCAGAAAATTGGGGAATCCGGGGGAAAACCGTGGCGGCGATCCGTTCCGGAAAGTAGCTCTCTTAGATCAATAAAAAAAACGGCCGCCTGTTAATAGACGGCCGTTTTTTATTGAAGTTTATGGAGTTTTAATGGCAACAAAAGGAGTCACCAAAGAGTGCATCGACAATTCGAATTGCCTCTGGTGACGTAACCTGGTAGTAAACTTCAACCCCTTCACGGTGTCCGGTAATGATATTTTTATTTTTTAACAGGGCAAGATGTTGGGATACTGTCGCCTGAGGCAGGGAGAGACATTCCCATATTTTTTTGACGTTACAAGATTCTGTCATCAGCCCGGCAACGATCTTTAAACGGATCGGATGGCCAAGAACTTTTAAAATTTCAGATTCCCGAACACAACTCTGATCAGGCTCAAAAGGTAGTTTTTCAGTTGCTTCGGTCATAATGAACTCCTTATTATATTTTGAATATATGGATATTAGTGGTAAGAACCATTTTCGTCAAGAACTGATTATTTTCAATAAGATATTTACCACTAAAGTTATTGCCTGCAGAGACTCTGCGGGTAGAAATCTGCCCCTGAGCAACAATGGGAGAGGATACTGTGCCTGAAACGAATAAAACCTTTGTGATTGGTCATCGAAACCCCGATTCAGATTCAATTTGCAGCGCGATTGCTTATGCTGAGCTGCGCCGCCAACAGGGTTTGGCAGGGGTCAAAGCCGCCCGGGCAGGGACGATCAATTCTCAGACTCAGTTTGTGCTGGACTTTCTGGGGATCGAGGTTCCCAAATTACTTACCGACGTCCACCCTCGAATCAAAGATGTTGTGACCGAAAAAGTGATCTCAATTCACCAATCTGCCCCGATGTCTCAAGCGCTGCAACTCTATCATCAATATAGAATCCAGATGCTTCCAGTCGTTGATGATGCAGGTCAGGCAAAAGGTCTGTTGCTGTTGAACCAGGCGACGGAGCTTTTTCTGGTGCCGGTTGAACCGGAAAAGTTGCGCCGGGTCCAGGCCTCGATCAGTTCTATCCAGAGTTGTCTCGGTGCGACCCCACAACATTTAGCAGACCCTGAACGCGTAGAGGTTCTTGATCTCCACGTTGGTGCCAGGCGAGAAGCCAGTTTCAGCCGTTGGGTTGATGAAATTATTCCGCAAAAAACTATCCTCATCACCGGGGATCGTCCCGGTATACAACGCCTTGCGGTTGCTGCCGGAGTCCGCTTGTTGATTATCTCTGGGGGGACGCCGGTCGATGAAGAACTGCTTACGCTGGCACGTCAGAATAATGTATCGATTCTGGTCAGTCAGTATGATACCGCAAACTGCGTCTGGCTGACGCGAATGTCAACCCCGGTTGGACTCTTGGCTGAAACCGAATTTCTGGTTGTCAAGCCGAACGACTTACTCGAAGATCTCCGTTTAAAGTTAACCCACGGAAAACACTCGGGCGCCATTGTCTGTTCTGTTGATGGCCGGGTTGAAGGGATTGCAACAAAAAGTCATTTGCTGAAAAAATCACCGGTGAGACTGATTCTGGTTGATCATAATGAATTAGCACAAGCGGTTCCCGGAGCCGATAAGGTTGAAATTATAGAAGTCATTGACCACCACCGCCTGGGTAATTTCCATACTGACCTGCCGATCAGATTTATCAACCAGCCTCTTGGCAGTACCTGTTCTCTGGTGTCGACCCTCTATCAACAGGCAGGGATTGAACCGGAAAAGAAAATTGCCGGGTTACTGTTAGCCGGGTTACTTTCTGATACGGTTATTTTGAAGTCTCCCACCACAACTGAAATTGATCGTAAACTGGTTCCCTGGCTGGAAAAAATAGCGGGGCTGAATCACCAGGAGTTTGGTTCAAAACTATTTTCTGCTGGAAGTCCCATGGCTAGTGGCGCTCCTGCACGAAAACTAATTTTTACCGATTTTAAAGAGTATCGAGTTGGTGATTATCTGCTCGGATTAGGTCAGGTTGAGGTGGTTAATTTCCACTCTTTCCACCAGCGTCAGGGTGAGCTTATGGTTGAATTGCAAAATATCAGAAAAGAAAAAGGGTATGAGTTGGTCGCTTTACTGGTCACCGATATTGTGCAGGGGAACAGTTTGTTGTTGACGGCTGGCCCAAGTGAGTTGCCATTTGTTATTGGTTATCCGCAGGATGCAGAGAACCTCTACCGTTTAAAAGGGGTTCTTTCGCGTAAAAAACAACTGGTGCCCCATCTGTTGAAGGTGTTCAAGGGAATTTAAGGTCCGATCTGCCGCTCATAGTTATTCTCGGTGTTTGGTCTTTGGTTGTATTGCCGAACCCGGTTGCGAATCAGTTGTCACATCAGTGTATTGATCAAAAAAAGCCCCGCGTCAGGAGGGTGAACGCAGGGCAAAAGTCTTTCTCGAGAGAGTTTTTATCATACTGTGAGTCCACTATATCGTATTTAAAATTAAAGTCAACAAATAAATAATACTAATATTGAGAATAACGGAAAGATAAAAGGGCAGATTTTAAATAAAATCTGCCCTTTTATGGAACCGAGGGAAACTCAGGTCACTTCTTGATATGACATTCTTTACATTTTGTGGGCCCTTTTTTAAGTTCTTTGTGGCAGCTCTTACACCCTTTATGGTACGCATCTTTGGCTTTTGGTGCTGCTGTATCAACACCATGGCAACTTTTACATTGAGCATAGTCACCGGTGTGGTGACAGGTTGCACAATCCGTTCGTCCTTGATGGGCTTTATGGTTGAACGTGACCGTTCCCATTTTCGGTGTATATTTGATCTCTTCTGGACCATTTGTGGCAGCCACAACGGTTGTTGCATAAACTGAAACTAAAAGTATTGCAGTGATCAGTAACATTTTTTTCATCGCACTCCTCCTTTTTTGTAGATCGGCTCCTGACATAGATAATTTCATACTTTAAATCTGATTTCATCCGACATCGATAACAATATCGTCAGATGTCGGGTTATAATCCTGTCATATCAGTAGGTTATGTTGTCTTAATTTCTAACTGATTTAATCCCGCATGGTGATTTCTATTCGGTTGTTTACACCGTTGGAAGCTCTCTGTTAGACTTCCATGAAATTATTTCAACTCCTCATGGATACCTCTATGGAACCATTAAATTCCCCCTCTGTTGCGATTGATGCCGTGGTTATCCGTCAGATTCGTGAGGAAAAACGGCTGACACAGTTTTATGTTGCAAAGGTCGTCGGTGTCACAACAGACACTGTTTCGCGTTGGGAAAATAATCGCTATCCAACAATCATGCGCGATAATGCCCTTAAGTTGGCTGAAGCGTTAGAGGTTGATCTTGCAATAATTCTAAAACAGGAAGCTGAGTCAGAAGAGTCAGGTGACATCGACCGGTTAAAAGATTCGAAAAAGAATAATTGGCTCTATGTTTTACTTTTTTCAGCTATCATTCTGTTGGTTGTTTTTTTTCTGTTTCTGTCAAATAACCCTTCTCCATCTGCTCCGGTTCTGCAGGCGAAGAGATCTCTTCCCCCCTTTGCGGCTCCCGGAAGTCAAATTCTGATTCTAGTTGAACTCTCTGCGGAAAAACCACTGCCGGGGATGATTCTCAAAGAGACATTTCCAGCGGGGTGGCGTTTTATTGAGTCTGAGCCCGCTGTTTCACATCTTGATGCGGATACGGGAGTGGCCCGCTGGATCTTCAGAAAGCCGCTGCTTAAAACCCGGGTCTATTATATTCTTCAGGTGCCGGAAGATATCAAAGCCGATTCTGATATGACATTTTCTGGTGAGTTGATCGCCAATCCTGAGGGACAACGGACCTCGGCGTTAATCCAATCAGATCGAACCATGCAGGTTAAGCCATGTCATTGGGCTGATAAGAATTGCGACCTGATCATTGATGATGTAGAAATTCTTGAGTTATCAGATATCACCGAAGAGGCTGAATCTCTCCATCTTGATTGGGATTTGATCGAAAAAATCTGGGAAGTTGGCGCCTACCAGTGGGATATTGAGAAAAAGCAATTTATTCCGGTGCAGCCGCCACCACAGTAGCGGTACATTAGAATGTCTGGCTCTCTTAAAAAAGGTTTTGACAATAGTTCCAGCAGTTTCTAAAATCAGAAGATTATCTTCCCTCTGGACGATAAAGTTGCTAGTCGCTGTCAGCGAAGGAAATGTTTAAGTTATGGAAACAGTTATAGAACTTCTGCAAGATGAAATGGCAGCGGTTGAACGTCAGTTCAAAAAAAACCTGATGTCAGATGTGCAACTGGTCAGCCAGGTTGGTGACTATGTCCTTTCCAGCGGTGGTAAGCGGATTCGACCCATGTTGTTATTGCTCTGTGCCCGCTTGTGTCACTATCAGGGTGATAAACATATTGATCTGGCCGGGGTGGTTGAATTTATACATACAGCGACATTACTCCATGATGATGTTGTGGATAGTGCAAATTTACGGCGTGGAAATCGCTCGGCTAATTCAGTGTGGGGCAATCAGGCCTCGGTACTGGTTGGTGATTTTCTGTTCGCAAAATCTTTTTCGGTGATGGTTGGCTCAGAAAGCTTGAAAATCCTCCAGATTCTCTCTGATACGACAACCCAGTTGGCAGAGGGTGAGATTCTCCAGTTGATCAATACCTGTGATCTTGAGGTCGATGAACCTCGCTATCTGCAGGTGGTTCGCGATAAAACTGCTATTTTGATTGCTGCCGCCTGTCAGGTTGCAGGGGTTCTTTCCGGTGTCGATGATACTCAGGAAATGGCGCTACGTGAATTTGGTCTGGAGATCGGTACGGCGTTTCAGTTGATGGATGATGCCCTTGATTATATCGCTGACCAAGAGGATTTTGGTAAGGAGAAGGGGCATGATCTTTTTGAGGGGAAAATGACCCTGCCATTGATCCATGCTTATTCCAAGTCTTCACCTGAGGAGCGTCAGGAAGTTTCCAGAATTATTGAAGCTGAAGAATTGACAAAAGAGGATCTTGATTATGTCTGTCACCTGATCGATGCAAAAGATGGTATCGACTATACCCGAGTCAAGGCAATCGAAAGGATCGATCGTGCCAAGCGGCAGCTCGCTATTTTTCCCGATGGTGAAGCCCGTCGTGCCCTTTTTACCCTGGCCGATTATGTTGTCTCACGGAGTAAATAGATTTCAAGATTTTTCAGTGTAAGGATCCTGTTCTTAAGTTTTTTCATATTTATTCTTATATCCGTTGTAGGCACTTTTCTGAAATTTGTCTATAATCCTCCCCATGTTTCGTATCAACCTCCATAAAAAGGTTCTTGGCGCTTTTCTTCTGCTCTCTTTGGTGCCATTGGGATTTCTATTATTTAACTCTCAACACAGCTTGCGTCTGGTTGAGGATCTATTACGGCAACGGACGACGGAAGTTCTGGATGACCAGGCCGCCAAAGCTCTTGAGAGTCGGGCACTGATGGTTGCGCAGCAGGTGTCTGCATTTTTACGCGAGGTTGAAGGTGATCTGCTCGACTTATCACTCTTGCCAACAACCGAATCGGATTACCTCAATTTCAGTCGTAGTCATCAGCGGGAGCTCTGGTATCGCCGGGGAACCAATGCTGAGCCGATTGAGGTTCGGGAGAATGCCTTGCTCTATAGTGAGTTGGCTTATACCGACCCGCATGGGCGTGAATTGATCCGCATTGTTGCAGGACACCCTTCAGAAGATTATCGAGATGTTTCTGATCCTGCTCAAACCACCTATAAGACCGAAGATTATTTTAATCAGGCGGCTCAGTTAGAGACCGGTCAGCTTTGGGTTTCTCGGCTCCATGGCTGGTATGTCAGTCGTAACGATCAGCTGCAGGGGGCGAAAACTCCTTTAGAGGCGGTACAGGGGGCTCTCTATCGCGGGGTGATCCGTTTTTCCACTCCCATCTGGAAAAACGGTGAACTTCAGGGGGTGGTCGTGTTATCTCTCGATCATCGTCATTTGATGGAATATACCCAACATATCTCTCCGATTGAGGATAAAAAGGTCGTCTTTCCTTCATATTCAAGTGGCAATTACGCTTTCATGTTTGACGATCAGGGGTGGATGATTGCTCATCCAAAATATTGGGATATCCGGGGTTACGATCCCTCTGGCCAGCTGGTACCTGCCTATAGCGATGAAACTTCAAAACAGGATATTCTTTCGGGGAGAATCCCTTTCAACCTTTTTGCCGCCGACTTTGTCCATCCTAACTATCCACAGGTTGCTGCAGCGGTTCTTCGTGGCGAATCCGGGGTTGTTGAAACGGTTAATGTCGGTGGTTCAAATAAAATTATGGCCTATGCACCGATCTATTATAACCGAGGGGTCTACCGCGATTATACTGTCTTTGGTGGTGTGACTATCGGTGCGGAAATTGATCAGTTTCACCAACCGGCAGAGGCTACTTCGCATCTGATTCAACGCGAGATCAGTAATTATTTGATCCAGTCATGGGTGGTTATTTCTGTGACCATCCTGTTTATCATAGCGACCGCATATTTTCTTTCCAACAGTATTGTTCGTCCACTTTTATCGTTAACCGAAGGGACCCGGCGGATGATTCGTGGCAATCTGTCACCTGAAGTCAAGGTCAGTTCTCATGATGAGGTTGGAGTATTGGCCGATTCATTCAATACCATGGTGGCGGAATTAAACAGTCGGCGGCGGCGCTTAATGGATACGCTGCAGGCACTGCGGCAATCGCGTAAAGAGATCCTTCGGCAGAGAAATTTCAAAGATACAGTTTTTGAAAATATTGAAATTGGTCTGCTCACATTTAATGCTGATAGTCTGGTCACTTCAGCTAACGGGCATGCTTGTCAAATATTGAATATCGAGCGACCAGGTTCTGACTGTCACTGGGAAAAATTGTTGGTTGAGTGGCCTGAATTACATGATGTTCTGCGTGGATGGTTTCTGGCCAGCCAAGCTGGAGAAAGCAGCTCCTTTCGCGAGTATGTGCCACTGGAGAGAGAAGGGCGGACGTTGACCTATCTGATGACGATGTTTCCTTTGAACTTCCGGCAGCAGGAAGGTTGGTTGCTGACCATTGAGGATCTGACTGAGCGGGTCAATTTGCGGCAGCAGATGGCGCGGATGGATCGTTTGGCCTCTCTGGGAAGAATGTCCGCCGGGATTGCTCATGAAGTGCGCAATCCGCTCACCGGGGTCAGTTTGCTTCTGGATGAACTCCATGATCGGTTGCTCGGTCAAGAAAAGGATCAACAGCTGATTCGGCGTGCATTGGGTGAAATTGAACGACTGGAATCACTGGTTAATGAAATGTTACATTTTTCATCGCCACCAACTCCAAAACTAGCCTATGGTCGGATTGAAAAAGTCGTTCAGGATTCCCTGTTTCTGATCCGAAAACAGTGCCAGCGGCAAAAGGTAAAATTAATTGAGCAGTTTGATGATCATCTTCCAGAGATCATGCTGGATGCAGATCGTCTTAAGCAAGTTTTGTTGAATCTACTGAACAACGCTCTGGAAGCCATGCCGGATGGTGGGGAGTTGAAAATTGAGGTTGGAACAGTCAAAGATGAAATTTTGATTCGTGTTTCGGATACCGGAGTCGGAATCCCTGCAGAGAAATTACCATTGATTTTTGAGCCATTTTTTACCAGCAAAGGGCAGGGGACCGGGTTGGGTTTGGCGATCAGTTATAATATTATTTCTGATCGTGGTGGTGAAATTCAGATTGAGAGTAAGTTGGGTGTTGGGACAACGGTGCTGGTCTCGTTGCCGATAACCACTGAGGTCATCTGATTATTTGGAGAGAACAGCATGGAAAAAATTCTGATTGTTGATGATGAAGCCTTCATCAGGGAAAATTTGGAACGGATCATTTCAGAAGATAATTATCGTCCTATTTCAACGGGATCACCGGAGGAAGCAATCCAGATTGTGACCGAAGAGGAGATCAGTCTGGTGCTGCTTGATTTGAATCTGGGCAGTCACAGTGGTCTGGATGTGTTACGGGCAATGCGCGAAGTCGATCCCGAAATTCTGGTCATTATTATCACTGGTTATGGAACGGTTGAAAGTGCTGTTGAGGCGTTAAAAATCGGCGCTTATGACTATATTAAAAAACCATTTAAGGCTGATGCAATCCATTTGATTGTGAAGTTGGCTTTGGAAACGCAAAGTTTGCGTCGGAAAGTTAAACGCCTTTCCCGTGACGGTGACGGGATCAACATGGTTGGTAGCAGCCCGGCATTATTGCAGATCTTCCAGCAGATTCGTGAAGTTGCCAAGCACGAAATGGCAACCGTCTTGATC
>Ga0164318_10007287_pt1 | contig 10715 bp, 5 predicted proteins | sample GuaBasSedimGuay9_FD_113734 | JGI IMG/M metagenome (GOLD analysis project Ga0164318, IMG submission 113734) | Subseafloor sediment microbial communities from Guaymas Basin, Gulf of California, Mexico - Guay9, Core 4571-4, 0-3 cm | ecosystem: Environmental > Aquatic > Marine > Hydrothermal vents >...
GCTTAGCAATGGCGTAAAATGGCCAAAATTCATACCTGCGTGAACGGTTACAAAAGTTCCGCTCTTGACACAACTACTCTGAGATAATATAGTTGATGCATTGGTAGTTTGAAATTTGTAATTCGGAACACAGAGAAAGGATTTTTTGACAATGGCAGAAAAAAGAGTTTATTTTTTCGGCGGCGGAAAAGCCGAGGGTAATGCAAAAATGAAGGAGCTTTTGGGTGGTAAAGGCGCTAATCTTGCGGAGATGACAAAACTCGGCGTGCCGGTGCCGCCGGGCTTTACAATCGCCACGAAGGTGTGCGATGAGTATTACAAAAACAAGGGCAAATGGCCAAAAGGACTGGCTGAAGAAATCGACCGAAACATCACAAAGCTGGAAAAAGTAATGGGCGCAAAGTTGGGCGATGCAGAACGGCCCCTGCTGGTCAGCGTCAGAAGCGGAGCAGCCGTCTCGATGCCGGGGATGATGGATACTGTGCTGAACCTGGGGCTGAATGATGATGTTGTTGAAGCTATCATTAAAAAGACCGGCAATCCGAGGTTCGCTTATGATATATACCGCCGATTCATCGATATGTTCGGCGATGTGGTGATGGGCTGCCCGCATAAGTATTTCGAGCAGGTAATCGATTCGGCCAAGAAAAGGGCCAAAGTTGAACTCGATAACGAATTGAGCGCCGAGCAGCTTAAAGATGTTGTCGAAAAATACAAGAATGTCTATAAAAAGCATGTTGGTAAATTGTTTCCGCAGGACGGCAGGACACAACTTACGCACGCAATCAACGCCGTTATCGGCTCGTGGATGGTTGACAGGGCGGTTAAATATCGTCAGTTAAATAACATTACCGGCTTGCTCGGTACGGCTGTGAACGTCCAGGCGATGGTGTTCGGCAATATGGGCGCCGACTGCGCAACCGGCGTGTGCTTTACACGCAATCCGAGCACCGGCAAAAAGGAATTCTACGGCGAGTTCCTCACGAACGCCCAGGGCGAAGACGTTGTCGCCGGCATCAGAACGCCAATGCCGTTGAAGAAGATGAGCCGGGTTATGCCGAAGCCATACAAACAGCTTACCGCACTGATGACTAAGCTGGAAAAGCACTATAAGGATATGCAGGATATGGAGTTCACCATTCAGCAGGGCAAACTGTACATCCTGCAGACACGAACCGGCAAGCGCACTGCTGAAGCCGCCGTTAAAGTTGCAGTCGATATGGTCAGCGAGAAACTTATTACCAAAAGGCAAGCTGTTATGCGTATAACGCCGGAACAGTTGGACCGTCTGCTGCATCCGCATTTCGACCCGAAGGCAGCGCGCAAAGTAATTGCTAAGGGCCTTCCCGCCTCGCCGGGTGCTGCTGTCGGGCAGGTTGTTTTCGACGCCGGCACCGCCGAGCAATGGAGGAAAAAGGGCAAAAAGGTTATTCTTGTTCGTATCGAGACCAGCCCTGAAGACATCGGCGGAATGGATGCAGCGGTTGGGATTTTGACCGCTCGCGGCGGTATGACAAGCCACGCTGCGGTGGTGGCCCGCGGTATGGGCAAGTGCTGTGTCGCCGGCGTGGCCGCTCTGAATATCAATTATAAAGCCGGCACGATTAACATCGGCAAATTAACGGTTAAGCAGGGCGACTATCTCAGTCTCGATGGCTCAACCGGCGAAATTATGGCAGGGCGATTAGCTACGGTAGAGCCGACTATGAGCGGCAGCTTCGGCAAATTTTTGAGAATTTGTGATAGCATTCGCAAACTCGGTGTGCGAACTAATGCCGATACGCCGCAGGATGCAAAAAGAGCAAGGGACTTTGGCGCCGAAGGCATCGGACTTTGCAGAACAGAACATATGTTCTTCGAGGGTGAGCGAATCTGGCCGGTGAGGCAGATGATTTTAGCCGCTGACGATTATGCCCTGATGCTTGAGAGTCTTGGAGCCGCCGGCAGTCAAAAAGAAAAGAAGGCGGTCGAGAAAAAATACGCAGTTGTTAAAAAACGTTTTGAGGGCGCCTTGAAGAAGTTATTACCATACCAGCGAAGCGATTTCGAAGGTATATTTAATGCGATGGCGGGACTTCCGGTAACTATTCGTCTGCTTGACCCGCCGCTGCACGAGTTCCTGCCGCATGACAAATCGAATCAGGCCCAAATGGCTAAACGCCTTGGAGTTAAACCAGCCGTTGTAAAAACAAAAGTTGAGCAGTTGCACGAATTTAATCCGATGCTCGGCCACAGGGGCTGTCGGTTGGCGATAACATATCCAGCCATTTACCGTATGCAGGCAAGGGCGATTATCGAAGCGGCTCTAAATGCCAGAAAAGCCGGCAAAATCGTACTGCCGGAAATTATGATTCCGCTGGTCGGCAAGGTTGCAGAATTAAAGCAGGTCAAAGACGAAATTGTCGATGAAATTGAGACGGTCTTCAAACAAAGAAAAACCAAAATCAAATATATGATTGGGACAATGATTGAGGTTCCCAGGGCCGCTTTGACAGCTGATGAAATCGCAACCGAGGCGGACTTCTTCAGCTTTGGGACGAACGACCTGACACAGATGGCGATGGGCTTTTCACGGGACGATGCCGGCAAGTTCCTCGCCGAGTACGTCAACAAGGGCATTTACGCCGCAGACCCCTTCCAGAAGCTCGACCAGGCCGGCGTCGGCAAGCTGGTGGAGATGGGCACAAAGCTCGGCAGAAAAACCAGAAAGCAGTTAAAAGTCGGAATCTGCGGCGAGCACGGCGGAGAGCCGGACAGTATTGATTTTTGTCATCGTGTAGGGATGAACTATGTTTCCTGTTCGCCGTTCAGAGTGCCGATTGCCCGGCTGGCGGCTGCACAAGCGGCAGTGAAATAAATGATTAATAATACCAATTGGAGTTAATTTTTGCGCCCTGTCATTCCCGCGAAAGCGGGAATCCATAGGTTTATATATGTACTGGATGCCTGCTTTCGCAGGAATGACACAATAATTGATTGTCTGTCAAAAAGCGCATTTACTTAGTCCAATTGGTATAATTACTGATAATTGATTATTGTGGTGAAAGTAGCTCAGTCGGATAGAGCACCGGGTTGTGGTCCCGGGGGTCGCGGGTTCGAATCCCGTCTTTCACCCTTCTTTGCAAATTATTCAGCCCACAACTCTGTATTTGGTTTTTTATATTACCTCCAACCGGCGAAGCGTTGCCCTGGCCCAGCGGAAACTACGCAACTGTGAGAAAATAAGCAGTAACACTACCAGCAGCCAATAGCCGGTGAACCGCAGATAAAAAAGGATGTCGCCGAATATCCCCCTGGTCTCGGCGCCTGCACAGCGGCTCATCAATTCGGCTGGGCTGTACATCGCCCCGGCAACTACGCCGCCAAAGAACTTCTGCCACGGCAACAACAAAACAACCATCACAAGCGAGAGGAAAAAAGCCCGGCTGATATGATTTATTCCACCAAGCCGGCCAAGCATCGAGACATTCAGTGCGAACAGCATTGTCAGGCAATAAAGTATAGCTGCCAGTATAAGCGCAAAGTCCAGGAACCGGATGAGCAACGCTAATTGTTCGAACTTTATGTTGCCAAAGAAAGAACCTATCTTTTGCTGTTGCGGCGCCGCTGGGCTCGGCTGGTTCGGCTGCTCAGCGACTACCTGCTTTGCAGCCACATTAATCTGCTCGGTCTGTTCGGATGAAACAGCAGGTAAATCACTTTTCGGCTTATCACCGCTCGTAACATAACCGGTATTCACAACCCAGAACGATACCTGCAGCAACAACAGAGACGCCATTACTATTATAAACAAAAAGTTTTTCCATCCCCTGAACACGCCGACCGCTTCGAGAGAATCGGTGGTATCGAGCAAATTGTCCTGTTTGTTCTGATTTTCGTCCATTTCCAAATCTCCTATGTTAAAAATCTACTTCGTTTTTTTTTGTTTTTTTACGTTAAGTATTTGCGATTACAAAGTTAGTTTTGGAAGTCCTCGAATATCCAGTTATTTTTCAACGTCTGATATATTGTCTGATATATTATTCCAAAAAATTTCCGAGCGGTTGCAATAATTGCTTTGCCACTGCCGCGGTGGCCTTTGATACGTTCATAATAACCACGCAATGCCTCGCACAAAAATGCTGCCTATGGCCTATTCTACTCCGGCTGATAGTCCAATCGTAACCGAAGCTCAAACGCCAACAAAGTTTTTAGAACAGATACTTTTTCGCTTTTTTCGCCTTCACAATACATAGCGAAAAAAGAAAGAAAAAATATCATTCACTTGTCAAAGAGCTATTTCCGCTAAAAGCGGCTTTTATCGTACCATCTCCTTTTCTATTTTATTATACCAATTGGAGTTAATTTTTGCGCCCTGTCATTCCCGCGAAAGCGGGAATCCATAGGTTTATATATGTACTGGATGCCTGCTTTCGCAGGTATGACACAATAATTGATTGTTTGTCAAAAAGCGCATTTACTTAGTCCAATTGGTATTACCCAGCCACCCTCATCAAGAAAAGTAACAAATCTTCAATTTATAAGGATTTTAACAAAAATCGGTTTTATAATCAAGAGCATTTGGAAAAACAGGGACAGTTCTCGACCCGCCTGTCGGACGGGCAAGCGCCAGGAACTGTCCCGCTTTTCCAACAAAATGGGTGAAAATAGGTTTGACGGTGGTCTAAAACACCATTATACTGCTTCTGATAAAGGAAATGGCATAACCCGTGAGGCAAAAATGCGCAGAAACAAAAATCGCAACAAACATCGAATACACCAAAGGCATACGCTGGGGCATATCGAACAAGGAATGTCGAATGACGAAGGGGAAAAAACACTTCGGCGTTCAATATTCGTTATTCGTTATTCATTATTCATTTATATTCTTGTGCTGTTGTTTGTTTGCGTGCGTTGTTTTGCCGATACAGTCGTCCTCAAAGAAGGCCAAACGCTAACAGGCAGCATCCTTGCGGAGAAAAAAACGCTTATCTACCTCGACATCGGCGTAACGGTTCTGACCATCCCGAAAGAAGATATACTCGAATACGAATACACAAATCAACTGTCGAATTCTGACTCCCAATTGCAAATCAAAAATAGTCAATCATCAATCATCAATCATCAATTATACAAAACCGCTAATCTCGAAAAAACAACTATCGAAAAATGCGTGGATGCATTCTCAGAAGCGGTTGTAAAGGTTTCAAGCCCGGCGGGGCTTGGCTCGGGTTTCTTTATCAACGAAGAGGGGTACCTGCTTACTAACTATCACGTAATAGAAAAAGAAACGAAGATTGAAGTTACCATCTTCCAAAAGGCAGAGAACGGCTTTGAGAAAAAGAGATTCAAAAAAGTCAAAATCGAAGCTATTAATCCTTTCATTGACCTTGCGCTGTTGAAGGTCGAAGAGCTTGGCGATACGAAAGTCAAATACGCATATCTCGGCGACATCGACAGTATTAAAGTCGGCGAAAAGGTTTTCGCTATCGGCAATCCGCTCGGGCTGGAGCGAACCGTAACCGACGGCGTCATCAGCACAACAAGCAGGGCCTTCAAAGGGCTTGTCTATATCCAGACAAACGCCGATATAAATCCCGGCAATTCCGGCGGGCCGTTGTTCAACTTGGCCGGCGAAGTCATCGGAGTTACGAATATGGGCTACATATTCTTCGGCGGACTCGGATTTGCAATACCGGTTGATTATGTGAAGCATTTCATAGAGAACCGTGACGCTTTCGCTTATGATAAAGATAATCCGAATACCGGCTTCAAGTACATTCAGCCGGACCGAAGACACAATATGGCTAAACCGGAATTTCTTCAAAAACAAGGAGATTAAAAATTAAAAATCGAAAATTATTTTATGTTATTGTACTGTTATTCTCACTTGCTCCTGCTCATGCCAAAGTGCCGGAAACGGTTGCGCTTGTCCCGCCTGAAACGATTTTGCTGATAGAGGTTGACAATTTCAGCCAACTGAAAGCGCAGTTTAAAAAAACCAATTTTTACAAACTATACAAAGACCCAGCAATGGCTGCTTTTGTCGATGACTTCAAAGCAAAATGGCGCGAAAAAATCAAGGAAATTGATAACGACATTGCCAGGGCTATTTTAGATGCGGATGTATTGCCGCAGGGCAAAGTAGCTTTTGCTTTAGCGCTTAATAATCAGCCAACAAACGCCAATGAGCCAACGGTTCTGTTCATAAGCCAGTGGGGACAAAACATTTCCAAAATTAAAGAAGCGGTTGATAAAACCGTCAAGAAAGCAATCGCAGATGGTTCACACAAAAAAAGCGAAGATTACCGAGGCGTTGCTATTGAAACAGTAGTCGGTGAAGACGAAACAGAGTTGATTTACTGCTATATTGACGATTGTATGATACTGGCTACAAATCCGGATATGGTCAAATTCGTTATCGCACATATCAAAGGTGCAGCCGGCTCGTCATTAGCCGATAGCTCCGATTACACCGCCGCTATGAAAACAGTCGGCCCTTACCACGACATCGTTCTCTACGTCAACATAAAGCAAATCGTCAAAACGATACTTGCCCGTGGTGGCACCGCCAAAACTAATACGGCAATGGTCAATCTTGGACTGGATAACGTTGTTTCTCTTGCCTGTTCGCTCGGTTTGGCAAAAAGCCCTGCCAGTTCATTCCACGGCAAAGCGGTTCTGAAAATCGAAGGCGCTAAAAAAGGGTTATGCAAAATGCTCGAGGCCGACTCGGCTGTCATCAAGCCGCCTCGGTTTATCCCCGCATCGACTTACTCGGTAACATTTTTCAATTTGAACATTAAGAAGGCCTACGATGAGCTTTACAAGATTCTTTACGCTTTTTCGCCGCAGTATGCTGCGATGGCGTTTATGCCGCTTTTGCCGCCCAGTCCGCAGGGTGAGCCGGCAGTGCAACTGAAAACCGACGTTATTGACCATCTTGGCTCGCAAATCATAATCGCCCAGAGTGTTGACAAGCCGTTCACTGAAAGTTCGACGCCACAATACCTCATTGCGCTGGCGGTGAACAACCGTACCGCTCTCGAAAAATCACTGTCGCTTGTTCACAGCAAAATATTTGCAGCGAACAATCCTGAAGCAAGGCGCGAACTTTTGGGCCATACGATTTATCTGCTCGACTTTTCAGGAATGTTGCCATTCTTCAGTCCCGGGATGACACCGATGTTTGCCAGACGTGCTTGGCAGGCCGATTCCGAGCCAACTGCTCCGCAAATGCCAACACTGGCTTTTACCATTACGGACACTCATCTTCTTTTCGGAGTCGAGTCGGCTGTTGAACGGGCAGTTCGCACATTGAGCAGCGGCGGCAGTGCTTCGATAAAATCGGGGTGGTTTAACATCGCCAAATCTGCTGTCCCTTCGGTTGTAGGATTATGCTGTTTGCAGAACGATGCAACCGCAAGCGAACTGCTCTGGTCCCAATTGACGTCAGCCAAACGTCGGCCTTCTAGCGGGATTGCCACGACGGGGCCCGCTCCGTTTCAGTTAGGGCAGTACAAAATTGGTGAATTAGTTAATTTCAATCTTTTGCCTGAATTTGATACTGTGCGCAAGTACTTCTGGCTGTCAGCTTTTTATGGCGTCAGCAGGCCGGACGGATTCTTCTTTGAGTTCAAGGATGTCAAACCCACAGCCGATTGAATCACAAATTTGTATTTTTTGCTTAAGCTAACACGGTTCGCCTGTGGCGGACACGGCTCTGTGAACTAAAAATAAATTTTGTTGTATCTCAATCCAGCCGAAAATATAATGCCACATCACAAGTTGCAGTTTTGTTAATGGCATTTTTTGGCACTAAGTTGCGCTGTAGTAGTCCATAACGTTTGATTTTTGGCATTGTCATTCCTGCGAAAGCAGGAATCCAGTTTGTCAATGAGTTTAATTCCGTATCAAAACGGAATGCTTTGATCTATAAATTCAAATGTTAGGATATAGTAGTAATAATTAACGCCCACTTTATAATTAAAATGGAGTAACCTTCAATGCCGAAAGCGTCTCTGGACTTAACTGGACAATGGGAATTTAAGGAATATCCGCTCTCAGCCCGGCGGATGCGAGACCTGGACGTCGGCGACTGGCTGAGAACTCCCGTTCCCTGCTCAATTTTTACCAGTCTCATTGCAGCCGATAAAATAAAACAAAGCGATATTGACGCTAATCCGGAAAACTTTTCCTGGGTTAGTGAAAAACCCTGGATATACAGAAAAACTTTCGACGCCCCAGCCGAGCTGCTCGAATGCGGCCGCATCGATTTGGTCTTCGACGGCCTGGACACAATCGCCAGTATCTGGCTCAACGACAAGCTCGTCAGCAGAACAAATAATATGTTCATCCCGTTCCGGTTCGATGTAACGGAAATCCTGAAGCCGAAAGATAATTCACTGCTGGTCAAGTTCGAGCCACCGGTCCAATACGCCAAAAAGCTGATGGAGCGATACACTTCGTTCAGCGAATCGGATTTCATAAATCCTTATCGTGTCTATGTAAGAAAAGCCCAGTACCAGTTCGGCTGGGATTGGTGTCCGTCACTGCCCGGCTGCGGCGTCTGGCGGCCAGTCCGTCTGGAAGGTGTAAAAAAAGCCCGGCTTGCAGACCTGCACATCCGAACAGTAGATTGCAATCAGCACTACGCCGACGTCAAAATCGAGACAAAACTGGACGTCGTTTCAAAAGAAACATTTCTTTGTAAGCTGACTTTGTCCGGCCCCGGCCAAACAATCAAGCACGAGTTGACTTTTAAGTCTGGCGAAGATTTTCAGTCAACGGTAATCCGTATCGACAAGCCGGTCCTTTGGTGGCCGAGCGGATACGGCGAGCAGAATCTATACGCTATTGACGTTCAACTACTGAGCGGCGACGAAATCATCGACCGGACAAAAAAGTTCTTCGGCATAAGAACCGTAAAGCTCAATCGTTCGCCGGACGGGTGCGGCCAAAAATTTCAGTTCGAGATAAACGGCCAGCCAGTTTTTGCAAAGGGCGCAAACTGGATTCCCGCCTCGATATTCGCCGGCTCCGTTAATACTGATGACTATGAGCAGCTCCTCAATGCCGCAGTTCGTTCCAATATAAATATGCTTCGTGTATGGGGCGGCGGTTATTATGAAGCGAGCGAATTCTACGAGCTTTGCGACCGCCTTGGCATAATGGTATGGCAGGACTTTATGTTCGCCTGCGCATACTATCCAGACCGGCAGTGGTTCATTGACGAAGTAAAAACAGAAGCCGTCAAAATCGTAAAGCGACTTCGCAATCACCCTTGTGTGGTTTTATGGTGTGGCAATAACGAAATCGACTGGATGCACAGTGTCAGCTCATTCGGAAAGCGCAAAAAATTCTACGGCAAAGCAATCTATCACAAACTTCTGCCTCGCCTGCTTTCAGAACTGGACCCCGACCGCGATTACATCCCGACGACACCGCTCTCCGCCGACAGAGCAAACCCGAACGAGCCAAACTCCGGAACTATACACCAATGGAATGTATGGTCGGGCTATCAGCCGGTTCGCAACTACCTTCGTCCGCCAAGTGACGTTCCACGATTTGTAACAGAGTTCGGCTTTCAATCACTGCCCGATATGCAAACCATCAAAAAGTTCTGCTCTCCTGAACAGTTGCGCATTGGCAGTTTTCCAATCGAAAAACACAATTACCAGTTGGATGGCAATAGTCGCTTGCATCGCTATCTATGCGATTTATTCGGCACCGCCAAAAATCTTGAGCAGTTCGTATATCTTTCGCAGGTAACGCAGGCCCGTGCCGTCAAGGTGTATGTCGAACATCTCAGGTCGCACAATTTTAGAAACAGCGGCGTATTATTCTGGCAGTTTAACGATTGCTGTCCCGCGATAAGCTGGTCGGCAATAGACCACACAAAAAAGCCGAAAGCACTTTATTATTACGCAAAGCGTTTCTTTTCAAAACGGCTGATTACAGTCGTATCCGAGCTGGGCAATGTAAAAGCAAACGCGCTTCCGCAACTGCGAGCGCTCAGCGTTGTTGCAATCAACGACAGTAAATCAGCCGCAGGCGGATTGACAGCTACGCTGAATTGTCGGCTGCTCGATTTAGCCGGAAATATGCTTGATAAGGTTACGTTTCCAATTGCGCTTGGCCAGTTTAAAACGTCAGCGGCCCTGAAACTTCCAAAGGCGATGGTTTTTCCTGCCGCTCCGGATAGAACACTGTTGCATCTGGTGATTGACAAGGATGGCGAAAAAATGGCGGAGAATTTCTTTTTCTATCTGCCGGACAAATATATCGATTGGCCGAACGCCAAAATTACAAAACAGCTCTCCCGCATAACTGACAGCCGATGGGAGCTTAAACTAAAAACAGATATGGTTGTAAAGGATGTGCAAATCAACTCTGATGTGCCGGCGCAATTCAGCGACAATTTCATTGATATGCTGCCGGGCTGCGACTATGAAATCATCATTGATTCCGACAGTCAACTCACAGCTCTGGAAGATGCAATTCACATCCGTTCAGTCAGGGATGTATTCTGAACCACTCCGCTTCGATTTTGTGAAGCAAAACAGCGCGGTTATCTACGTTGTTGTCTTGGAGGTCCTATTGGCACTTCACCGGGGAACATACCGGGGAACATACCCGGGAACATACCGGGAATCTGTCCTGGCTGCTGCTGCGGCAAGTACTGCCTCTCGCGCTTGCTGCCCATCGGACGCAACGGTTCTCTTGGCTCTTTTTCA
>Ga0164318_10007289_pt1 | contig 10715 bp, 6 predicted proteins | sample GuaBasSedimGuay9_FD_113734 | JGI IMG/M metagenome (GOLD analysis project Ga0164318, IMG submission 113734) | Subseafloor sediment microbial communities from Guaymas Basin, Gulf of California, Mexico - Guay9, Core 4571-4, 0-3 cm | ecosystem: Environmental > Aquatic > Marine > Hydrothermal vents >...
CATGGCGCAAGCGGCGCATCGTTACAATATTCCACCACGAACACTGAGTTTCAAAGGCACGTTACAGCAGTTAAATGCATTTAAGGAGAGATTTCTGCACACTACCAAAAAGTGTTTGTCTACTATGTACGGATATCTTCTGAAAGCTATTGTCAGTCATCGCGTGGGGAACAGACCCGGACGTAGTGAACCGCGTGCCGTCAAACGACGGCGTAAACCATATCCGTTACTCACTAAACCACGGGAAGAAGCTCGCAACGAATTACGTAGAGGTGGGCTGTCTGCTTAAGGTAGTGCCATTAGGGTAACCGCCCCCTTCTTAATCGGCGGTTTTCCGATCCCATTCCAGAAAATAATAAAAAGTCTCCAGATTAGCGGTGTAAACGACTTTTCAGATCGATAGTGCTCGATTCTGGTAGTTGTGGTTGTGTAAGACAATCCGACGTTCCCAGAAAATAATAAAAAGACTCCTAAAATCCCAAACGTCTAACACTTCCAACCCCCACCTCCTGATCGCTCCTTCCGACCCGCTACCCCTCACCGCGCTCCATGATCGCGCCGACCCCCGCATCAAACGCCCCCTTAAGCTTACCTGCATCAGGACCGCCGCCCTGTGCAAGATCAGGTTTTCCGCCGCCGCTGCCGCCGATCTCTTTGCAGATCTCGCGCACGATCGCTCCCGCATCAAATCCGCCCGCCCGCGCGTCCTTGCCAACCGCGACCGCGACCTTTCCACCATCATGAGTGCTGCCCACGAATGCGATCATATCCGGAATCTCGCGCATCACTCCTGCGATCTTGATCAGTTCCTGCATGTCAGCATCTGCGCTGATGTACGACGCAACCCTGACATCGCCAGCCGATCTTGCGCCTGCAACCATGTTACCTGCGAGTGCGGAGGCAAGCTCCTCCTTTAGACGCGTGTTCTGCTTCGAAAGCTCCTTCCACTCGGTAAAGAACCTATCAGCCGCATCAGGGAGTTTTTCAGGAGGTACTCTGAGAATGGAACACGCCGAGTTCAGAATACTGTCCCGCGCCTGTGACGCAAGCACTGCTGCGTTGCCTGCAGCAAACTCGATCCGCTCGACACCATCCTGTATCCGCTCGGTGTGCAGCAGCTTGATCTGCCCGATCATGCCTGTGTACCGGAGATGCGTTCCGGCACACGCCTCCACGTCACCGCCGACCCGAACGACCCTGATATCGCTTCCAGGTGGGACGCCACCCTGGTACAGGACAAATCCATACTCTTTCTCGGCATCTATCCGGTCCATCCACTCGGTATAGACGCGCTGGTTCTTCGCAACCTCTTCGTTTGCAAGCCGCTCAATCTCAAAGAACTCCTCATCTGTGATCCGTTTGAAATGCGTTATATCAAGACGCGCTTTTGTTTCTGACTTCTGCGCACCGGTCTGCCACACATGATCTCCGAGAACGGTTTTTGCGCAGTGGTTCACAATGTGGGTGGCTGTGTGGGCTTGGGTATGCGCAAGCCTCCGCTTCGAATCGATCATACCACTGATGATATCGCCTTTCTTTACCAGATACGTCAGGTCTTCTTCCGGTTCGTCGACCTTGTGCAGGATGATCCCGTTCGCAGACTGTACATCGACCACACGCAGAAGAAGGTCTGGTGATGTGATCGTTCCATGATCTGCGGGCTGTCCTCCCCCTTCAGGATAAAATAACGTCTGGTCAAGGACGACATGGTTATCGAAGACGTCGAGCACCACCGCCTCGAATGTTCTGCCGGACGGCTCATCATAGAATAAGCGCAGCGTTTTCGGAATGAATTTCAGCCGGTCCACATACTCGGCATAAGGCGTTTCGGAAACCTCTGCCAGTGCCGCGGCATGAGTACTTGCGACCATCGAATAGAAGTTATCAGGAAGATCGATGCTGATATTCTCGCTGTCCGCCACTTCCTTCGTGACCTCTGGCGGGATGCCGTACGTGTCGTACCATTCAATGAGCTGCGATGTCGGAATCGTTCCTGCATCATCAAACTTCTTGACCGAACGCGCAAGAAGCCGCCTGCCCTTCGAGATCACCTGGCGGTACTTCTCCTCTTCCAGATCAAGGATCTCTCTTGCTGTATCCAGCCGGCGCAGGTATGCGGGATCGCCGATCGACGACAATTGCATCTCAACCAGATCTGCGATCGGGACGTCGAGTTTAAGTGCTTCCATCTGCCGAAGCATCCTTCTGATGACCAGTCTCGCGAGATAGCCTGCCTTTGCATTTGACGGGACGATCCCGTCGCCGAGCATGAATGCAAGGCATCTTGAGTGATCCACGATGGCATACACCTTCTCAACCGGCTCTATGATCGCTTTCAACCGTTCAACATTGATCCCGATCGCTTTTGCTACAGTTTTCCGAAGATTATCGAGATCCGTTGTCAGGTCGAGATCGAATAGCCCAGATAGCCGCGCATTCTGTGCAAGCACCTTCGTATACTCGGGATCCGCAAGCGAGTGCTCGATCCCGGCGTGTTCCATCACTTTGTTCACGGTTTCCGGAAATATCGCATCATACACAGTTGGAGATCCCTTCGATGCCCACACGAGCCGTTCGAGTCCATAGCCGGTGTCAACGATGTAATTATCCATTTTAGAGTACTGCTTTCCCTTAATCGTTGTCTTGCCGTCGCCGCTCTCGCACATATCCATGAATACGAGGGTTGCGATTTCGAGACCGCCAACGAGCACCTCGAGGCAGGGGCCTGCATTCCCGCCGCCAGCCCATGGCTCTTCTTTGTATGTGACATCCCCGACAATCCCGAGATCAGATAGCAGGCGGTCGCAGTACCCCACTGTATCATTTTTCCAGTAGACCTCCTGATCAGGACCATTGAAGGCGTGATGCGCCATCATCTCAAAATTCGTGAGATGCCTGCCGCTCCTGCCAACTGAATCCAGATCATCGAGCCGGATGCATGGCTGGGAGATGCAGAGCGGGTTTGCTGGCGGAGGCACGATCCCCGACGTGACAAATGGCTGGAAATCAGCGATTGATGCGATGGTCAGGTAGATGTCGTCACGCCACCGTGCGATCACCGGATACCTGTCGATTCGTGTATGGCCATTCGCCTCAAAAAACGAAAGAAACGCCTCGCGCATCTCTGTAAGATCGTATTTCTTTGAGAATGCCGGGCTGCCTATAAATGTGTACTCATCGCATGGTGCATCGCCGCAAGTTTCCTTTTCCTCGTTTTGTGTCCAGAAATAGCCGCCGCATTTTGGACACTGCTTGCGTACGAATCCACCATCTCTGAAGTATGAGAGTTGATATTCCTGCTCAAACATGGTCTGTTATGAATCTACGTTCTGGCTTTAAATGTATCGCTTCCACGAGAGTGTCAATTTATCTGGTGCTTTGGTTCCAACGTCTATGTTTTCAGATATGAAACTTGGAGTGGTAGGTATGAAAACTCATGGGTCAGCCCCACCCACGTCACCCCACAATAAATTGCGAGGCGTCCCTGGCGAGGATTTGGCATAGTATGCGTATTGGTAATAATTCTATTCCTCTATCACGGAATCAGCTTCCTCCAGCAGCAGCATGACGGGACGCTCTTTGTTCCATGCGTTAGCAAATCAAAACTCACATTACATAAACTCTTTTATGGGCGGTAGGGTCGCAACACCATAAGGCGTGACAGCACCTTTTATCTATTGCTTTAAATCGCTGTTTCAACCATGACTGCCTACAAGTATCACATCACCGCATCAACAGCCTGCATCAACCGATGGCTTTCCTTCCTCGTCCGAACCGCCACTCCAACATACCGACCGTCCAAACCCTGAAACATTGCGCAAGCCCTGACAAGAATCCTGGTGCCTGTCAGCCCCTCTACCATCCCATGCGAATCCGTGCCGGTATTACTGATATCAACGAGAATGAAGTTTGCCGCGCTTTCATACAGATAGAACCCGCGATTTGTGAACGCTCTCATGATCTATCTCCGTTTCTTTCTTATCGGAGCAATCGACCGCTTGAAACGATCCCTTTTCAGGCGCGCTCTTATCGAGTTCGTCCCGATCGCTTCACCAAGCACGTCCACAGTCTCGAACGAATCGTTGCGCGGTTGAGCGGTTTGGCAAGCATGACAGGGATGACAAAATAGCGATCACGATCATTAAGTACTTTGTCCGCATAGTGGCAAGGTAATATACAGGCAACGAATGTGATCAAATGGTAGAAATACTCGCTGACATCGGAGGAAGGCCCGGGCACGACTGCATGGGTTTTTGCAGGTACTGCTACTTTAAGGGAGTCGGAGAGATCGAGCCGTTTGGCTGTAAAAACTGCTTTCCATTCCAGAAAGGGTGTGAGTATTGTACAAATTCCGTGAGAGAAGCTTATGATGGGTTTAAGCCATTCCGACTCGTTATGGGCGAGGTGAACCGGTCGATACAGTTTGCGAACCAGGAGGTCGATAGAATCACGATCAGCGGCGGCGGCGATCTCAGTTGCTACCCTGACCTCCATGAACTGGTTGATGCACTGTCCTTTTACAATGCCCCGATCAATCTCGGATACACAAGCGGAAAAGGATTCGATCAGCCAGACGACGCGGATTATTTCATAGATCGTGGTGTTGATGAGGTGTCATTCACGGTTTTCTCGACAAACCCTGCGCTTCGAAAGAAATATATGGGGGATAAGACTCCCGAAGCAGCGCTCTCTATGCTGCGCCGGTTTGCCGAATGCTGCACAGTCTATGCAGCGATCGTTCTCATTTCCGGGGTAAATGACGGGGATGAACTTGAAAAGACGCTCTCCGATCTCGAGGGGATAGGCGTTACCGGCGTTCTTCTGATGAGGTTTGCAAATGCCACCCATCAAGGCTTGATTCTTGGAAATGCGCCGATCATGGATGTGCCGACGCACACCACCGAAGAGTTCCTGTCTATCGTGCGCAAGGCAGCAGACGACCACTCGTTCAGGGTCACGGGAACGCCGCTTGAGGATCCGCTTATCGGGTCGCCGTTTGCGGTTCGGAACGATATGGATGCACTCTCACAACTGCCGGAGATCACAAAAGAAGCGACCGTGCTAACGAGCAGCGTCGCAAAGCCGCGCCTTACGAAAGTCTTGCAGTTTAAGAATGACTATGTGAACGTGGTCGATGTCAACAAGGACATCGGCTGCCTGATAACGATTGAGGATATCAAGGCACTTGACCTGAGCACGGTTAAGGAGACTGTCTTCATACCGGGCAGGGCGTTCGTGCACGATACCGAACTTACGGAAGTACTCTCCCGCGACGGTGTGGGCCGACTTGTGCGCAGGGGTCCGGATCGGCTGACCGTCGACGGCGAGATGAGTATCAGCATGACGAAAGAAGAGGTTATACAGTTCGAGATATCCGCATTCAGCGAGTTGATTGACCATATCAACGCGATTGGACTTCCACCGGATCAACCAAAAACATAATAACCAGTCCGGGCGATGTGGTCAATAGAAGGTGACACATAATGAAAAGTTATCTCGTTGTATGGTTCAACAGTGAGGGTGGAAAGCCCTCCGAAGTGAACAAGCGGCTAACCGCTATGGGATTTCGAGCGATGCAGGGCGCACAGGACTATGTCTATGACTGGGGCGCAAATGCAAGCATTGATGAGATTCTGCAGATCGGGGATCGAGTCCAGTTGACGCTGAAGGGGCTTGATGTCACGTATAAGATAGAGACGGTCGGTAGCGGGTAAGGGCGGACATGCGTGCCGATGATCGTTCTCGCTTCCGGTGTCCCGTAGGCGGTTCTGGTTAGCGTCAGTTTTACCTATTTTTAGCATCCCTGACCGCAAATCCAACTATTCTATAGTGTGAGTCCCGAAAACTTTAAGTGCTAAATTACAAAGTTTTGTATAGGGAAGTTTAACCATGAAGACAGAAAATCAGAATTCAGTGACCAATGCCGATCATAGTAAGACAAAAGTGTATCTGGTAGGGAGTGGAATTGCTTCGCTTGCAAGTGCATTTTATCTTGTAAGAGATGCTAAAGTTCCTGGTGAAAATATTCACATCATGGAACAGGACAGCGTTGTCGGCGGTTGTTTGGATGGCTCAGGGGAAGAAGAAAAAGGTTACGTGGTGCGCGGGGGTAGAATGCATGAAGCACATTACGTATGCTACTGGGATTTATTATCAAACATCCCATCGTTAGATGATCCTAATGTGTCTATTACGGAAGAAAGTTTCGCTTTTAACAAGAAGTTCGTCTCAAATGCCCAGGCTCGTTTGCTGAAAAATGGGGAGATATTGGATGTATCTTCTTTTGGTCTAAGTAAACAAGATCAATTGGACATGCTCAAACTATTATTTTCCCGTGAGACTGCATTGGGAAATAAACGTATCGAAGATTGGTTTACACAAGACTTCTTTTCAACCAATTTTTGGCATATCTGGACATCCATGTTTGCATTTCAAAAATGGAGTAGTTTGACTGAGATGAGACGCTACTACATACGTTTTATGCACTTACTTCCCAATTTCCAGAAATTGGGCGGTATTATGCGTACAAAGTACAATCAATATGACTCGGTTGCGCGTCCAATGGAGAATTGGTTGAAAGAACACGGGGTTCATTTTGACATGAACACTCAGGTTATTGATATTGATTTTGATATTGCTTCCGATACAAAGACCGCAACGGTTATTCATTACAGCAGCAGTAATGGCAAAGAAGCTGAAATCGTTCTTGGTAAAAATGATTATGTATTCATCACCAATGGTTCGATTGTAGAAAGCTCTGACATCGGATCCATGACTGCTCCGCCTAAACTAAAAGATAAAGCATCATCGGGTGCATGGACACTCTGGGAAAAAATCGCAAAGAAGGATAAAGCATTTGGCAATCCGGGTGTGTTTTGTGACAATATCGATTTGCAAAAGTGGGAATCCTTTACCGTCACTTTAAAAGACCCGACATTCTTTGAGTACATGGAAAACTTTTCGGGAAATATTGCGGGCACCGGCGGTTTGGTTACTATGACCGATTCAAACTGGTTCATGTCAGTTGTATTGGCTCATCAACCTCACTTTGCCAATCAACCAAAGGCTGTACAGGTTTTCTGGGGTTATGGACTTTATCCGGACCGAATGGGAAATCATGTCGGGAAAAAAATGTCGGATTGTACTGGAGAAGAGATACTGCAAGAGCTATTCTATCATCTGAAAATTGCTGATATAATGAAACCAACGATGGATGCCGGCAAGGCAAACTGTATTCCTGTTATGATGCCGTTTGTTGATAGTTTGTTTATGCCAAGAGAACCAGGTGATCGCCCTGATGTCATACCCGATGGTGCGGTTAACTTTGCATTCTTAGGGCAATTTGCCGAAGTACCTCACGATTGTGTATTCACTGTGGAATATTCTGTGAGATGTGCACAAACCGCGGTTTACTCATTTTTTGAAACCGATAAAAAGGTATTGCCAGTTTATCGGGGAATTCACGATCCGGAAGTGCTGATTAATGCAACTAAAGCGATAAATAGGTAACACTTCACTGAAGTCTATTACGCGGTTTTTATCGGCAATTGACATTCCAACCCATTGTCAGGAGTTTGGGATGTCACTATTCGTTTCCAACGTCCCGTTTTGGTTTTGAGAGGGAGGGGTCAGCGAATACTCCTGCTCAGCCCCTCTGCCATACCTCATATCTTGCAACGGCGCGATAACCATGCTCAAATAGACTAACTGATCACGCTTCCCTCGCTTGCATCTCCGACCATCCGCTGGTACCGTTCCAGCACGCCGCTTAACTTTGACTCAGGCGGTTTCCATGCCTTTTTCCGCTTGTCAAGTGCGTCCTGATCTACCATGAGATCCAGTCTCCGGTTCGGGATATCGATCTCGATCGTATCGCCGTCCTCTACAAAGGCAATCGTCCCACCGACTATGGCCTCTGGCGATACGTGTCCGATACAGGGTCCGCGTGTCCCGCCAGAGAACCGCCCATCCGTTATCAAAGCAACCGAATCGATAAGCCCCATGCCTGCAATCGCTGATGTCGGGGAGAGCATCTCACGCATCCCGGGACCGCCCTTCGGACCCTCGTACCGAACAACGACCACATCTCCTGCCACAATCTTTTTAGCCATGATCGCTTCCATCGCAGCCTCTTCGCTCTCAAAGACCTTTGCACGTCCTGTGTGCTTGAGTATCTTTGGATCGACTGCGGTCTGCTTGACTACCGATCCCTGTGGCGCAAGCGTCCCGTAAAGGACAGCAATCCCGCCTTCAGGGTGCTTGGGTTCGTCCACGGTTGCGATGACCAATTTATTCGTCTCGGGGTTTACGATCACCATGTCATCCAGATTCTCGCCGATCGTGCCGGCGGTCACAGTGAGCTCATCGAGATAGATTCCGGAACTCTGCCGGAGCCGCTCAATGATCGCATAGACGCCGCCTGCCCTGTCGAAATCAATCATGAAATGCTCTCCGCCCGGACGCAGATTGATGAGGTGAGGGGTAGTCCGGCTCAGTTCGTCGAACCGCGAGAGTGGGAGTGTGATGCCGAAATCGTGCGCGATCGCGGGCAGGTGAAGTACCGTGTTTGTGCTGCCACCGATTGCCATATCGACGGCGACCGCGTTGTTAAATGACTTTTCCGTGACGATCTGGCGTGATGTGATGTTATTGTGCACCAGTGCGAGAATCTGTCTTCCCGAGTCCTTTGCGATGTGAATCTTCTTTGCATCGATCGCGTGAGCGGTTGCGCATCCGGGGAGGCTCAATCCAAGTGCTTCGGTCATGCACGCCATCGTGTTTGCTGTAAAGAGCCCTGAACATGATCCGGCACCTGGACACGCTATGCCCTCAAGGTTGCGGATGTTGTCCCGCGACTCACCGACCGCCTCGAATACAGATATCAGATCCTCCTCCCGGTCGCCAACAAAACCGGGAAGCATCGGCCCCCCTGTGACCGCGATTGCTGGCAAGTCGAGACGTCCCGCCGCCATCAGGTGCCCTGGCACGATCTTGTCGCAGGACGGTATCAGCACCATCCCGTCAAACGCATGTGCACGCACCATGATCTCGATTGAGTCTGCTATTAGTTCTCTCGACGGCATCGGGTATCTCATGCCCTCGTGGTTCATTGCTATGCCGTCGCATATCCCGATGGTACTGAATTCGAACGGCACGCCTCCAGCCATCCGTATGCCAGCTTTCACTGCTTCACTGATCTTGTCGAGATGAATGTGGCCAGGGATGATATCATTCCAGGAATTCACCACTGCGATAAACGGCTTATCCATCTCAAAGTCTGTAATGCCTGTTGCCCTGAGCAGTGCGCGGTGGGGTGCCCGCGCAAGCCCTTTTTTGATACGGTCGCTTCTCAGTTCCATGCGTTTTGTTCTTGCGGCGGTGCTATATCAAATTTCTGCCAAGGTATGCCGAGGGTGGCGGGGCTGGCAAGCTCCTCCAGTAGTACCTATAATATAGAAACGACATAACCGATACCATTCAAACTACCGGACAGGCGGGAATACAGTGAAATGGCTAAATAAAATCCTCGGGAAGCAGAAACAGCAGAAACAGCAGAAACAGCAGAAACAGCAGAAACCTCGTACGGCCGATACGGTCGCATTCAGCGATCTTGGAGATTGGGTTTCAGACAGGACAAAAGCAGAACTCGGGGGATTCTTTGAATCCGCCGCACAGATATTTGCAGAGATCGAGGAGACAAAAGCAGAACTGATTCGCGATATCGAGAGCCTGAAAGCCGCAGAACCTCCGGAGTTACCGTCCCGCGTACTCCGGGTGGGGTTTGCAGCCCGCGATAGCCTGATCAAGCAGATCAATGTTATGATCGATAGGATCAGCACCCCGGTGATGGATTATCCTGACATCATGGAATTTTGCAGGTCTATCGACACCGCTCTTGACGCCACGATCGAGAAATCTACAAAGAGCCACCACCGTGCCAAATACCTGTTTCCAAAGGAGGTTGGCGCGGTATTCTCCGATCTCAGAAGTATAAAAATATCGTTAGCAAAACTCAGAGATTTGCTTGATAGGGAAGGTGCGAAAATAAAGGGTTTTGACGGTATAACAGAGACTATACAGCGAATAGGTGATATAACCAGAGATATCGTCGCAGGTAACTCAACTATAAAGAAAAATGGCTCTAAAACAGATGAAATAAAGCGCGAGATAAGCGATTGCTCCGCCAAACTGGAACAACTGTCACAGAGCAAGGAATGGAGTTCCTTTGTTGAACTCGAAGACAAGTTGAAAGAAAGGGAGCTGGAAGTAAGTAACATCAAAAATAATGTTTCAGAACTGTTTATTCCACTTAACAAGGCACTAAATCGGATGAAAAAGCAGAGCGAGAGTGGGAGGTACACGCTTTCAAAGAAACAGAAGGAACTCCTGGATGTGTGCCTCGAAAACCCGATTTCGGCGGACGTAGCTGATGTCAACGATTTCCTGGTAGAGATGCTGCAGATAGTTGAGAGTGGCGCGCTTGGACTTAAGGATAAGAAACGCGATAAGATCGTCGATAAGATCGATCAGATAATGGATTCCTTCGCGCCGAAAAAGGAGCGATACGACACCCTTAAGTCCGAGACTCATGAGCTTGGGCACCGGATCTCTGACCTGACCATATCAAAAACAAAAACCGCGCTTGAGGGACAGCTTGCCGAGAAAAATAAGGAGATCGCACAGATCGACGAAGACCTTGTCAATCTGGGTGAAGA
>Ga0164318_10007291_pt1 | contig 10713 bp, 21 predicted proteins | sample GuaBasSedimGuay9_FD_113734 | JGI IMG/M metagenome (GOLD analysis project Ga0164318, IMG submission 113734) | Subseafloor sediment microbial communities from Guaymas Basin, Gulf of California, Mexico - Guay9, Core 4571-4, 0-3 cm | ecosystem: Environmental > Aquatic > Marine > Hydrothermal vents...
TCTAATTTAAATGCACATTGTGAGATAACATACATTCCATCTTCTAATGAAGTATCTCCACTCTTAAAGATAGAAATTTGTATGTCTCTTTTATCTAATTGAATTATATTCTCATTGTTAAAAAATTCTTTTACTAAACTTTCATTATTTTTACCTGTAAGAACTGCTTTAGCCCCTTGAGTTATACTCATATTTATCCCCTTACATTATTATACGCAATTATTCTTTTTTTGTCAATTAAACTGGGTAGAGTTCTAAATATCTTTTAGCTTTTTCTGTTGTAAGTATATGATCTTTTATAGCAATAAACTTACATTTCTTTACTTTATCAATAGCAATTTCTTTTGATACATGAGAATATCCCATAAACTTAAAAGGAAGTCTTGCTACTGGGTCATTAGCATATCTAAACAACATTGTATTAGGAACTCTTTTATCATAAGAACCTTTGAAAACTTTATTTCCTACTCTTGGAGAACCTGTTAAAACGCACCCCAAATCAATTTCCGGAAAGTTATATTGAATATCAACAGCCATTAAAGTAGCAATTCCTGCTCCATGACTATGCCCATGAACAACAATGGATTTAACATCATTATGTTTAATATACATATGAGTTTTTTCTCTAATAAGTTGATATGCTTTATAGAAACCATTATGAACTTTTAACTTTTTATTGTTTCCATTGTAAGGAACAATTCTTTTTCTAAACATAAAGTTGAAAACCCAATCAAAAAAATCATTAGAGCCAATAACCATAAAAATCAGTTGATCTCCGTTTTTAAGTATTGCTACTTCTTCGTTGATTATTTCAATATAATCAATAACATCAGGAGCTTGTTTGTCTCCGCCTCTAACTTTTACATATCTATCTATAATAAAAGCCACTTGTTTTTTTAAGTCCATTATTTATCCTTCTTTTTTTTAGCTAATTTTCTTTTTAGTTTATCTGCTTTTCTTTTTTTAATTGCGTCAAGTCTTTTTTTCTCTGCCGCAAGTCTTTCTTTTTCATAGTCCTCATCACTACCAACTCTTTTATCTAATAATCTATCTATTCGAGAGGAAAGTCTCCAACAAAGATTTATATAAATAATAGCACTTATTGCCGCATAAATTAAAGAGTTAAAAATATATGGAAATGATAACATATTTGCTAAGTTTCCATCAAACTTTCCTGTTGCAAAAGAAAGAATTAAAATCATAATTGTAGCAAAGATATTTCTTGCTTTATCTGTTTTTGTTATCTCCAATAATCTTCCAGAGATATAAACAAATCCAAGTGTTGCGAAGGGTATTAATACTGCTCTTAGTATTTGTGATAAGTAAGGTATGATTAAATAATCATAGTTTTCGAGAAAGTCAAACATAAAAAAGCCCTCATTGTAATATAAATTATCTTTACAAAACAATGAGGGCAAGGTATTTTAACGTAAATACCACGAAAAGGTTTAGTTGTTGGCTTACCTTTTAAACCCCACAATTATCATTAATTTAATATTCTCTAAAATGAAGGGGGACTGTTTCCAGTCCCCCAACCGCTACAATCGAAATAGTGTGTTTGAACTAAATACGGTTGCCTTAAAATCATTATGTTTTAAGGGGTTTTAAATATACGCACACCATTCGATATTTAATCCATACTTTAATATAGATTAAAAATCGAATGATATGATTTTCCAACATTACCAAAATCCGTGCGGTTTGGAATTATTTGGCTTGTCATATCATCCAATATGAAGTTAAACAGCCTCTTCGAGATTTTCCTCGACTACTTCTTCAACTTCGGCCTTTGCAAGGACTTCTACGAAACGATCAAACCGAACGTAGTTTTTTCCCTTCGCGAAAGCTTCAGATTCGACGGTTACAGACTTTTCAGACGCCCGAACCACAACACCATTGCACAGTACGTTTTCACGACCATACAGGAAGGAAACGGAATCACCAGCTTCGAGAATGTCCTTGAACCGTTCAGCCCGTTCATTCTTTTCAACTTTGGCAGCTTCCTTGGCCTCTTCACGTTTTTCAACGAGTTCAACCTTAACTTCTTCAAGAAGTTCCTTGAGTTCCTCTACAGAATACTCATTAAGTTCCATTTTGTACCCCTACAAAATTTAAATTAAACAATCTAGGATTGTTTCTGTTATTACCTTATTATACACTATTATTCTTTTATTGTCAAATCAAATCATTGACTGAACTTGCCATCAAACATACTTTCCTTTCACCAGTCTGAAGATTTTCAAGAAGAACAGGATATTTTCTCGCTCTCGGTCTGATTGCAGCGATTTTGTAATCAACGCCTTTCCAGTTGATTATCTTGCCGTAAGCATTATGAGGAAGACCAAACTTCCAACAAAACTTTTCAAACTCTGCTTTGTCAGGATTATGACCACCACCGACATTTACAACCTTGAGAGTTGTCCTGAAAGAATTATCGTCATAAGTGATATTACCTATCTTGAACTGGATTTCTTTTGGAGCACCATATCGAGAAAGAACATCAGTCATTTCCTTTCTAATCATTTCCATTGTCGATTTATCAAAAGTCATTTTGTCCCCTTTATACAATATTATACCATATTATTCTTTTATTGTCAAAAAAAACAAGAAAGGCGAGTCTACTTTTAACATTCAAGTTGTTAATTCATCTTCACAATAATTAGTTTAAAGAGAATAAAAATTATTCTCTTGCTTATAGCAAAAGTTGAAAATGAAGTTAATGTCTCAAGTTTCTCTAAACCTCTCCTGTAAAATTAGTCTATATAAACTTCAATATAGTTCCACGCCCAATCTAAAGCAACTTCAAATTGTTCATCTTCATCCATTTCAAGCCACTCTTCTTCAGTGAACCCTAAATTCTCTTCAACATCCATTTCTACTCTACGGACTGCTGAAGGATAACCAATTCCTAAATTAAAGTTCACTTTCATTTTGTTCCCTCTTGCCTTATTATATTATATTATTCTTTTAATGTCAATAATTATTTACTACCGAATTTATTAACTCCACGAGAACGAGGACGAGGATGCGACCCCTTAAACTCATATTTCTTTTGATAAGCCGCTTTACCGTAAAGTCTTTTTTCTTTAATTGATTTTGTCATTATTTTCCTCTTACCTTATTATACTAAATTATTCTTTTAATGTCAATACTTTTTTCTTGCCTAACAAACAATCAGTTTCAACCATTTTGTTAGGCAAGAAAAATGGGGAGACATACCTGATAAGTATATCTCCCCAAAAACAAAAGCTAAAAACCGGACAATCACCTCAAGGAATTAACAGGATAACTCAACCTTCGGGAAAACGCTGTACTGCGGTTTTTATTGAAAATACGGAAAGTAGAGGTGTCGATCCCCCACGTAAAACGTGTGCTTGCTTTCTAAGCAAGGTGTCAGTAGCCGCTGACATACTTTCCAAATAAGAAGATAACCAAACATTCTGGCAGTCCATCCGTCTATCTAACTTAGACGTTTAATTTATACAGGAAATTAATAGTTAGCTTTCCCTGTATAGGATTATCTTTAATATAACTTAATTATAGACAATTATTCTTTTTCTGTCAAGTTCAAAATGGTAATCATTCTTTTATTCTTACCAACTTTAAACTCAGAAAATCCATTTGGAATTGGCTTGTTCCATCCATTTTTTCTCGCCTGCGTTATAGACGGGAATATACCAATTTTGAATAAGATATTAGCCATAATATCTTTTTCTTCTATTTCAAACCAGCTTTCATTTTTTAAATCAATTGGCCCGAAAAATAATTCTTTTTCTTTCAAAGAAACATTTTTTGAAAGAAAATTAAAGTCGTTCTCTTTCAAAAGTTTAACCTCAATTAACCATTAAATTTGACGGAAGTATGCTCGTCCTTAGTCAAAGAAACATGAGCACCCATACTTTTCTTGAAACGTGTTCCTTGAAAAGTAACATAAGCAGTTCCACTGCCATCAGGGCGAGTAATAAACTCCGAAACCGTTTTAATCTTACCTGTGTCAATTTCATTAAAGTCTTTCATTTTTATTTCCTCTTACATTATTATACTAAATTATTCTTTTATTGTCAAATGCTTCCGGTGGGAGTCGAACCCACAAGCCATTTCTAGCACTAGATTCTTAGTCTAGCATGTTTCCCAGTTTCATCACGAAAGCTTAAACTAACCATTGTAAAACAATAAAACCTGTAATTCCAATTGTTTGAAAAAACATATTGGCAGCAGGAACATTATTTTTCAACATTGTTCTAATAACGTTTGTCAATGTAAATAAAACAGTCATAAACAAGAAAGCAATTTTTAAAATCATTAAAAACATTTTTATCCCCTTGAGTTATTATACTCAATTATTCTTTTATTGTCAAGAAAGCACTTACTCAGAATCGAACTGAGATTTCTTGATTACGAAACAAGGGTAATAGTCCATTATACTATAAGTGCGTTTTTACTTCATAGTGATAAGATATTCTTTGTTTGCTTCTCTGAACCACCACTTATCACTTTCACGAAAACATCTACCAACATAATCATTGATATCCCAGCCCTCGCCAATCTTTTTGTATTCGCCACCATTACTGACTTCATCAGATTTTCTGACTTTTTTAGAGGCTTGACGCTTCGCAAACTTTTTACAATTAGTAGATTTCATTACAGGGTTCTTCTTATGGCTTCTGCTCATTTCTCTCTCCCTATATTATTCTTTACTCTACCTCATTATAGACAATTATTCTTTTATTGTCAAACTACTTTGTAAAAATCATAATGATTGTTGTTTGTGTCAAACTCATGAACCCTATATATAGAATCCACATCATTTTCCTTAAAAACTTCAGCGATCATTATTGCGTTTTCAACACCTTTTATGTCATATTTAACAATAATAATTTCACCACTTTTTTCAACTTTTTCTATGTCGTGAAGTATCATTTTAACTCCTGATATCCCATAAGAGAATTGAACTCTTTTTTACAGGTTGAAAACCTGGCGTCCTAACCATTAGACGAATGGGATAAAGTGCCGGTTACAGGACTAACTGCTTATACTCATTTTTTGTACAATGGCTGAGAGTTGGGTTTAGTGAAGTTGCTAAACTTACACCGGCTTACCCGCCCATTTTTATTATTAAGACTTAACTTCTTCTACTAAATAATCAACCCACGATTCTCTATCGTTATTATAGATTGATTCTGCTTCATCTTCATCAACTTCTTCTTCTTCCATAATTTCATTAATATCACGCAATCCGTAAAGTCCTGCGTAAGAATCATATTCCTGACATGCCATTTCAAAAGCATAATCCTCAGCTTCTACAAAAGAATCAAACTCTAAGATTTCACCATCAACCATTTCGGTTCCACCGAAACCGCCACTTAAAGCACACTTTACTAAAAACTTCATTTTTTCATCCTTACCTAATTATACTCAATTATTCTTTTATTGTCAATGTCATAACGTTTAAGAATATGAACATAATTTTATTTATGTTCATATATTTAAAAACTATTTCACTTTCACCATATCCAATTCATTGAACATGACGGAGTGTGGGCCACTTTGCAAGGACAACATATAAGAACGTCCAGCGGTATTTCTCGGAAAACCATGTCTGCGAACATCTGTAATTTTCTTATAGTCTTTTCCGCAACCACGAAGAACGACTATATCACCAACCTCAATTTTCCCTGCCATTATTTCCATTTTATCCCCCTTACATTATTATAGACAATTATTCTTTTTTTGTCAAACCTCTTTATATTCTCTCTTTATTTCTTCATAAAAGTTTTTTTGTTCATTAAAGAAACAAACAATTCCTTTAAAAAGATGAATAATAGTTTTTATAGGAATAGCAACAATTAACGCAATTGTTATATTCATATAATCAGTTGTTTTTCTTGTCATTTTGTTTCCCTACCTTATTATAGGCAATTATTCTTTTTATGTCAAACGAACTTTGCTCCACCGAAAAAAGTTCCCCGGAGATTTGCTTCAGTGAGATCTGCTCCACGGAGATTTGCTTCAGTGAGATCTGCTCCACTTAGATCTGCTCCCCGGAGATTTGCATCAGTGAGATCTGCTCCACGGAGATTTGCTCCACTTAGATCTGCTCCCCGGAGATTTGCATCAGTGAGATCTGCTCCCCGGAGATTTGCATCAGTGAGATCTGCTCCCCGGAGATTTGCTTCACGGAGATTTGCTCCAATGAAAAAAGTTCCACTTAGATCTGCTCCACGGAGATTTGCTTCATATAGATTTGCATCAGTGATATTTGCATCAGTGAGATCTGCTCCCCGGAGATCTGCATCAGTGAGATCTGCATCAGTGAGATTTGCATCACTTAGATCTGCTCCACGGAGATTTACATCACGGAGATTTGCTCCCGATAAGTCCTGACTACTAAAATTAAGATCATTGTTTTCTACTTTATTAAAAACTTCTTCTATTGTCATTATTTCCCTCTTACTTTATTATAGGCAATTATTCTTTTTTTGTCAATAGTGAAAATAAACAACGGCAGTTAGACTTTCACTAACAATCACATTTAAAGCCTGCGGGAGCTTAGATGGTGATACCTTCCACGCTGGAAGTGCCTTACCGCAATTTCAGCCATACCGTTATTTATTTTCACTATTAACTAATTTTCAAAAAAAGTAACTGGAGGGACTCGAACCCTCTTATTATCCTGTTCCATTGCACACTCACCTGAATAAAATGTTTGCGTTGTATAATATTCAGTACGGAGGCCGACAGACTCGAACTGTCTCAGTTACCACCAGATTTTACCATCTTTCCTAGGTTCCGGTAAAATCCAATTATGAAAAATTGAAATCTCCCTCTACAACAAACCGCAACGTTTATGCTTTGATTGACTTCTCTTTAACTCTCTAATTCATTATAGGTAATTATCCTTTTTTTGTCAAACAGCCGATTAAATAAATTTTTATCAATTCACAATTCGCAAGTTGCGAATAAATAACTATTTATTTTTTATACTATTATAGCCTAAATAGGCGGACTTTTATTTTTAATCACTAGTTTCAGCTCCGTATCTTATACGAACATTTTAATATATTATTCTTTTTTAGTCAATTACTTTTCAACAATTTTTAACTCAAGGCTAATTTCTTTTCCAGTTTCAGTTTCAAACGCACGACAATTTTCACTTACTGCGACAAGATTCATTTCATTCGCTTTTTTAAAAAAATCTTCTTTGGTGTCAAAAAACACAACATCCCAATCATCAAAAGAAACCATCACGACTTTTTTCATTTTATCCCCTTATATGATATTATACTCAATTATTTTTTTATTGTCAAACTATAGCTCAAGAATTGCTTCCCGGAGATTTGCTCCCGGAGATCTGCTCCACGGAGATTTGCTTCAGTGAGATCTGCTCCACGGAGATTTGCTTCACGGAGATCAACTCCCGTGAGATCAACTCCAGATAATTCTTGATTGCTAAAATTAAGATCACCATTTTTAATCTTATCTAATACTTCATTTCTTGTCATTCTTTATTTCCTCTTACCTTATTTTACTTAATTATTCTTTTTATGTCAAGAACCCAAAAATGAACGCAGATTTATTCGTGATTCGGGAATAACGAATGAACGTGTGTTTATTTTTAGAAAGAAAAAACGGGGAAGTATACGATTGTATACTTCCCCGGAAAACTAGATAACTTCCTCATTATCAATATTTTCACCGATTGCGGACACAAAATTGTACCCACGGGAAATCCGGGAAGGTTCACCCTTCGCGTTCAGGATTTCATCGGTAAGGATAGAAAAGGTTTTCTCTCGAAGAGAAACAACCGTTCCAGTAATTTCGGAATCCTTATACCGAACAGTGACAGTATCACCGTCAGAAAGCTGAGACTTGACAGAAGTCATGAGATCATTTTTCTCAGTTTCCTTCCGTTCTTTCAGATAAGGTTTTACCTCATTCTTAATGAAAGATTCAATTGCCACAACGTCCATCTGTCCGAAAAGATCCATTACCTGATTTGTCATATAGTACCCCTACTATTTATTTTTTAGTTCCCCATACGGGAAACTGTTTAACCTATTTTACTCAATTATTCTTTTATTGTCAATCCTTCCTGAAAGGGACTAGAAACTAATCCACTTCAGGAATAACTGATTTTACTCAATTATTCTTTTATTGTCAACCTACCCGATTTTTCTCATTCAATCGTAAACGAAGATTTTCAAGATATTCCGGAGTCGCCTGAAAAGTAACGTTTTTAGAATACATACGGGTTTTTTTATTTACACATTTTCTACCCTTTTTTACCGGAGAAACGTGAACACCCATTATTCCAAGACGACTTTTCGACAATTCAATCTGTTCATTTTCTAAAGTTTCGTTATCTACCATTTTTTCCCCTTACCTGATTTTAGACAATTATTCTTTTATTGTCAAGAACCATTTTTCATTTTTTTTAATTTTCTAATTTTCCCGTTCCTACACACATTATAGATAATTATTCTTTTATTGTCAACTCTCAAAAAATAATAGGTTTTCAGATTTTTTCTTTAATTGTCAATATTTTTTAATTTTTTTTAAATTAATTTTAAAATACTTAGAAAACATTATTCTTTTAAAAAACTATATACTATTGACTTAAACCCGGTATATAGGGGTATATACTAGGTAAATGAAATGAAGCGACGGGGTATGGTGCTCCGACGTTTATTTAATTTTTTTATTTTATTAATTTTAAATTTATTTTTTAAAAAATATCCCTGGCGGGTGTCCGCCAGGGAAGATATACTAGACAGCTACATTCGATGTTTTCTGTTCCATAATCAACTCCGGAAAGATTACATTCTTGCCATCTTTATGAATTGACTTATCAAAACGAGTATAGACCTGAGTGTTCTCATTATAGAATAGATAAGCATTATCATAACGAATAAGAACTTGTCCATTTCTATCTGGGTGAATTACAATGATATGAAATCTATGAGTTCCAAAATCATTTCTCATCATCAAAACATTTTTTCCTTTTTTCTCAAGAGCAAGTTGTTCGCTAAGAAGCTTTCTTCCTTTTTTACCAAGCCAATCTTTCATAGCTTCTCTTGCTTCTTTAATTTTTAGGAAACCATCTTTTAACCCAGCCTCTTCGGAAGAAATTGTAAGCCCATCGTAAGAAACTTTTTTACCATTAACCTTGTCCATAAATAAAACCCATTTTTGTCCAAGAGGTTTATTTTCCCATTTAGAAGCAATTACCTTTTGCTCTGTTTCGCCAACATACAAAGTTTTAGCATTTACTTTATATACATAAAGTTTTATCTCGCCTTTAAAGATTGTAGCTCCCACAAAAACATTTTCTTTCGTTGCGTTTATTAAAGCCATTCTTTCCCCCATATCTAATTATAGACAATTATTCTTTTATTGTCAATCGTGGCGGGAAGATGTAAAGATAAATTAAACAGGAGACAATATGGACTATTTTGAAACTCTCAACGAAGAAGATAAAAAAATAGCACAAGTAATTTTAGAGAACTCAGTTGATAATGTTGAAAACATTAATCTTAATGAAGCTCCTACTCTATCTACTAGTGCTGATTACCAAGATACACAAATCGCAAAACTTATTCGTTATTACCAAGAAGCATTAACAACAAAATCACTAGTTGATGTTCAACCAATGGAATACAATAATGGAAAAATTTTCGGTCTTGATATAACTAACAGCGATGGAGACATTATTCTAGGAACAAGTGCAGTAGATGTTTTCAATGATGCTTTCTCGGAAATCGGAGAAAATGTAGATGTTCCAGATATTCATATTAGATTAAACGAAGCTGATGTTGATTTAAAATCAAGAAAAGCCCAGATAAATTATTCTAAAGAATTAGAACAAGACATGAAAATCATAAAGTTTGACCTTGATGATGAAAAGTTAAAAATTGTAGCTACTGAAATTGCTAACGGTACTGACTTTGATGTCGTAGAAGCAATCGCAGGACATGCTGATTTTTATACACCAATCGTATATATCTGGGATAATGATGAAACAAGAACTGTTCAGAGTTTACTAACAGAACTTGAAATGGCTATTATGAAAGCAGCTGCAGCAATTGCATCTGGAACCAGAAAAGGACTTGCAAACTTTGTAATCATTCCTGCTCTTATGGTTCAGTTAATTACAACGATGGATAGATTTACTGGAACTGGAGAAGATATTATTGGTGGAGTTTCCAAGATTGGAAAACTTGGTTTCTTAGACGTATATGTTAATACCTTTGATACAACTTCTTATGATATGTATATAGGAAAAAAACCTTCCGGAAATATTAGTTCCGGTGTTGTTCTTTCTCCTTACAAAGTAGAGGCAGGACCACTTGTAACAGACTATGAAAATTTTAGTCTTCACCAGATGATTATGAACCGATATGGAATTACAAAAGTTGATGGTGGAAACACAATGTATTTCAAAGTATCATTAGCATCAACTCCTACCGGATATCCATTTACCGTTATCTAATAAAAATTAATTAAGGAAGATAAAATGACAAAATCAGGAAACACAGCAGCTAACTATATAAACAAAGGTGAAGATGCACCAGTAGTTGAAGAAGTTGTAGTAGAAGAAGTAGAAGAAGTAGTAGAAGAAGTAGTAGAAGTGGTGGTTGAAAAACCAAAGAAAAAGAAAACTAAAAAAGCACCCAAAGTTATTAAAGAGGTTGTTCCGGAAAAAGTTGAAAAACA
>Ga0164318_10007292_pt1 | contig 10713 bp, 7 predicted proteins | sample GuaBasSedimGuay9_FD_113734 | JGI IMG/M metagenome (GOLD analysis project Ga0164318, IMG submission 113734) | Subseafloor sediment microbial communities from Guaymas Basin, Gulf of California, Mexico - Guay9, Core 4571-4, 0-3 cm | ecosystem: Environmental > Aquatic > Marine > Hydrothermal vents >...
CTAAGAAAAAAATTGTTTTAGTAGTTGGTGCACGGCCAAATTTCATGAAATCGGCACCACTCTTAAATGAACTTGAGAAGAACAACGATTTTTTTGAAAATATACTAATCCATACAGGACAACATTACGATTCTAATTTGTCTGATTTTTTCTTTGAAGATCTTAAAATGCAAAAATCAGACATATATCTTGGAATTGGGTCAGGAACTCATGCTGAACAGACTGGTAATATTATGATAGCTTTAGAAAAAGAGCTTATAAAAATACAACCGAATTTAGTAATCGTTTTCGGAGATATAAATTCCACTTTAGCGACTGCAATTGTTACATCGAAATTAGATTTGAAATTAGCACATATCGAAGCGGGACTTCGTTCATTTGACAATAGAATGCCTGAAGAAATAAACCGAATTGTTGCCGATCGATTAGCTGATTATTTGTTTGTTACAGAGAAAGTTGGGGTTGATAATTTAATAAATGAAGGAGTAGCAAAAGATAAAATTCATCTATGTGGTAATATTATGATAGATGCTTTGATGAATAATATTAAATTAGCCAAAAAATCAAATATACTTACTAAACTTTCATTAAACAGCAAAGAATTTGTTACTGTGACTTTGCATCGCCCTTCAAATGTTGACAATAAAGAAATTTTTGAAAAGTTGATCGGCATATTGCTTGAAGTTTCTAAAAAATATAAAATAATATTCCCGTGTCATCCGAGAACATATAAAAAATTAAAAGAATTTAGTATATTAGATAAAGTGAGTAGTGATAATTTTAGAATCATTGAACCGCTTGGATATCACGATTTTTTGAAACTGATGGAATCATCAAAATTCATTATTTCTGATAGTGGCGGTATTCAAGCTGATGCCACTTATTTGAAAATCCCTTGCCTAACATTAAGAAAAACTACCGAACAACCATCTACGATTGAACAGGGGACCAATACCTTGTGTGGTAATTCTAAAGAACTTATTAAAGAGAAAGTTGATGAAATCATTTCGGGGAAATATAAATCTGGTGAAATGCCAGATTTGTGGGATGGAAAAACCTCGGAACGAATAGTTAAAATACTCAGGGAGAAACTGTACTTTACTTAAGCCAATTTTATTTAATAGCCATAATTTAATTATGGCAAAAATTTTGATGGAGATGAAGTTGATAAATTATATTAAATTTATTATTGCTATTTCTACTAATTTCATTGCATTATAAAAATAATGATTGGCTATCTCAGAAGTAAGTTTGCTCAAGGAAGTTTTTCCAGAAATGTTTTGGATTTAATGAGCGGTTCGGTTGTGGCTCAAATAATTACTGCTGCTGCTGCTCCAGTTCTTACACGTATATATTTCCCTGATGAATTTGGTGTATTAGCGTTATATACATCAATTGTATCAATTGGTGCAGTTGTTCTTTGTTGGCGATATGACTTTGCAATAGTACTTCCTGAAGATGATATGGAAGCGGCTAATTTGTTAGCTTTATCTATAATTCTAACATTTTTCATGTCCGGAATTTCTGCTATAATAGTGTTATTTTTCAGGGAATCATTAGCTAATATACTAGATATGCCTTCTATCACTCCTTGGTTGTTATTCTTGCCAGCCAGTTTTTTATTTATGGGAATTTATCAAACATTAAATTCATGGCATTTGCGAAAAAAACATTTCAAAATAATTTCTGCTTCGAAAATTGGACAAGCCTCTGTTACAGTTAGCATACAAAGTGTTGTCGGTTTTATTAGAGAGTCTGGAATATCCGGATTAATTGGCGGATTTATATCTGGTTGGTTTGTTGCCGTTATAGTGCTCAACTGGAAAGGTTTTACTAATGATTTAAAGTTTATAATAAAATCAATAGACAAAAGAATCATGGTGAAAACTGCTCGTCGCTTCAAAAAATATCCGAAATATTCAACATGGGCAACATTTATAAATACACTTTCATTATCATTACCTGTATTATTTATCTCACGATATTTTGATGCAGATATACTTGGACAATATGCCCTCTCATTAAGAGTTCTTCTAATTCCATTAAATCTGATTGGTGTCTCAATTGGACAGGTGTATTTTCAAAGATTAGCAAAGGAAAAACAAGTTAGTAAAGACATATCCAGAACAGTAGAAAAAACATTTATAAAACTTCTTTATTTTGCAATACCGGGTTGTCTTATATTACTGTTATTTTCTCAAAACTTATTCGAAATTATTTTTGGCAATGAATGGAGTACCGCAGGTGTATTTACTCAAATTTTAGCACCAGCTATGGCTATTAGATTTATTACTTCACCTCTTACAACAACTTTTGGAGTTTCCAATCGCCAGGAGATTGCAGCTATTTGGCAAATTTCTCAATTAATATCTACTACTTCATTTTTGTTTGGGAGCCTTATTTTTAATGATCCTATAGCAACGATTTATGCGTTACAGATCAATGATGTTCTTCTTTATACAATTTACCTAAAAGTAGTATTTAAAATCAGCAATGCCAGTTTTCTGAACGCGTTTCAAAATATATTCAAAAAAAATACTGCTCATATTTAAATATAAATTTAAGAATTTTACACTGGTTAAAATAATTTATTGTTTGTGTAAGTATAAGTGTTTTTGGCTGGCTGTCGCTTTATCCTGTGATTATTCAACAAATTACAGCATGTGTGAATTCAATTGATCTCTTACCCGAAATATTAATGAATTATAACATTGTATTATATAATGTAATTTTAGTTGTTTCAAAAACATTAATTTATCTGTTGAATTTGGGTTGCTTTGCGAATTCATTTCTGAGCTTTTTATTAATATTGTATGAATTAAGGAGAAATAATAATCAGGAGATAACTCAAGCCGAAATTGGATTATTTGTCCGAACTCAAAATTTCAAGGAATTTTTTGTATTGAAACTGACGACTGTATTTGTTAATATTAAAACCCTTATAAAATTGGGTAGTATCAATTTCTTTTTTTAGAATTGGACGCAATTTATCACACATATTCTGATGGTTAGTAATATCCATAATAATGCCAAGATTATTCTCTTCTGTCAATTTAGCCGCTTCCATATTATTGGGACCAATCACGATTATCGGTTTTCTGACAGCTAAATATTCAAAGAATTTACCTGTAATTACTTCATCAGCCCCATCAATTTTAGAATGAAATATGAGTAGGTAATCCATTCTGTGCATAATTCTAAGAGCGTCAGTGTGTCCAATTCCCTCGTTAAATTCTACTCGCTCTTCAAGTTCTTTATATATAAATTGTTTTATGTTCGCAGGGATAGAGCCATAGAAGTATAATTTAACTTTAAGATCTTTTTTGTTTTCATTTAATACTTCTTTTAGAGCTTTCACAAAATTGCTTGGGTCTCTCCATTCAGAACCGATGCCACCAAAATAACCCATGCATATTGTATTATTATCCTTATCAAAAGTACTTGGGTTTACGTTAACTTTTCTAATAATCATAGAATCATCAAAGCCGTTCATTATCAAATGGGCTTTGTTCTTTATGAAATCACCGTATTTTTTAGCTATCTTATCAAGCATTGGTTGCGATACATAGGTAAAATAATCTGCAGACTTAAGCACATTTTTTTCAAGTGATTCGTTGAATTTTTGGAATGGTTTAAGCTTTTTTTTAAAAATTCCAGTTGTATTCCAACTGTCCCGATAATCGACAATTAATTTTATCTGACCATTGAAACGTTTTTTTAACTCGGGTCCAATTAGTTGCATGCTATGCGAAGGGCTGGAAATAATAACATCTCGAATATTATTGATTTCAATTAACTTAATAGCCTTCCTGAGATATTTATTAATAAAATAGCGGTTAATATCGGGAACTGAAATTTCATGAATAATATTTTTTGCCCAACTAAATAATAAGGACTGTATGCTTTTTTCTGATTTTATATTTGAAAGTTTATCCTTTGATAATTGAGATTGATTCCATGATCTACATGCTCGATTGGTTAATTCGTCATAGATATATGTACAACTAAACTTTTCAAGAACTCTTTCGTAACCAAAATAATCTACAATCTCATCGCCTCTGGCGGATAAAACAAAAACCTGATATTCATTTTCATTCAAAAATTCAGATAGTTTCAATATTCGCATTATACCACCGGGAGAATTGTAGTATGGAAGGAAATCACGGCATATTATTAAAATATTTTTATTCAATTTATCAACACCCGAATAACTGTTACACAAATTTACAAATGAGCTATTTATCTTAATCTATCAACTAGTTGTGTGAGAATAACTCCAAATTCATTTGAAGGCAAGCTAAAGATATGAAATGACATTTCCAGATATGTGAATTCTCTTTATAGATATTACTACTATCTATATCTGTTTAATAAATTCGCTTACATCATGTTGACGCTGATGTTTGCCACCGCTTCAGAATAAAGTTCACAACATCATGCATATTGGTGATCCATATATCTGTGTCTTCAGCAAGGTATTTAAGTAATTCAGGATATGCTTCCCCATAAGTTTTAAATTCACTGCTTGTTGGCAAAGAGGTTCTTACATGCCAATTGATAGCTCCCAAACCTTTGTATTTTTTTAAAATTTCAATTTCTCTTTTAATTAAATCTAAACCTTCATCTACAGTAGTTACAGGATTTAGAAAAATATTGCCATCCATTATGAACGCAGGAACCTGAATAGTTTTAATAAGTTTTTGGTTAATTCGTGACCATGGGTAGTACGGCATAGCAACATTACGGCGAAATCCCATCATATCCATAAATGCAAGTGATGAATCATACTTGAAACCTGCTTTCTCGTGGTATTCCAGAGTTCTTTCAATATTATCTCCTAAATGCCAGTAATGATGTCGTTGACCAATAATTTTAACACCTGATAAATGTTCCAATTTCTCTTTTTCCCATAAAAAATGATCAGCGCTTTTATAAGCGTTATAACTGGAATGAAGACCTATTTCAAAGCCGTGTTTTTTTATCTGTTCAAAAACATTATTAAATTTTTTCTTTTTAATGTTATATGTTACGTCAGTGTTATATTGTGCTATTGAATCAGAAACATTACGTGATGCAAAAAAGAAAGTTGATTTCATTCCTAATTCTTTTTCCAAATTTATAATTTGTTCAAAATTCCAGTAGTTCTGTTGTAGAAACGGAAATTTGAAGAGATATTTCCCATAACCAAGCACAGTTTTAATTGATTTAAAGTAATTTTTCTTTTTTAGGTGTTCTGTAACAGTTTTATGTCTGACATATAAATCATTTTTGAAACACCGCCTATCAGGAACATCAACATCATGAGTAAGAGCAATAGCACATTTTTTTCCAACAGGCCACATTTGGATTCCAATATTGCCGGTTCTAACCTCTATAAGTTTTGAAAGAAATAAGATATAAGCATTAACAATCGGAATGCTAAATATATCATGTTGAAATTGATAACTATCAACTGCCATTAGCCTGGAATGTTGGTCATCACTTATGATATTATCATTTGCATAATCAATTAATAAATAACGGATAGCATTTATTATATCAAATGGAACAACTTCAGAGTTATAATTGTTAAATCCACCGACGAGTAAATCTTGCCAAATCACATCATCTTTTTGCAGATTATCAATAGATTTATTGATGTCTGGAATTCTAATTTTGTAATTTAACTTTTCTGGATTGTTACCATAATAGATATCTACTGATGTATAATTATTATTGGAGAATTTCTTAGCTTTGAGACCTATCGTTCGAAAAATAAAATCAAACACGTATTCTGTTTCCGGCGAACTATCTTCCGAGTAATAAGTCATTATCATATAACACCTTTAGCGTTTTATGCAATACTCATATGTATTGACTATATATTTTCATTATGATTTTAAATTAAATTGTAGTGCCTTCAGTCCATAATCCATTGATATACCAATTGTTTATGTCATATAAGTAATCTTCATCCTCAAATGAGATATTTCTAATGATGAATGGCATAAAACCACTGCTTGTAAAGCCACTCTTTTTTAATAATTTGAATGTTTTGTTTATCAGATCATTTTTGACATTGCCAACAAAAGAAATGTAAGCAATTTTTTCTTTACACAAATCAGTCATTATTTTTTCAAGCAAAAAAATACCAGCCTCCGTATCTTCAAACGTAAAATCAGATAGGTAGGCTGTTATACGATCCTGACTATTAAAATAGCAATAGGCTTTTAACCGTTCACCCTGGTAAAGAAAATATGTTTTATATTCAATAAATGGATTATTATGTATTCGCCAACGCATAAATATTTCATCTTGATAGAGATGTATCAAATTTGGATATTGATCTCTTAAATGTTTATAAAAAATATCCATATCTTTTATATCTATTAATTTTTGCTTAACGGAATAATTGTCCGATTTAGATTTGATATTCCTTCTTTTAAATGATGAAGTTATATGCTGGTAGGAAACTAGCATTGATTTGACAATCTTCTTAAAAATGTTTCGTTTAGAATAGAAAATATCCCTCTGAGCTGCACCAAAATTCAAGGAAGTTGTTAGCTTATACATAGCGTCAACATATACATGAAAACCAAGCTTTTTTTCCATGACTTTAACTGCTGTAGTTAAGCCAAACACAAAACGCATTCCTTTTTTCTCACATTTATCCATTGCATATTCATACAGGTCATGAAATATTGTTTTTCCACGGTAATCAGTATCCAACAAACTATTTTCACTTTTTGAACAGAGAAGATTTTTGCCTTTTAAAACTGTAATAATTGGAAGCATTCCTTGGGTCGAAATAATCCTGTTTTCATCCAGAGCTACTGTAAATACATAATTATCTGGGTACTCGCTTTTATATTCCCATAACCATTGTTCTGATGTTCGTTTGTCATTATATAACCTATTGTGAAAGGATATAACTTCTTCGATATCAGAAGTTTTGACTTCTCTGTATTCTATATTAACATTCATGATAACTCTCTTTATACTGTAAAATAATTGTTTCCAGTTTCTTTTCTTAAAAAATGTAATCTACTAATAACATACCGACTGTATTTACGATTTTTATAAATAAAGGCCTCCGTTAAGATGTACCGTTTGTCCTGCCATATATGGAGTATTGATAAGAAATTCGATTGTATTAGCCAATTCTTCAGCGGTTCCAAATCTCTTTAAGGGGATTTGTTTTTTCATGATTTCTTGAATATCATCAGGCACCTGGGAAATCATGCCTTTGTCCGTATAGCCCAGAGCAATACAAAATGGGAGAATGTTATCCTTGGCACCTTCGGCAAGCAATCCCTTTGCGGCTGTTTCTAAAGCTACTTTTGACATTGCATATCCTATTGTGCCAAACACGCTAAGATGTGCTACAACAGAGCTAATAAATATAAATCGTCCATATTGTGCTTCTTTCATTTTTGGCCAGAGAGAGTGAATCAATTTCAAGCCACCGATAGTATTTAACTCATATTGTTTTTTAATATCCTCCATATTAATTTTCTTGAAAGCACTGCTTATAGAGACACCTGCTAAATGAATAATGTTAACATTATCAGAGACTTTATTAAGTAATTCGTCTGGAATTTCATCTTTAGCTAAATCACATTGAATTAAATCAACTCCGTTCACCGTAGGTTTTTTTTTGTTATATAGTCCAATAATATTATTATTTCCTCTTTGTCTCAGCTCACTAATTAGGCCATTTCCCAAACCACCAGATGCTCCTGTAATAATTACTTGTCCTTTAATCATATTATAAATCCTTTCATATTATAAGTAATGTACTGTAATTATTTATTTTCAATATATCTTAACCTCCAAAATACTTTACCAGCCATCATACCAATTATTGAAATCCAACAAATTCTCCTCAAGTTTATCGGGAGTAGTATAAATTGTAATACCCCTTTTGGCTAATTGTTTAAGCTCATTTATCAATGGTCGTGATTCCATAATATATGAATTTGCGTTGCCATATTCAAAACATTTCATTATACCTCTTTTAATCAAAAATGCAGTTAAGTTTTCGCAAATCCACTGTCCTGCTGAAGTTTCTATTCTGGTACTTGCTACTTCAGGATCACATCGATAAATATTACGTTCGATAATATTTCCAGTCATATCAATATATTTTAAAGGAAACATAGGGGCATGAACTTCAAGAGGGAATTCTTCCCATGTATCTTCTAAGTAATGAGCAATCCCAATACCCTGGGCCAAAGGGATACCGATTCCTATTAATTTTACATTCATTTTAAGAAGTTTGCCTATTGGAGAACTTTCATGGCATATATATGGATTTATAGCATGATCCGAGATTATTTCGTTAGCTTTATTGCCCCATACGCAAATAGATGAAAAGGGATGTGAACTTCTGACAACACCAGGCATGGTTCTAAAAATTTCCGAAATTATACCGGTTCCAGAACGGGATTTTCTCAGATCAATAGGTTCATCTTTATTCATACACTTAATAGCTTCATCAACTGAGGTATAAACGGGCATAGCGACTACGCCATCATAAGAAATGGTTTCGAGAATACTTTTTATCACTGTCTCAGCTCCACCTTTTATATTGCCGATACGAGAGAGTGACGAATGAATCATTACAACATCCCCATGTCTAATACCTCCCTTGATCAAATCTGGTATTAATTGTTCTAAATTTAGAGGCTCCATCTGGGATCTTTTAGCCGTATGCATCATTGAGCGAATTTTATTGCTTGCAAAACTCAGTTTTGGATGAAATGAAGTCGGAATCAACTCTTTTACAATAGACTTAAATGATGCCATCGCTGATTATTTGCCTTTTTGACTATAAGAGGATTTAGTAGATTTTAAATTCAAAATAGTCGCAGCTTCCTGAAAAGTTATTGCTCTGAATTTCGAATTATATATTTTTTCAAGTTTCTTATGGTAGCTTTCCAATGCTACTAAGCTAATTTTATCGGTACTCTTGGAATGACAGCTAAACGAAAAAAATATGTCATGATTTTCAAAGTCGAATTGGTCAACATATAACCGAGTCAGGTTAACCATCCGATCAACATCGTAACCAAGCTCCAGCATATCCCATCCATGCTGTATGGAGTTTGCTATTTTACAGATTCGATCTATATATCTGGCCTTTTGGGGTTTTGTATTGTTTGTGGACTGAATAGGATAACCTGCAAGTTCATAACTGGTAGGCCTATGTCCTAACAAACGCTGTAAAAGTTTATTGAATATCCTTTTTGTCAAAATAGCTCGAGCTTTCCTGCTTGCAATTATTGGTATTTCAAAAATACCTTCCGATGAAACTTTCTCTAAATCATATTTAGGTGAAATGTAATAATTCCCTTTTTGAGGAAGATGTGTAAAATCGATACGGTTGACGTTGCTATTCATCAACATGCCAGGTACTATACTGGAATCAATTAAATATCCTGTGTCTATCAGTGCCTTAAATATTTTTTTTGTACGCGGTTGAATTCCGTATCCACCGGCACGATATGCCAAACAACGGTAAGAGGAATTTACATCAGTAAACAACTTCTCCAGATATTCTTTTGCTCGACTAAAAACATCGTAGATGAAATCGTTAAATTTATCGTTATCATCAAGCATCCAATTACCAAGCAAAAATTTCTGTAAATCATAATTATAATGGCAACTCCCGTTTTCTTTTTTTTCAATATTTGTTTCAAACCAGTGGGGATGAATATGGGCTTGAACATCATGTCCGTCTTTAATAGCGTTTCGAAGTTGATTCTCGACAATGTCAGGGAAATCTGAATAACCTAATTTACGATATCGCCATAAACATGCAACATCACAGAATAGAGTCATTGGAATGCCAACATTATTACAAGCTGATAAGACCTTTTCTGTTGTATCAATCAGAATCTCTGTTTCAGAGAGATAATTCCCTCCCAAAAAAACTTCATAATCATTTGAATACAAGATATATAACATACTTAGTAATATTAAATTAATATTTATTAGAAAACAAATTAAATTTTTACAAGAACCAGTGAATGAAGGTTGCATAAAATAAAAAACAATCGTAAATTCTCATTCAAAGTAGGCAAAGTGGAACAGAGAAGATAAAAAAGTGAATTTTGAATATATTTTTTATAAGGAAATATTACAAAAAGAGGTTGGTTTCACTTTAAGCCCAATTATTGAGGATAATGAATGTCCGAATCAAATATCTCAATAATTATACTGAATTACAATGGATGGAAAGACACAATTGAATGTCTTGAATCTGTTCTTAAGATTAAATACCCTACATATTCTATAATTTTAGTAGATAACAACTCTACAGATAATTCTGTTGAAAAAATACATAAGTGGGCATCTGGTAAACTAAATGCTCATGTGTCAAACAATGAAACAATCAAGAAATGCGTTTTACCTTATATTGATAAGCCAATTAAGATAAATTGTTTAGACTACTTGTCTAATACTGAAGAATTTGTTTATAATCAAAAAATACAAAAAATCAATAATTCACAAATTGTACTAATTCATTCAGATAAAAATCTTGGATATGCCGGAGGTAATAATATTGCTCTGAAGTATTCGTTGAAATATAAATCAGCAGACTATTTTTGGATTTTAAATAACGATGTAGTAGTTGACCCCGATGCTTTATCTGCATTAAAGAAAAAATTACATAATTCAACTCATGATGGTATGTGCGGTTCAACTCTTCTATTTTACCATAATCCAAAA
>Ga0164318_10007293_pt1 | contig 10712 bp, 3 predicted proteins | sample GuaBasSedimGuay9_FD_113734 | JGI IMG/M metagenome (GOLD analysis project Ga0164318, IMG submission 113734) | Subseafloor sediment microbial communities from Guaymas Basin, Gulf of California, Mexico - Guay9, Core 4571-4, 0-3 cm | ecosystem: Environmental > Aquatic > Marine > Hydrothermal vents >...
GTGGTTTTAGCGATAAAAGGAATGGAGCACTTACCATACTGACATCACTCAAGTCAGGAGAGAATCAAAGTTCAAATATGTTCCTCATACATCTTTCAGAATTGATCACGTCCAAACTCTAATAACATTTAAACGTTACCTTCCGCTTGGTTCACTAAATTATATGTAGATATTCCCGGCCTTCCTGGTCCTAGGAGCTCGCATGCCAATGACACAATAAATAGTAGAGTATAGGAGTATTTGAGAGCTATAGCTTACATGCCCCTAACTTTGGATAATATTAATGCTAAGTTCTAGAATAAACCTTCGCAGATATCTACGCTGACTTCATATTGCTAAACGAAGGAAAGGAAAATATTTTGGGAAGAGGGCATAATAAAATTTGAAATGTCATTGCTGCCAAGAGCCAAGTTTACGAATTTGATAATTATCCTTACACTAATTGTGCTTGGTGGTAGTTTAACGTTTATATATTTTCATTTCTATCTCCTAAGGTATGAGGTAGAATACGTTCTTGAGAAGAGATTGCCGCCTATGAAAAAACTCGAGTTATTAGAGGATGTGTACATTTCTGAGAGTAAAGATCATCTTTACTTTGGCAATAGATGCATCGAGCTTGTATTCAGCAAGAAGAATGGTTGTCTCCTCAAAGTCGTGGAGAAGGCAAGTAATGTTACTGTTATAGATAATGCGGAGGAGAAACCGACAGAAATTATTATGGTAGATGGTAGAACAAAGCATATTTCTACGCCACCATACAATATCGTCGTTGAATCATATGACATAGGCCCGAAAGAATATTTGGGGAGACGAGTCGATATAATCAATGATGAGGGTGATATTAAAGTTAAATTAATAATCTACTCAAAGGCGGACAGCTGGTATTTCTATTCAACCTATACGATCAAACCTAAATGTAGACTGGTAGAAAGAAGCCTTAAAGTTGCATATTTTGGAAGCGATCGTCATCTTATCAGAGGGATGGAGCTTATTCTATCAGGAGTGGGGCTAAGTGAATCTGAAGGTTGCATCTTTGAGGCTCCGGGCTTGATGGTTAAGCCACACCTTCCACTTAAGCATTTTCAAAATTTAAGTAAAATCTCGCCGTATCCAGATCTACTGCCTAAGCCCGGCTTTATTTTTGCTGGAATATCGCCGATTCTGTCTCCAGGAGTAATGGTAATTCATGATCCCAAGTCTGCCTTAGGCTTAATGTGGTGGGCATACTCAGATGTGGAGCCATTTTTGACATATTTAAGCGTTAAAGAGAATGGAAGGATCTCGGTTATTCATCATTCCGTTATAGCCGACCGCTCCTTCGATGGGCATGTCCTCACATGTAAATCCCAATACATTTATGTCTTTAATGATACTTGGAGGAATGCTCTGAAACACCTTAAGGATTGGTGGGGAACTGTTGGATTAAGTGCGCCGAGAGATAGGCCTGACGAGATTATGAGATTCAATATCTATGAAGTTCATATAGGCGATACCTATCCGACATGGAATTATAGTTACTCTCCATTTCCGGAAATCGATGATCTAATTGCCGCGCTTCCTAAGATTAAGAGGCTAGGCTTTAACGTTATCTGCTTAATGCCTCACATGCCATTACCGCAATACTCCGTTGTAGACTACTTTAATGTAAGTAAGACATACCTATGGGAGACTAAGGATGCGGATGAGAAGTTTAGGCGGCTAATAGATGAGGCTCATAAGCTTGGAATAAAGGTTATACTCGACTGGATTACGCATGGCTCAAACGTAAAAGTCTCGAATCTTCACATGGAACATCCAGAATGGTACATGAAGACGGAATCCGGAGACATTGCAATGACATACACGTACTCCTTTAACTTAGCAGATAGGGAAGTTCAGGATTACATAATTGAAGCCATGAAATTTTATGTCCGTAAATTCGATGTGGATGGATTCCGCATAGATGCTCCCCAATGGAACTTCTTCCCAAATTGGGATCCAAAGATCCCATATAGGGCGAGCTATTCAACTTTCGGCGGAGCAAAAATCCTCCTTGAAAGGGCGCGTATGGAGCTAAAGAGGATAAAGCCGGACATCATCTTTTATGTAGAGAATACCGGTCCACAACTATTAGGGGTGGCCGACTTTCTATATAGTCATGAGGAGCAGCGGCTTCATATTGCCCTCGCAACGGGAGAGATTACTGCGAGGGAAGCTGCTGAATGGCTTGAAGAACGTGATATGGCATTTCCCAAGGGATTCATTAAGGCTCATCACCTAGAGTCACATGGCACGCACTACCATAGCGGAGGAAAGTTCAGATGGGAACTTTTAGGCGTTAAGCCTTCCAGGGCTCTTTTTGCTTTATGTGCATTCATGGGAGGTCCAGTACACAATTATGTTGGTGGTGAGAGGGGCTCAGAGGACTTTTACAGGAAAGTGTTAGACATACGCAATTCGATCCCCGAGCTCACCTATGGAGACTGGAACTATACCATTGTTAAGAGCACAGATGATATGATCTTTACGATTCTGAGAAGCTATAACGGAAACCATACAGTTGTAGTTATAAATTTCAATCCGAAGCAAGCTGATTTCAGGCTGCAAATACCGATTGAAGACTTGAATTTAAATGAGGAGTTCAACTATACGGTGTATGATGCCTTCAATAACATCTTTCTTAAAGATCCGAATGGCAGAATGAACTTTAAAGGAAGAGAAATTTCCAACTTAAAGATGAGGATGAATCCGTATTCGATAGCAGTTCTTCAAATTAGAGAGGCCGAATCCAATGCGAAAAAGGAATGATAAAAATCTACATTAATATTGCCATGAAGGTCTGTGATTAACGATACAACGGATACTAATCTGTTTATGACCGTCGATCACCTTGAACGATAGAAAATGAAAATAAACCTCAGGTAAGAGTAGTCGAGACAACATGTAGGATTTGTTTGTCTCAAATGGATGTTTTACGTGGAGAGATGCATTTTTAGATATGATGAAGAGCGTCATCTATATTCTTCATTAAGTAGTGTTGTAATCGGGGCTCTTTCCATATCTCAGCTCATTTTTTATACTCCACTAATATTCTGGCTGAGTGCGGGGGCATTTCCACCTTTAATCTCTTAGGTTTACCAGAGATGATCTCTGCAGATAGTAAGTCTATAAGCAAAACTGGATCTCCTTGAAACCTCGTATTTATAATTGCCGTGATGTGCTTATTGCCAGCGTTGACGATCACTGTTACTGACTGGTTTCCATACCAGCGATTATAGGCGATTAGCCGAGTGACACGGGGCTCTATTAGGGCGTCCTCGATATTGTCTGATTGGAGGGCGGGGTAGGATCGCTTAATCTTTATAAGTCTTTTATACCATTTCTCTATTAGATCCACTTTGTAACCGTATTTTTTCTTCAGAATCTCTGTTCTGAGGATTACTTGCCATTGTCCAATCCACAGTATTCTACTCGGAGCCGTGGTGGCTAGGGTTAAGTAGCATCCGGCAACTTCCGGCTTTAGAAGTTCTGAGAAAAGGTGGAAATCTATCCAAAAATTGGCGAATTTCACGGTCTCTGTGAATCTCCGATCGAGATGAAACTCCTCCTTAATAGTTTCAACAAATTTATCTGAATATGATACAGGCTTACCCATATAAACGGCCTTAAGAATGCTCCTGAAGTTATAATCTATAGTCCAATCAAAGTACCTTCCAAGACTTCTATCGATTCTTTTGTCAGTAAATAAGGCTGGAAATGGAGACTTGCCCTTTATGAGATCTAACAACAATTTTTCGGATGTGTCATTCCAAGTCTTAAGTGTATGTTCAGCCGCAAATATCAGCTTTCTTCCTAGTTTCTTCTCAAGCTCATCGATCTTTTCTCTAATAGCCTTAACTAGGGGTTCGGGGCTGTAGTATCCGTCGACTGGAGTTAAGCATTCTGAACCTTCCGCAGCCCCAATTTTCTTGCATAGGCTGCATATGTATTGGTCAGAATAGGCCATTCCGGGCGAGTCTAAGTATATTCCATCCAAGCCCCACTTTTCAATCCACGTTGGAATCACAGTTTCAGTTATAAATTTAATGAGTTCTGGATGAGCTTTATTGACGACGTACCCGTATTGGGCTATGCGCCAGGGCCAGAACACCGCAGTTTCTCCATAAATGCTTTTTAATATCCATTCAGGATGTTTGTCGTAAATATAGCCTCCTGGTACGGTTAGGGTTATTTGGAGCTGACCGATAACCTTCAAGCCTAAGCTGTGAGCCGTTTTTATCATGTCAAGGAGCTCGCTGAGATTTCCTCTTTCCATGTCTGGTGTTAGATAATCTACTCCGCAGAGAGCCCACTGCCTAACAGCTAAATCTTTCCACCCATCACTTGTGTAGACTCTTATATGGTCTGCAAGCTCCACATTAGGTTTGTGTGTGAAAAGCCCCCACAACATAATAGTGTCTACGCCGAGATCCTTAAATCTCGGTAGAGAATCTTTTATCTCGCTCCATGTGGGCTTTCTAATCCCGAATTGGGGATGATTCATAAATGGTATATTCGCGATAACAATGGTTCTGTCATTAACTGGGGCTGGTGGATAGCCGGATGGCAACGGCCTCAAATTCTTCCATCCCTCTCTATAGGTAACGGAGGAAAGGATTAATCCAGTTACTAATACTAATAAAATAATGACTGCTACCATATAACGTTTGAAAATCATCAACCATTACTGAAGGGGGCAGCTACATATTTATTTTTGGCTATTTTAAATTAATATAGAATTAACTTGGGCGAATGATGGTTCTTTGATTATAGTTAAATGACCAAAATATAAATCAGGATATTATATTTGAGAGATCTGTATCTTAACTTTTTCTGGTTTGGAGATCTCGTAGGCTATCCGTTTTTCTTATATATGATTCTCTCTCTTCCCTCGGGAGGGAGCGCCAAAGTAGTAAATGTTTCCTGAAAAGGTTTATGAAGCCATAATTTACATGTTCCCAGTCGCTACGTGGACCACTAAGCCTAAAGATTCTCATCCCAAATCGCTGTCTTTCGCTCTTTAAATCTTTAGAGATGATGAATTCTACTCTCTGTCGAAGAGCGGACTCTAATGGATGTAGCCTTGCATGAAAACCTAGAATCTTTAATTCTTCATCTTTCTTTCTCTCCTCGCTGTACCACATATTTTCAGTTATGAAGACTTCTGAGTTTCTGTCGCAATGTCCTTTAATAAGCTCGGTCATGAATACCATAATTCCTTTTGCTTCCCTATCGCTCTTAAGATAGAATGGAAATGGAATGTACCAGGTATCCTCAACGGGCTTTGTCGGGACCTTCCATTTTCTCTCTAGGGATGGAACAACCATTCTCGAGGCAATAAACATCGGATATGCTGTCGAGCTGATTATCAGTAGCATCTCTAGGCCTATAATTGTCGTAACGAATGAGGAAGACGGATTTAAGGGAGGCAGTAATAGGAAGCTGCCGAGAACTAACTGAAGATTCACGGCGATAATGTAGCCCAGAAGGCCTCCAAGAATCGCGTATATGACGGCCTCAGCTAAGAATAGAACTGAAACCTCAAATGGGGACAATCCTACCGTTCCGAATATATGGATCTCTCGGGTTCTTTCATGGATAGATGATATAAATGTGCTAATCATGCTTAATAGTACTAGAATCATGGGGATGATCTGATATTGCCATCCAATAATCTGATAGGACTTGACTTTAGAAAACACATATACTTTGTCACCGACGCTAAAGTATGTGTCTAGCAGATATTGCATAAATATTTCTTCAGCAACCTTACGTATCAACTTTTCATCACTAAACTTCATTGCTATAAGAGATATTGAACCTTCCATTCTTGAGCTTCCGATCTCCGCGAGTGATTTAAGCGTATTGTATGGGACAAGAAGGACGCTGCCCTTAATAGTAGTCATCTTGAATCGCGTCATCTTTTCCATATCAAGTGGCGTAATGGGGATTTCGCCGTCAAGATCTTTTAAAGCATTGATGATTTCATCATCTACTATACCCACTACCGTGAGGGGACAACCAAACAATCTTACTGTGACGGGCAGAGTCTTTATTCCCAGAGCATCTGCCATTCCTGAACCTATTATGCAAGTCCATCTATCACCAGGCATAAACCATCTTCCCTTAATTAATGCCGCCTTAACATTTGTGATTTCAGCTTCTTCTGGAGTAACGCCGGAGATTGCAGGTGAATACCAAATTTTTCCGTTAAATTCCACGGCAAATTGATGCATCCCCGTAAATGGATACATCCACATTCGTGGTGCGATTATCGCTACATCTCCATATTTAGTTATGAGATCATCTAGGATCTTATGCCCGATTGCCAGGGCCCCCTCATACTCTTTAGGGATCTTTAATAGTATTCCTCTGTACGGCGGGGTTAATCCTTCTATCTTACTTGCTCTGATCATTGCTAGCGGTGAAATCGATAGGAAGCTGATGAGTCCTACAGTCATGAGGATGATCGTTAATAACATAAGAGTGGTTCTGAATCTCCTTCTCCTCATATTATGGATTCCAAGAGAAAATGAGAAGATCATCCTTGTCCATTTTCCAACAGTGGAAAATTGTGGACCATAAACTCTACGATGAAATCTACCGATCACATTGATTATGCCGTTATAGATTATTATCAGAGCCGGCGCCGTTAATATTGCCCCTCCACATCCAAGAAGAATCCCGAAGGGGTTATCTGCTATTGAAAAGCCTGGATGAATAAGATAAAATATCCCGCTGGTTAAGGAGTAGATTATTCCTAGAAGGAGTATCCTTCTCAATCCTTTAGACTCAAAAAGAAGTCGCTCTATAAGGAATGTGAACGGTACAAGGAGTACTGCGAAGAATGGAAGCGTCGATACGGCATCTAGTCTTCTTGTTCTTATCTCCGAATAAATTCTCCATCCTAAACGCCAAGCCTCAACATACTTACTATAGGCAGAATCATACCTTTTTTCCATAATTAATCGATGAGATTCCCGGATCATTTCCCTTAAAATCTCAAGTTTCCTCCGTAGTTCTTCCGTGCCCACAGTAAGTTTAGAGATTCTCTCACTGCTAAGCCAATAATAACACTCAGCATATTTCAAAGGCGTATTAACTATGATAATCTGTTGTCCCATCTGCACGGTTAATTCGCTGGCATTGATCAATAAGCCAAACGGGAATCTGACAGCATAGGGTGCCCTAATGACGATCTCGACGGGCTTCCCTTCTTCAACGAATGCCATACCCAGCGAGTAAGCTCTTCCCGGGTGAGCCCGTACCGTTAACCCGAAAGATGTGGGCTTACCATGCGTCTCAGCATCATTCACAATTACGCTTAGTCCAAGCGGCACATTCAGATGTGATGGATCATCTACATCAAAGAAAACTATTGAGCCGCACTTGAGCACCGTGAAATATCCAAAGTTATAAATGTTGCTGAGGGGAGGAGTGCCCCCGCCTGGAGTGATGGAAATGCTGCTGAGCGTGAATCTATACAGTCCTAGATCAGGTGCATAATTCACACAGCCAGTTTCCGAATCGACTCCGAATGCTTGGATCATCCACCCTGCTTCTTGAGCGGTGCATAATCCAACAACTGAGACTCTTCCGTGTTCGTTAGAGAGGGAGTATAGCCACAGCCCAGCCGCATCCATGTATCCTCCCCTACCCAAATGTACGCCCACCAATGGTCTTGTTAGAAAGAGGATGCTTGGAATAGGTTTGTACCAGCTGGCTGTATAGTTATACTCTGCAATTACTCCTTTCATGATTGCCCAGAGGGAATCCTCAATCCTCCATTCTTCGCTTTTAGGAACATGTTCTGGAACGAGCTTCGGGTCATTAGCAATTGCGTATGCAGTGCAGAAGGTGAAGTCCGCTTGATTCTTAAGATTTTGTAAGTTTAGATATTTGAGGAGGTCATTTGGCGTTCCCCATTTTTCTCTCATGACGTAGGCGGTAACTATGCCTACTGCCGGAACATTGGCGATGATAAACGGTTCATTATCATACGGGAATGGAATGTAATATAATCTTGCAAAATATGCTTCATCAAGCCCGCTTTTTAAGACATTAAATTGTCTCCCGAGCTGACGCTGAATCTCGGGAGCTATTTCATCAGCAATATAATAGATCAGACTTGTATATTTGGGATTTTTGATGCCCATGTAGAACCCTCCGTGAAGAGTCGGAGCGATCCATGAGGAACCCGTATGGATATCTAAGTTAATTACTACCTGAATTCTACTTCCAAAGTCTCTCCAGCGATTGAAGATATACTCCTGAACAAACTCTCTTGATCCTATTAGGCCGAGATCATGTCCAGAAAATGCAATAAAAACTGTCGTGTAGATTGGCGGATTTTTACTAAAGAACCTTGCCAATTCGAGGAGCACGGACACGCCGCAAGCTTCTTGTGCTCCGGGAGATAGCTCAGGTACATAAGAGAAAGAGTCATAATGTGCTGTGAAAAGCACATATTTGTCTGGGTATTCTGTTCCATTTAGAATTCCAATCACATTTGTAGCTTTGCGAGTCTCCCAGCGAACAGTAGACTTAAGCTTGGCTCTGACGCCATGCTCTGCTAATGAGATCAGAGCGGATGCATTTTCCGCTGGAAGATACATGCGTGGAAAATGTAAAGGTACATTATCGAGAAACTTCGTTTTAAACATGGAGGTCGTCGCATCTTCTCTTCCTATAAATATTACAGCTTTTGCGCCTAGCTTTGCCACGTCGAGCCATCGTAGCCCGCTATCAATATCCATCAGGACGATACAGTCTTTAATATCGACATTAAGCCTTCTACACGTGTCAGTTATCTTCTGTAAACTTCCATCTCGAACATAAATGAGAAAGCCAGTAATAGAACCATTTACGGTAGATGGAGAAACCATATTGGGCCAGATGGGATATACCTTAAAGATCTCACCGTTACTTAAAATTGTCAGGTTTGCACCATAACTAACAGGAATCAAGACATTAAAGGTTTGATAAAAAACTTTTAAGCTTTGGTTCTTAAAGAATTTACCAATGTATTCTGCAGCCTTATTTGATCCTGGAAGACCAGCGAATCTTGAACCTAACCTTGAAAAGTATCGAATATGCCTTAAAACCTCCGTGATGTTAACATTCGAAACTACGCCTGAATAATCAATATTTCGGCTTGTTCTTTCAAAGTAATGGCGCTCACCTAAATCGTTAGAAACGAATTGCATTAGAAATAGAGACAAAACTATACAGGATAAAATGATTATCTTTAGCTTTCGATTCTCTTTCATCTGAAAATTCAAACCCCCAAAATCGAGAGCTTCTTTTGTCCTTATAAATATTATTTTACCATTAATTTATCTGTGGCATGATCAGTTCATGTCTCGAATGAAGACGTTATCTTCTCTAGAATATTGAATGTCTCAGCTGTTTGGTTTCCAAGATAACATTCGTAGACCGTTACAAAATCGAGATTTGAGCTTGTTACGGAAAGATCTGGGAAAATCTTATAAATAATTTGTAGTAATAATACAAAAAGTGCATTTCTGTGAGAGGGATTGTCTTGGAAGTAGAGAGGAAAAAAGGCGTCAGACCTATTAGCTATGTTATTGGAGCTATCTATGCTGTCATCATGGTCTTAATTGTAATCTTCATTATGGGTAGCGCAAATGGCGGCCGGGCTCTTCTTGGAGCGGTCTCGCCTGGCGGAGGGGAAGTACCAGTTGATTTCTTGATCCTATGGGCTCCTGTAACAATTCTATCACTATTGTTAATGGCTCTTCCGCGGAAGCTAGGTCTGTCCTCCCAAGAACTAACGCTTATTTATTCAATGTCCATGATGGGATCGCTCATGCCCACAGCCGCCGGAATACTCGGATATGTCTTTGCAACTCCGGGCTTATGCGTTCATGTTCCAGCATTCACTCAGACTTTCATAGCCTTAGAGAATCCACTTTTCATGCCCAAGGATATAAATGTTATAAAGGCTATGACCTATGGAGGTAAGCTCGTACCATGGGATGCATGGATGACTCCGATAATCTTCTGGTCGACTTTTCTAATAGTGCAGAATCTACTCTTTATAACAACTGGATGTCTGCTCCGCAGGTTATATATAGAATTAGAGGCTCTTCCCTTCCCATTAGCAACTGGAACTTCGAGCATAATCAAGACTGCTACTGTAAGCGAGGCTAGAGAGAAAAGTCGTAAGTGGTTACTCATAGGCATCATTTTGGGGATCGTAGCAACATCATATCTATGGATTGAACCTCTCTTTCCAGGTCTTGGAATAAGATCACAGAATGCATATATAGATTTGACCCCCTTGGCACTCCTCCCGTGGGTTCCATTATACTTCAATTTTAACGTATTCTACATAGCTGCTGGATACTTCATTCCTACGCGCATACTCCTTTCGGCAATCATATTCTATGTTATTCTATTCATGATAGTACCCATTATAGCAACGTACGCTGGAATCTTTCCACCCTTCCCAACGGGAATCAGAGGCGGCGTAGGCTTTACTTTGTGCCATAATCTTTTGAATGGTTTTCCAGGTGGAGGAGCTGGCTGGGTCAATTGGGGTCAGGGGTCATGGGGTTATGGAACCATAATATGGGGAGCACTCTTCGCATGTACACTCTGGCCGATGTTTAAGTTGAGAGCGAGCATCAAGAGTGGTATAGTTAAGTTTGTACGTTCGCTTCGCGGAGAGA
>Ga0164318_10007294_pt1 | contig 10712 bp, 10 predicted proteins | sample GuaBasSedimGuay9_FD_113734 | JGI IMG/M metagenome (GOLD analysis project Ga0164318, IMG submission 113734) | Subseafloor sediment microbial communities from Guaymas Basin, Gulf of California, Mexico - Guay9, Core 4571-4, 0-3 cm | ecosystem: Environmental > Aquatic > Marine > Hydrothermal vents...
GATTTGAGTTCTTCTAAGGTATTCGGGATAGGATCTTTTTCCTGATTCCGATGAGCCTCAAAATGATTCATAAAACTCCCGGAATCCACAACCGTCTGATCGGTCATGATCACCAGGCGTTCAACCACATTTTTTAGCTGCCGGACATTACCGGGCCAATCATGATTGACCATCTGATTCAGTGCTTCGTCTGAAAATCCATCAATTTTTTTCCCTGTCTTGCGACAAAAAAATCTTAAAAAATGATAGGCAAGCCTCGGGATATCCTCTTTTCTCTCTCTGAGCGGCGGCAAAAAAATCGGAAATACATTCATGCGATAATACAAATCCTGCCGGAACGTCCCCTCTTCCACCATAATTTTTAAATTTTGATTCGTGGCGGCAATGATACGCACATCCGATTTTCGGCCAAGAGTTGCCCCGACCGGCTTATATTCATGGGTTTCCATGACCCGCAGAAGTTTTCCCTGAATTTCCAGGCTTAAATTGGCCACTTCATCCAGAAACAGGGTTCCCCCGTCAGCTGCTTCAAATATGCCGGCCTTATTTTGCACCGCTCCGGTAAAAGCGCCCTTCACATGACCGAACAATTCACTTTCCAGAAGACTGGCCGAAAACGTACTGCAGTCGGCCACAATAAACTGCCGGGAAGCCCGAAGGCTATGGGCATGGATGGAACCGGCAAAAAGCTCTTTTCCGGTTCCGCTTTCCCCGTCAAGGAGTACCGTACTGTCCGCGGGGGCCACCCGTTTGATGGCCTCGAAAACATTCTTAATTAATGGATGTTCTCCCACAATCTGATTAAAATCATACCGTTGATAAAGCTGTTTGCGCAAAGACTGATTATCTTCTTTAAGGTGCTTATTTTCTAACGCTTTTTTAACCGCCAGGATTATTTCATCGCTTGAAAACGGCTTGGCAATATAGTCATAAGCACCAATTTTTAATGCTTTTACCGCATTTTGAACCGTCGCGAATCCGGTCATCATAATGACATACACATTCGGCTGCTTTAACCGAAGTGTTTTTAATATTTCCATTCCGCTGATATCCGGAAGCTTTATATCCAGCAGGATAACATCATACTCTCCGGCAAGCGCCTGACGAAGTCCATCGGTGCCGGTAGCGCTGGTATCCACTGACCATCCCTCATCGGAAAGGGATAAGCGGACGCCACTGCGGATAGCGCTTTCATCATCAATAATTAAAATGGCAGGCGATTTCATTCTATTTATGGTATGCTTCGGTTATTGTAACTGCTCAGGTAAATAGGCTGTAGGCGGAAGGTAAATAGGGCAGGCGGAATAAGCTGTTTTTTAAAAATAATTTATTCAGACAGCCCTTCAGCCTAAGCCCCTTCAATCTAACGAACCTAAGTCGTTACCGGTAATTATCTTTCATTATTAATAGATTCCATTTAAATATATATCATATATCTATAAATTTTTTAAAAAAGCAATCCGTAACATGACCATTATCACCGAATGAACAAAACGCAGAAATTCCTGAACAGATGAGCATAGGAATAATCTGGTGTGTTTACACAATGATTAAAGTATGATATCTAAACATTTTTTTAACTATTTTTAATAATGATAAGTGGTTATCCGATGAAAAACAAATCAGCACTATTGACGTTTATTGTTTCTATTTTTTTGATTGTCCGGCCAGGTTTGGGTCAAAATACGTTGCCCGCAGACGCATCCAATCAACTTTCATCTCTTTCGGCACAACAAATCATCGAAAAACTGGAAACGCGATATAATGCCGCAGATTTTTCCGCCCACTTTTCCCAGGAATCCACATTAAAAGCATTAGATATTACTGATACGGCTGCCGGAAAAGTATGGTTCAAGCACCCCGGCATGATGCGCTGGGAATATGAACGGCCAGAAAAATATGCCATTATTTCTGATGGAAAAAATTTATGGATATACCGTCCCGAGGATAATCAGGTGGTAATCGGCGATGCAATGGCCTATTTTGGCAACGGGAAAGGCGCCAGTTTTCTGTCTAATTTTAAACTGGTTCAGGATGCCTACACGGTCAGCGTCGCCAATCCGGCCAATGATGACCAGTACACCTTAAAACTGGTCCCGAAACAAAAACAGATGGACTTGTCGGCCATTTTCTTAAATATCGAAAAAGAATCTTTGGATATTAAAAGTGTCCTGACGTTAAATGATTACGGAGATGAAACCCGGATTGAATTTTCAGATTTAATATTTGACAATCTGGATGCATCATTATTTAACTTCAGAATTCCGCCGGGTGCGGATATTCTGAAGCTGGATGAATAGAATTTAGGGGTTTCCAATTTCACCGCATCTACTGCGTCAAATGCTGCACCGCATAGCTGACTATAGCGAAACAGCATTTTCCTTGTATATGCGGCAAACTTGAAAACCCCTTAACTCCGGAGAAAATATTAATTTGGCCTTGATCATGATTCCGGGCATTGTAGGGGAGGGCTTTATGCCCTCCCGTTTCGGGCGGGGATAAACCCCGCCCCTACAAGGTAGAGATTTTCAAAAAATGGCCGAAACGATGATCAACGCCATTAATTTTTATTAAAAGAGATTTTAAAATGAATAATGATGATATAAGAAAAAAAATCAAACAACTGGCCAAACAAAAAAACGCGATTATTATCGCCCATAATTATGAACCGCCGGAAATCCAGGATATTGCCGACTTATGTGGAGATTCTCTGGAACTCAGTATCAAGGCTTCTCAAACCGAAGCGGACATTATTGTCTTCTGCGGCGTCAAATTCATGGCAGAAACCGCATCCATTCTTTCTCCGCATAAAACAGTATTACTGCCTTGCCCGGATGCCGGATGCCCTATGGCAGACATGGTGACCCCGGAAGCGTTAAAAACATGGATAGCCAAAAATCCTTCCATGCCGATTGTCACCTATGTAAATTCCACGGCGGCCGTCAAGGCCCTGACAACTGTCTGCTGCACCTCTGCCAATGTAATCAAAGTCACCAACAGTATTGATGAAAACGAAATGCTGATGGTCCCGGACAGAAATCTTGCCGGCTATGCGGCCACCCAAACAGACAAAATCATTCACAAATGGAATGGCTTTTGCCCGTTTCACGATGCCCTGACGCCCGAACAGGTCATCAAACAAAAACAGGCGCATCCGGACGCTTTATTTATGGCGCATCCGGAATGCCGCGCCGAAGTTCTGGTCCTAGCCGATAGGATCGCCAGCACATCCGGCATGATTAAGATTGCCAAAGAATCCGACAGCACCTCCTTTATAGTGGGCACTGAAATCGGCCTGCTGTATCCCCTTCAAAAAGCAAATCCAGACAAAACTTTTTATCCGGCTTCCACTGCCATGGAATGCGTGGATATGAAAAAAATAACTTTGGCAGATGTTGTAGACAGCCTTGAAAACGGCACCGGCGAGGTCAAGGTGCCGGAGGAGATCCGGGTTCCGGCGTTGGCCTCGGTTCAAAGAATGATTGAATTATAATGGCGTCTTAAAAAGTCCAAATATCTATTTTAGCTTTGGGTTCCACTGCATCTCAAATCACTCAACGTACAAACGCGTACGCCTCGTGATTTGAGATTTGTGTGCCGCGAATTTGAACCTTTTTAATTTGCCATTACGATAGGCTGAAGGTAGAAAACCAAAGGCAAAAATGAATCTCCAACAGCAAACGCCCAACGATGACCTGATGTCGCTTTTCTCCGCAATTTAATTTCAAAAAATATTGCCCGTCATATGTTCAGAGCCGCGACCGTGAGGGAGCGGACATCCCCTTGTGAATAAACCGCTTGCTCACGCGCGCGGCTCTGAAAAATAATCCCCTTGACTTTCTGGTTATACTTCATTATTTTTTAAGTATAACCAAATTATTTTTTAATAGAGGAATATCTATGGGTACCGACACAAAAGAGTCCATCAAAATGAAGGTTTTTCAAAAGGGACAGGTTGTCATTCCTGTTTCTTTAAGAAAAAAATACCTGATTGAAATCGGCGACCAGATTGATGTAATCCCTTCACCGGAAGGTATTTTATTAAAACCGCTTTCCAAAAAAACCGGCCGGAAATCCTTGACCGAACAATTATTCGGTATCTTCAGCAGTTATGCCTCGAAAAAATCAAAACCCACCAAATCCGACATTAAAAAAGCGACTGAAACCGGATTTACGAAAGGCTGGAAACCGTGATCGCCCTGTTGGATACCAACGTTCTGGTTCGTTTTTTGACCCTTGATAACGCAAGCAAATATAAAAATCTGTATGAATTCTTTGCATCTTTGGAACGTGGCGAAATGCGTCTCGAATTGAAATTGATTGTGTTATTTCAGACGATATTTGTTTTAAAAAGTGTTTACCATATTCCCAAAAAACAGATTGCCGACAGCCTGCTGGATTTTTTAAAATATAAGGGGATCTCTGTTAAAGAAAAAAAAACTATTTTTCGGGCATTGGAATTATGGCGCGAAAAAAACATTGAAATCGTAGATTGCTATCTGGTTGCCTGTATTGAAAAAAACCCTCAGAACATTTTATACAGTTATGACCGGGATTTTGACAAATTCAACATTAACCGGAAAGAGCCCTGAATGAGTTACCACGGGGGACCGTGGGAACCCGGAAAAAATCAACCTGATTTTACAAATTTTCCAACACCTCATCCGGAATATCCGCATTCGTATAAACTTTCTGGATATCATCGTTATCATCCAATGCATCCATCAACTTCAGCATGGTTCCCGCATCCTTGCCGGTCAGACTAACATAATTCTGGGGCAGCATGGTGACTTCCGAATCAACAATCGGAACCGATACCGCCTCCAAAGCCGTTTTGACCGCTTCAAAATCATCCGGAGCGGTAATGATCTCAAAATTTTCATCATCATCATCTCTCACATCTTCAGCCCCGGCATCCAACGCCATCATCATCAGCTCTTCTTCATCCGCATCCGACTTTGCCACTGAAAACCAGCCCTTTTTATCAAACATCCAGCCCACGCAACCGTTTTCACCGAGATTTCCATTATATTTGCTGAAAATATGACGAACATCGGCCACCGTGCGATTTTTATTATCAGTCAAAGATTCCACCAGGACCGCCACACCACCCGGGCCGTATCCTTCATAGGTGTTTTCCTCATAGTTGACGCCGTCCAGATCACCAATCCCTTTTTTAATCGCCCGATCGATATTGTCCTTGGGGAGATTGCATGATTTTGCCTTAAGCAGCACCGTGCGAAGCCTCGGATTGGCGCTCGGATCACCTCCGCCGAAACGGGCGGCAACGATGATTTCCTTGACGACTTTTGTAAAAATTTTCCCCCGCTTCGCATCCTCAGCGCCTTTTTTATGCTTTATGTTCGCCCACTTGCTATGTCCCGACATCTATTCTCCTCCTGTTTTTTTATATCTTTTTACCGATACCGATAATATAAATTTCCTTGCTTTCCTTACGGCAACTCTGGGGTTTAAAAATTTTATACCTGTTAAAAATTTGGCCGACCGCATCTTTAAATTCTTCAAAATTTTCGCCCTGAAAAATTTTACATACAAAATACCCCTTTTGTTTAAGTATTTTTTGGGCGATTGTAAGAGCAGCCATGCAAAGATAATATGACCGGGCTGCATCCACCTCTTTGCGTCCGGTGGTGGCCGGTGCCATATCACTTAACACGGTATTATAACCTGTTCCAATGATTTCAGCCAGATTTTCTTTATCTTTTTCAGCTAACTCCATCACATCGCCGATGATAACGCGCGTATTTGCCGAAAATTGTTCAGACACTTTTTTCAAATCAATGCCGATCACCCGGCCGTCTTTTCCGGCAAGCGCTGCGGCGTATTTGGCCCAGGAACCCGGGGCGCACCCCAGATCCAAAATCTTATCCCCTTTTTTTATTAACTTAAATTTCTGCTGAATTTCTTTGAGCTTGTATACGGAACGGGCCGGAAAATTTTCCTTTTTTGCTTTTTTCGCGTAATGATCCGTCTGATATTTATTTTTTGTTTTTTTCCGTGTCATTAAAATAAATGATTCCGTAAGCAGCCGAATGGCTATGTTAAAAGTTCCATATACAAGGCATAGTGGTTTTTCAGGATTGAAATAATACAAGTCGTATATTGAAAGTCTGAAAAACCGCTGCAACGCAGTAGATGAGACTTTTAACGATGCCATTAAAATAAATTTTCCATGACTTCCACTAATTTACTAATCCCAATCAACTCAATATCATTTTTTTTAGTCATCTGTTTTAAACTTGTTTTCGGCACAATACATTTTGTAAATCCCATTTTTTCAATTTCGGAAATTCTTGCGTCCAGATGAGAAACGCCCCGCACCTCGCCGGAAAGGCCGACTTCTCCAATGGCAATCATTGCTTCCGGAATCGGCCGGTCCAAAAAACTCGATGCCACGGCTGACACGATTCCCAAATCAACCGCCGGTTCCGACACTTTCACGCCACCGGTAACATTCATAAATATATCATGCCCGGCCAGATTCAAGCCTAATTTTTTTTCCATCACCGCTACGAGCAATGACACCCGGTTATAATCCAGACCCAAAACCGTCCGGCGCGGCGTGCCAAATCCCGCGCTGCTGATCAGTGCCTGAAGCTCCACCAGAATCGGCCGCGTCCCTTCTATGCAAGCCGTCACCACGGACCCGGCCGCATTGGCAGCCCGTTCCGCCAAAAAAATTGCGGATGGATTCTTTACTTCCGCCAGCCCGCTTTCTTTCATTTCAAACACGCCGATTTCATTGGTGGAGCCAAATCTGTTTTTGACTGCCCGGAGAATACGGAATTCATGATTCTGATCCCCTTCAAAATACAATACCGTATCTACCATGTGCTCCATAATTCTCGGCCCGGCAATAGCCCCGTCTTTGGTCACATGACCGATCAAAAATGTCGGGATGCCAGTCTGCTTGGCCATGAGCATCAATTTCATTGTGGCTTCCCGCACCTGACTGACACTGCCAGGAGCAGATGATACCTCCGGGCTGAACATGGTTTGGATGGAATCAATCACCAATGCATCCGGTTTAATCGAATCGGTCATATCCAAAATAACGTCAATATCAATTTCCGACACAACCAGCATGCCGGGCGAAACAGCGTTAAGCCGCTGACTCCGCATTTTTATCTGCCGGATGGATTCTTCACCAGACACATATAAAATCTTTTTATTGCCTTCTGCCAGTCCGTGAATGACCTGAAGAATCAGGGTGGATTTGCCGATACCCGGATCACCCCCGATGAGGACCAGACTCCCGGCAACAAGCCCGCCGCCCAATACCCGGTCAAACTCACCAATGCCGGTCAGCGTCCGGTGGTCCTCATCAATTATCACCGAATCAATGGGGACCGGCGTGGATCGCAAGAAAGGCTTTCCGGGCCGCGCACCGAGATGATTCATGGGTGCTGTACGCTCTTCAACAAAGCAATCCCATCCACCGCATTCCGGACATCGACCAAGCCATTTGGGGGCATGATACCCGCATTCCTGACAGGAGTAAGTGGTTTTTATTTTTTTCATTTATTGACCGACTCTAAAGAACAAAGGCATCTATTCATAATCATACTCTTAATCATCATCATAATCGCATCCATATCTTGCCAATGATTCATAAACCCGTTCCGTTGAATTACTTTTTATTAGTCCGACAATCATTGAAACAATTTTTAGAAGAATCGCTTTACCGGATTTTATTTCATAATCAAAAACATTCGACATGTTAAATCCAATTGATTATGATTACGAAAAATTAAATAACCTTAACCTGGATATATGCCACGATTATAAAAACTCATTAACCACATCTATACTGATTTGCTATATTATTTATGATTGATTACCACGTTCATACCTCTCTTTGCAACCATGCAAACGGCACCATGGATCAATATATCCAGAATGCCATTGCCGCAGGCTTAAAAGAAATTTGTTTTCTGGATCACCTGACCCTGCATGAGGGCGGTAAACACCTGTCCATGACACCGGATTATGTGCCTTTTTATTATCAATCCGTCCGTCAACTGGCACACACATACAAAAACCATATCCGGGTAAAGGTGGGTCTGGAAGTTGATTATGACCCCAAGAACGCCCATGCTGTAAAAAAAATTATTGCGCCGTTTGATTTTGATGTGATCGGCGGATCAGTGCATTTTATTGACACCTTAAATATTGTCAGTTCAAAAGACATTCAAGCCCGCGAAAATGAAAGTATTGATGTGATATGCAGGGATTATCTTATGCTCTTAGATGAAATGATCGAGAATATGGATGTGGACATCATCTGCCACCTGGACATCATCAAAAAATTTGGACGCCGCCCGTCTGCGGAATTTGAAAAAAAATTTGATGCAATATTATCTAAAATAAGCCATAATGACCTTGCGGTGGAATTAAATACAAGTGGCTATAATCATAAAATAAACGAATTTTATCCAAATACGTCGCTGTTAAAAAAATGCCATGAAAAAAATATCCGCATGACGATCGCCTCAGATGCCCATCAGCCGCATCAGGTGGCCCGGTATTTTGACAAAGCGATCGACCTGCTCATAAAAACCGGCTACCGTCATGTCTCGGCATTTACCCATCGGAAACCGTATGATATTCCCCTGTTGATAAGCAATCATGATATCCTGAAAATCCAGAATGGAGGCGCTTCATGAAAAACTGTCTATCCCTGTTACCGGACGCTTTTTCCCAAACCACCCATTGGATCAGCAGCGTGATCCTTATCCTGTTGCTGATTGCCGCGCCCCTGGCAACCACCTGTTTTGCGGATGAGAATATCAGTTTTCAACCCCTTACGACCCGGTTAATCAATGACAAAAAAACAAATTTTTCCGCAGAACAGATCAATCGCATTTACAACAATCCAGGGGTATTTTTTGATATTAAAGGGGTTTCTTCCTATTTCAGGCACCAGGAAGGAAAACTGAATTACGATCAGTTTCTTTCAAGCAAATCCATTAAAAAAGCCAATAACTATATACGGGCACACCATGCCGATCTGCTAAAGGCGGAAATGGATTACGGTGTCGACAAGGAAGCCATCACCGCGATCATGCTGGTGGAAACCCGTTTCGGCGCGTATGTGGGCAACCGCCCGGTCATCAACATTCTGTCAACTATGGCTGTTTTAGAGGATAAAACCATCCGGGATCGATTCTGGAAAAAAATCCCTGCAAAAAACAGGGTGACCAGACAAGCGTATGAAAAAAAAGCCATCCGAAAGGCAAAATGGGCATATAAAGAACTCATCGCTTTTCTCACCTATGTGGAAAAAGAAGGCATGATCCCGTATGGCATCAACGGCTCCTATGCCGGTGCCATGGGCCTTTGCCAGTTTATGCCCAGCAATATCAATATTCTGGCTAAAGACGGAAACAAAGACGGCAGCGTCAACCTGTTTCACCATGAAGACGCCATTGCCAGCATTGCCAATTACCTGAAGCATTACGGATGGAAGCCCGGCATTTCCCGTAAAGAAGCCGGCAAAGTGGTTTATCACTACAACCACAGCTCGTATTATGTGGAAATTGTTTTAAAAATTATCGATAAACTAAAAGCCGGATAAATAACAAGGGTTTAGGCTGAAGAATGAAGGGCATATTCATGATTCCCACAGCTGAAAAAGGACTATAATGGAACTCAAGACGACCGTCACCTTCATCGCCATGACCATCCCGTTTCTTTTGCTGACCATCTGGATGCTGGTGGATATATCATTAAAAAAATTCAACTCCCCGGGCGAAAAAGCAGCCTGGTGGTTGCTTACCCTGACACCCTTTATCGGATGGCTCATCTACATGATTTTCGGATACCGAAGAGGTAAAAAACCGGTGAACGAATGACAAAATAGTGTTTGACAAAATATCTTCATCAAAATATGTATGTGTCATCATTTAAATTAACCAGTTACTTGATTCAAATACGGTTAAAATAACAAATAGTTAAATTTTTGGGCCCCATCGTCTAGTGGCCTAGGACGTCGGCCTCTCACGCCGGTAACGCGGGTTCGAACCCCGCTGGGGTCACCAATAATAAAAACAAGGGTTTACCGATTACCGGTAGCCCTTTTTTTATTTAATAAAATTGACGGCTTCGTAAAAAGCTTTTCATGGTAATGAATTACCACTGTATGAGAAAAATAACTCGTCAATCATTTCAAGCGGTTGCAGATGAGTTATTTGGAAGCTTTTCATGGTGACGCGTCACCATGAAAAGCTTTTTACGAGTTTGTCAAATATTAGAAACGACCCTTTCTTGACATATGCCCTAATTAATGACATAAATAATCGTTAAAAAAACAAATCCTTATCCGTGGAATTGATTGATGGAACCGATTAAACTGCTTCATCCGATACAAACCCTTGACGGTAAGCTGCTGCTGCCTGCCGGAAGTGAGATAAATGAGGACTCTTTTAAGAATTTAATGGCGTCACATCCTCCGGCCAGCCTGAAAACGTATCCCCTGATGAATCATGGCTCGATAAAGGAGGATCTCCTTGGCATCATTCATAATAAGCCGTATGATATTATTTTTACCGAACCCAATTACCAGGCGGAAATTACTGATGTAATGAGAAGTATCCAGTTTGTGGCGCCGGTTTTGGAGGTGCTGGATTTTTTCAGATATCATGATTTTTCCACCTATCGCCATATGCTGACCATTTTTGCATTGACGATCC
>Ga0164318_10007295_pt1 | contig 10711 bp, 9 predicted proteins | sample GuaBasSedimGuay9_FD_113734 | JGI IMG/M metagenome (GOLD analysis project Ga0164318, IMG submission 113734) | Subseafloor sediment microbial communities from Guaymas Basin, Gulf of California, Mexico - Guay9, Core 4571-4, 0-3 cm | ecosystem: Environmental > Aquatic > Marine > Hydrothermal vents >...
ATACTCTTCACACCCACATGTCTGGGCTGGGAGATCTACGCTGACAAGACAGCCTCGGGCATCGGTGACCTCAAGAGAGACTTAGACCGCCTTGCACGAAGAATCTGCAACGGCGCCGTAGCTGGCCTGCGAAGGCTTGGGGTCAACGCCGAGTTCCGACCGAAGAACGACATAGAGGTCAACGGCCGCAAGATCTCCGGCACAGGTGGTACGGAGAGAGGTACATCATTCATGTACCAGGGAACTCTTCTCGTAGACTTTGATGTTGACCTCATGCTCCGAACTCTTCGTATTCCCGTTGAGAAGCTCAAGGACAAGGAGGTAGAGAGTGTCAAGCAACGTGTCACGTGCCTCAAGTGGGAGCTTGGATACGTTCCGCCCTTACAGGACATCAAGTCGGCGATTGCCGAGGGCTTTGCAGAGGTACTGGGTGTGGAGTTTGAAGCCGAGGGGCTCTATCCGTGCGAGAAAGAACTGTTCGAGGAGAGGCTTCCATATTTCCAGTCTGATGACTGGGTGTACATGATCGAACCACCGGAGGACACCGAGGGGCAAGTCACCGCCGTTCGCAAGACACCTGGCGGTCTCATCAGAGTCTCGCTTGCACTGAACGTCCCCGGGAACTTCATTGTCAGCAGTTTCATCACGGGCGACTTTCAGATATTCCCCCAGCGTGCTGTCATGGACCTTGAGGCGAGGTTGAAGAACCTGCCAGCTGATGACGAGAGCATCGCGCGGGCGGTGAGGAGCTTCTTTGAGGAAACCGGTGCGCGTATTTTTGGTGTTGAGCCTGAGGACCTGATTGAGCTGATATACGAGGCTGTGAAGAAGAAGGCCTTCGCTGTACTGGGTGTCACTCTTGAAGAGGCAAACCATCTGATGACTGTCAACTTCATGCCTGACGAGATTCTCTCACAGCACTTTGATTACCTGCTACTTCCGTACTGTGCGAAGCTCGTGGATTGTGACTACCGTAAGGTCGAGGGCTGCACCATGTGTGGGGCCTGCAGCATAGGGGACCTATACGAGCTCGCAGATGAACTCCACATTCCCGTGCGTACCATACAGAGCTACGAACACCTCATTGAAACGATCGAAGAGTTCAAGGCCAAGGGCGCACGGGGCTACGTTGGGTCATGCTGCGAGGGGTTCTACAACAAGCATCATGACGATTTTGTGAACACAGGCGTACCGGCCCTCCTCATTGACATCGATGACTCCACCTGTTACGAGCTCGGGGAAGAGCAAGAGGCCTATCTGGGAAACTTCGAGGGACAGACCACATTGAAGAAGGACCTCATGATAAGAATCATCAGGGCCCTCCATGAGCGGGGAAGGATAGGAGGCGTGAATCTCCATTAAGCAGTTCGATGTGTTGGTCGTTGGCGGCGGCCCTGGAGGCACAAGCACGGCCATAACATGTGCACAAGAGGGCCTCAAGGTGCTACTCATTGAGAGAGGGAGGCCTCATAGGCACAAGCCGTGCGGTGGACTGCTTCCAGAGGCGGCTCGGGATGTCATTGAGGACATAGTGGGCGCTGAGATACCCGACGACATATTCTCGGTTCCCACTGATCTGAGCCTATTCTATGTCCCCCCGAGCGGAAGAAGCAACGGAGGACGCGTACGAAATTACAGGATCCTCAACATCGATCGTGACAGCTTTGACGATTGGCTTGTAACACGAGCGATCATGAGCGGGGTGAAGGTCAAGTTTGGCGCGAGCTTCGAGGGCTTCACAGACGACACGAATGAGGAAGTGCTGTTCTTCACTCAAGAGGGGCCCCAGAGAGTTCAGGCCGACATCGTGGTCGGCGCCGATGGTGTCAGGTCATCTGTGAGGAATGCGATGGGCTGGAATCAGAGCACGCCGCTTCTTCTTGTAGCTCAGGAATTCATTGACATCAAAGACCGAGGCGATCTTGAGGATTGTTTCTATATATTCTTACGTGGTGACCTCTCTCCCTCATACGCCTACGCGATTCCGAAGGGCGAGGGTCTTGTTGTCGGCACAGGGGTCATGCAGAGATCAAGCCCGAGCCTAGCAGAGAGCATGCAACAATTTCGAGAATGGCTACATGAGGAGTTCGGTGTTCCCAGAGAGAAGCCGCTCAGAAAGGAGGTATGGGCGTTACCCTTTGGCTACTTCGCACCAGGCCGTGAGAATGTCATCCTTGTGGGTGATGCGGCTGGTCTCTGCAACCCCTTCAGCGGTGAGGGCATTCGCCTTGCTGTGGAGTCTGGGGAGGCAGCTGGCCTCGCCATCGTCAAATGCGAAGACCCAAAGAATGCAGCGGCCGCTTACGTTGAAGAAGTGAGAGGAATTGCAGACTTCGTGCGCGATGTTCTGGAGTTCGTACTTGAGCTAGACGACGACAAACGCGAAAAATTCGTGATGGATGAGCTGGCCCGCAGATGAGAAACCAAAACGCGTCTTGAGAGCAGGGAAAAAGAAAGGAGTGGGGCGCCCGTGGGCGCACCTTCCAGCCTCCGGGACCGATTTCACTCGATGGCCAGATGAGTACTATCCGTACTTGATTCGGGGATCAAGCACACCATACAATAGGTCGGCCACGAAGTTCGCAAGCACTGCTGTAATGGCGATTATCATGAAGATGGCCTGGACGACTGGATAGTCCAGTACGAACAGACTATCAAAGATGTACCTTCCGAGTCCATGCCAGTTGAACACCGTTTCAGTCAGTGTTGCACCGTTGATGAGGAACCCGAAGGTCATCGCGATGATCGTGACCATTGGTAGCAGTGCGTTCTTCAGACCATGCTTGTACAGGACCTGATTCTCGTCGAGACCCTTCGCCCGGGCGGTGAGAATATAGTCCTCTGTCATGACATCAATTAGATTGTTGCGCATGTAGAGGAAGTATCCACCGTAACCGCCCACACCAAGAGCGACCATTGGGAGTATCAAGTGGTGAATGATGTTGAGTGCGACCCAGAGTGCTCCCAAGGGGTCATCTTTTGCTGCCACCCACAATTGATAGTCTATCGTTCCGCCCAGCGGAAACGCGATCAATCCGTTAGTGAGATTTGGCAGGTAGAATGCAAACACCATGAGGAGAAGCATTCCCAGCCAGAAGATGGGTAGAGCATAGATGAACAATGCGACGGTGACAGCGGTCACATCCTTGGTGGAGCCGGGCTCAGCAGCCACCTTGACACCGGCCCAGATACCAAGGATGATTGACAGAATCGAGGAGGTGCCCATCAACAGTAATGTGTTGGGCAATCGCTCCATAATCTCGTCAACCACAGGCTGCTGGCTCACAAAGGACCTGCCGAAGTTTCCTGTAAACATGTTGACGAGATATCGCCAGAACATGTAGATCCAGTCAAAGATGTCCGGGTCAGGGACCAGACCGAATCGCAGGTAGAGCTCCTGCAGTGCCTCTCGAGTAAGGTTCCGGCGAAGCTCCTCGCTAATCATCAGATCGACGGGGCTAACGCCCAGTACAAACGTGGGAAGCCTGAAGAGGAAGAAGTTGAAACAGACGACGGCAACTATCAGCAAAAACATGTAGATGCTTCGTCTGATGACATACTCTCTAAGGCCCACAAAATCACCTTCTTGGTGTATTCGTCATGTCAGTACCTAGCGCCACTAAGTACCGTATTTCAACGCAGAGGCTCCGAGTTCCCCCTAATAAGAGTAGTGTTCTCAGCGCGTGCCGCCAAGTCAATGAAGACGGGCCTCTCGAGCAGCCGTGAGCCGCCTGAGAAACTCTTGCTGACGCTTGTCCTGATAGTCTGCAGGCACCTGAAAGCCAGGGGGTGCATCGTACCCCTTCATATCGTCGAGCACGACATGGATGTCTATGTCCTCCTCCCTGACCTCTGAGGGATCGGGGGGATGAAAACGAAACAGATACAGCCCGGCTCCTATTGACTTCTCCACAGTTTCCACATACTTCGTGTGGTACTTGATAAGAAGCTCGTGACGCCTAGGCGATGTGTCCACAATCCTCTCATAGTCCAAATAGTCCAATGAGGACACCCAAGGCTGTTCCTTCCAGTTGTCATAGCATATCCTGAAGGCCCGCCCCATAAAACCACTGAAGAACCCGACACATATGAGCCTGCGGTCCGTTAGGAAGATTGCGCCCTTTCTCGCGGAGTTGGTCTTGATGCCCAGTCGGCCCCGGTCATAGTAGAAGGGCACCTCACCATCCTTGAACACTCCGGCATCATCAAGGATGGAGGCCACTATTTCGAAGGGATGTGGCCGATCAGGCCGTGGATGCCAGAAGTCCACAGTCAGAAGCGTGTCCATCTTGAACTGCGGATGCGAAACCCCACCGTTGGCGATGATGGCTGCGATATCAAGAACGATTCGTCCGTTGTCATGGTTCAGCAGGTCAACAGCCAGCCGGCGGAACTCGCGATCCTGCTCTGGTGTCAGTGGACGGTTCTCACGTGCACTCTCCTCGCGTAGCTTCCCGATGGCTATCCGAAGCTCCACATAGTCGAGCACGTTAGGAGGCGTGTTCTGAATCCTCTTGATTGTCTGAATTACTCGATTGACGAAGTCCTCGCTCACTACGAATCGGCTCCTTGGTTAGTGATTAGACCAGACTCAAGCACTTTGACACCACAGCAGCTCGTCACCCGGGCAGGCCGGAGAAGAAAAGAAGACAGAGATGGACCCGAAGGCCCATCGTCTATGTCCTATCTCTCTCTCAGTCGAGGATTCAGGACTTGATCCAGCGTGTGGCCCACGAAAGTAAAGGCCAATGACAGAGCCGTGATCATCATTCCCGGGAAGACGACCACCCACCAAGCGCCGTTGCTAAAGCCACCAGAGGCTCTTGCATCGGCAAGCATCCTGCCCCAGCTGGGCTCGCTCGGATCGGTCAGGCCGAGAAAGGAGAGACCAGCCTCAGACAGAATAGCGCCCACAACGCCCAGCGTGATGTTTGCGAACAGGATTGGGGTGACGTTGGGCAAGATATGGCGGAAGATTATGTACGTGTCTGATGCCCCGATGGCCCTAGCCGACTCGACGTACGCCTTATTCTTCTCGGCCAGCACCTGAGACCGTATCAGACGTGATGTGCCGGTCCATCCTAGGATTGCAATAACCACTATGATGTTTTGTATTGTTGGACCGAGAAACGCAGCCAGTACCATCATGAGCGGCAGTCCGGGAATGACCAACAGAAAGTCGACTACACGCATCAGAATCTCGTCTGTCTTGCCGCCAAAGTAGCCTGCAACCATTCCCACGATGACACCAACAGCAGTTGAGAGAGCGGTTGCTAGGAGACCGATGATGAGAGAGATTCTTGATCCGTACACCAGCTGGCTCCAGGCATCACCGCCCTTGTCCGTTGTACCCATGATTCCAAAGTAGTCACCGTATGCGTAGAGCTTGACATGTGAGAACCGGGCCTCAACCGACCCATCGAAGTGGTCGTAGTTGTTGTCGGTGCGGAAGGTTAGGGTCGGTGCAAGACCAATAGCCATAGTGAGCACGTCTGTTGGGTCTTCCTGACCGTCACCCGTGTCCACCATGCCCTTCCAGCCCTCGAGAATGTCAAACCAGTTCAGGTCTATCAGACGGCCTTGGATTGTTTCCGTATAGGGTGGATAGGACTCATAGATCATCCGCCAATTGCCAGATGAGTCAATCAGCCAGACATAGATCTTGAACATGAGGCCTCCACGAGAGTTGGAGGCAAAGTCGCCAGTCAGGTACGTGGAGAAATTGAACGAAACGACAACGTCATTCGGAAGACGCTCGTAGGGCCATTCGAATGACTGCTTGAAGTAGATGAAGTCAAGTGTGTCAGGCATGTCGGACCCAATAGTGGGCAAGAGGTTGAATCGCGGTTCATCACCGGCTTGGTGGGTCCACTTCAGGCTCACGTAGTTGTGATCACCGGGTCCCGTCGCAATGTGATGATGTCCTGTGAATGACGATCCGTTTCCATACGTCGGGTTTCCATAGACCACAATCTCATTGGTCCCCAGCGGGTCATCGGCACTGTAGGGCGTTGAGAGAGTGGGATCGGGCAGGTACTGACCGTTCTCCACAGAGCCGGGGTCGAACACCTGCGTCCATGCGGGTGCAAGGAACGGTGGTGCGATTTTGTTGTTCGGAGACGGATCGTACGTGGCCAACAGCGGCGCAAAAATGGCCATTCCAAAGAACAGAAGGATGACCAATATACCGGCCACGCCAATCCTATGTCTACGGTATTCTCTCCAGAACCCGGAGAGGCTCACATACCAATTACTATCTTTCCAACTTCCTTTCTCGATGGGCAAGGACTGACCTCCGTAAGGATCGACAACTCACGGAAGATGTCGCTCCGATTGTCTGGTTCTAACCGAGCAAGCTGCGGAGAATTCACCTAAAAAGGAGTTCGGTCGCCGTATATCGAGATGAGAGGCGGACCATGACAAGTCCGCTCAAGTACCGACATCTTCCTCAAAGGGATCCTTGAAGGGCTCATCTAGGTCTTGATCCGTTTCCGCAAGACGCTTTTCTCTCTCCCTCATCGACTCTTTCGTCCTGCGTGCGGCGACCCACAGGTCAGCAAACACCATTCCCACGAGAAAGACTGAGAGAACACCGGCAAGAGAGATAACGGCACCGATGAACCCGGTGGACCAATAGGGGTGCATCAGCATCAGCCCATAGCCACCGAAGATCAGGACGATAGGAATGAGCAGAATGCGTTTGCGAGGCTCATCACGAGTTCGTGGAAAGGAGCGTACGGACATAGTTCTCGGTGCAATCTTGAGAAGGAATCTTTTACGGTTTTCGAATTGCGCCTGTACGTTCGATGAGCCTGCAGCAAGAACAGTCGAAAATTGAAACTGCTCGCAGCACGCACTACCGTACACGCGGAAGACAACATATTTAAGCCAACTTCGAAGCACCCCTCCCAAGATGGGTGACATACAGTAACGCACCCTCATCATTCAGAGCTCCGGCGGAGATCAAGAAGATGCCTTTGCTCGATATTAGGAACCTACGCATGTACTACGCGACCAAGCGCGGACTAGTGAAGGCTGTGGACAATGTTTCGCTTCAACTCGAGGCGGGCGAGTCCATAGGACTGGCAGGCGAGTCGGGCTGCGGGAAGTCATCACTTGCATATTCAATCATGCAGCTCCTTCCGCCGGCTGCAAACATTGTCGGTGGTAACATCTACTTCAAGGGAGAAGACCTGCTGAGGAAGACTCCAAGAGAGATGCGCGACATAAGATGGAAGAACGTGGCAATTGTGTTTCAGGGCGCAATGAACGCTCTGAACCCCGTCTTCGAGATTGGGGAGCAGATTGCCGAGGCCATCCTCATGCATGAGAACGTGACCGAGGAGGAGGCACTCGACAGGGTCGCGAAACTCTTTGAGATGGTGGGTCTGGATCCCGGTCGAATTCACAACTATCCACACGAGTTCTCGGGCGGTATGCGCCAGCGTGCAATGATTGCCATGGCGCTGGCCTGTAATCCGGACTTGGTCATTGCAGACGAGCCGACGACGGCTCTGGACGTTACAATTCAAGCCCAGATTCTCAAGCTCCTGCAGAAGCTTCAGAAGGATCTTGGCCTCTCACTGATTCTGATTACCCACGACCTCAGCGTGATTGCTGAAACCTGTGACAAGGTTGCAATCATGTACGCGGGAAGAATTTCTGAGCTGGCTGACGTGGTGTCTGTCTTCAAGGACCCGATTCATCCGTATGCAACGGGCCTTGTCGGTGCTATTCCAAGCATGGTGAAGGCCGAGAAGAAGACTCTCACCTCCATTCCTGGGTCACCACCTGATCTTATCGACCCGCCCACCGGATGCAGATTCCATCCGCGGTGCCCGTACGCTCAGGAGATCTGCGCGAGGGAAGAGCCAACCTTCGAGGAGATTGAGCCTGGCAGATTTGTGGCCTGCCACTTTGCACACCAGCTCAAGGGTGAGCTGAAGGTAGACTTGGAGTGATGAAGAATGGCAATTCCAGAGAGTAGATACTTTGTTCAGGCTGAAGATGTGGCTCCCGGCGAAACCCTCATCTCAGTGAGAAACCTCCGCAAGTGGTTCCCCGTCAACACGGGCTTCCTGTCCTCACTCCTCTATAAACAGGAGCTATACGTGAAGGCCGTCGACGGTGTCACCTTCGACATCAAGAAGGGAGAGATCCTGGTCCTTGCTGGAGAGTCCGGGTGTGGAAAGACCACCACGGGTCGGTGTGTGCTCCATCTCGAGCAGCCAACCGATGGTGAGGTGATTTATGCGGGCATCAACCTGAGCGAGCTCGACAGGAACGAGATGAAAGAACTGCGGAAGAGAATGCAGATCACGTTCCAAGACCCCTATGAGTCGCTCAACCCCAAGCAGAGCATCTTCAGCATTGTGTCCGAACCCCTCACGGTTCACAAGTTGCCTCTCACTCCGAGCCAGAGGAGAGAACGTGTCTTAGAGGCCCTTGAGAACGTCTCATTGACGCCTGCAGAGGACTATATAGACCGATACCCGCACGAATTGTCAGGTGGCCAGCGTCAGAGAATCTCTATCGCACGGGCTCTAATCCTTCACCCAGAATTCATGGTGGCCGACGAGCCGGTGTCTATGCTCGATGTGTCCATCCGAGCTGAGATACTTAACCTGCTCCTAAAACTCAGAGAGGATCTGGGTCTTACGTATCTCTTCATCACACACGACCTCGCAGTGGCAACCTATATTGCAGACCGCATCGGAATCATGTATCTCGGCAAGATCATGGAGATTGGGCCTGCACACGATGTCGCATTCAACCCACAGCATCCATACACACGAGCACTGATCTCGGCAGTTCCCTCCGGTGACCCGACGGTCAAACGCCGAGTGGAGTCCCTAAAGGGTGAGCCGCCGAGCCCAATCAATGTCCCGAGCGGCTGCAGATTCCACCCGCGATGTCCGTACGCACAGGAGATCTGTACGCGTGAGATCCCAGAGGAACGTGACATGGGCAACGGGCATTTCGTTGCATGTCACTTCGCTGGTGAGATTGGCGACATGGGGTTCTAGAGTGCAGCGTTTCATTAATCGGGCGGCCTGTGTGCGCCGCCCGGTTGGCTCTCTTTTTCCAGTCGTATTGGCGGGGTCAGCATGATGACTGATAGGGCAAGAGTGCTGAGGGCCATTCGAAAGTGCCTGTCGGACTGCTATGGGTATTTCCAAGAAACGATGGACGAACTCGATGAGGTTGGAAGGGGATCTCTCGGTACAGGAATGACACCGCTCGTTGGGGGGTACGCAATGAGTGATCCCAAGAACCACTTTCGGCAGGCAATCATGAAGCTGGACAGAGCAGAGAAGGCACTCCGTCCACTTGCCACCAGATTCAGGGACGGACGCGTGAACGCGTCACACTTCGTCGACGAACGTGCACTTATGCTGTTGAGAGACCTGACCGAGTTTGACTACCAGATACTGTTCACATTGCTTGCTCAGCGCAGGGGTCGCGAGTCAGTGTGGTACAGACTGAAAGAGTTGAGCCAGAAGGCGAAAGAAGTCTTCGACCTCGTCGCAACGGAGTGAGAAGAGGCCAAGCAGACAAAGGTAATTAACGACAGGCAGCCATCACTCAGTCACAAAGAGCGGGGTGAAGACCGAGTGAGCGACAGAGTCATGACAGATGTCACAACAGCACTTACTAGGCTCAACACCCTGCTCAGAAGAATCGAGGGTGTTGTGAGTGGGCTCAATACGCAACTAGGTATGATGGGCCATAGGCTGACTGTTGTCAAGTTCCGCGCTGACCACAATGCCCACGAGGGCAATCTTCCAGCAATCGTCTGTGTACCAACAGGCATGTCGCCTAACGACCCTCTGGCGCAGTCCATCCGGCAAGTCCTCTCTGAGGACGAGTCAAGACCAACGCTAATGCTCTTTGATGACCCCCTTGAGAGAAACGCGGGACTACATGTCGTGCGATACGTATGTGGATCTCAACGCAAGACTCCTCTCACGACGGCTGTCAATCTCAGATGGGCAGTCATGCCTCCCACCATTGCTGACAACGTGGTCGTCATTGGAACACGATACTCAAGGATAGGGGAAGCACTGTTAGACGAACTGTCCCAAAGACTCCAATCGTACGGGTTCACACTTCTTGAGGACAATAGAGAGTTCGGGGGCGGTAGGGTGGTCTACACTCTCTCAAGAGAACTTGGTTCGGACATCAACGTGTTGGAGGTAACCGTGCCCGTAGAGCTCGCCAAGAGTCCAGAGAGGGTTCGCCTAGTGATCACAAGCGTCGCAGTCTGAGTTGGTGATTCATGGAGCCTGCTGCCGAGAGTGAATTGGTGCTTCCATTTCCACACGGCGTGGAGATAGAACTACAGCTCCTGGAACGTGATGGCTCATGGATTCGTGGGGAGGAGATTGTTGACATATTCGAAAAGATAGTGTCCGGCGCGATGGGCAGGCTCGAGGACAGAATAAGGTCAGCCGAGGTCGCCTCAGTGCGGAGGAAGTACCGAGGGGCGAAGCGCACAGAGGAGGGGGAACGTGGTTCCCGAATAGTTGCGAGTTACGAGAACCCGCGAGGAGAGGTGCAGGAGTACACGGTTCTTGGCCATGACCCGAATGTGACCTCAATAACATGGATTCTGGAAGTAGCGACACCCCCCTGTACGACCGCCGAAGAGCTTGCCTGGTGGATTCAGACACTGATTGCGATATCTTACGAGTCCATTCCAAAGGAATCG
>Ga0164318_10007297_pt1 | contig 10710 bp, 10 predicted proteins | sample GuaBasSedimGuay9_FD_113734 | JGI IMG/M metagenome (GOLD analysis project Ga0164318, IMG submission 113734) | Subseafloor sediment microbial communities from Guaymas Basin, Gulf of California, Mexico - Guay9, Core 4571-4, 0-3 cm | ecosystem: Environmental > Aquatic > Marine > Hydrothermal vents...
CCTAGAGCTTTAGCCTCTATGGCATTGGAGTACTTCTCCATTCTGGTGTATCCACCCCTAACCGAGAGGGCTATTTTTCCCCAAGACAGAGAAGAAGTCTTTCTTCTCCCACCCATCCCGACGAAGACTATTTCTCCCTCTATTTCTCCTCCCCTAGATCCCCAGAGTGGGAGAGCGTTTTTTATCTCCCTTCTTTCCGGATAAGTGATTTCTAGGAAGTAATCTCTATAGTCCCAGTAGGTATACTTGAACTCCTCTTTTCTTACATTGTATCCGAATTCTTTGAGTTTCTTCTCTATGTAGCTTACTGCTTTCTTCTCCCCATCGGTTCCTGGTCTTCTAACTCCTATCTTGTTGCAGATCTCTTCCAAATAAGGAAAAGCCTCCTCCAAGTTCAAGCCCCCTTATTCTCTTTAAAGTCTTCCAGCTTCTCCTAACTATCGGAGGGAACTCTCCCCTTTCGGAGTACCATCTCCTGAGAAACTCAATTGTCTTCGGATCGGATGGATAGCCAGAGCCTATGTCACCGTATTCCCTTCTTATTTTATCCATCTCCCTCTCTCTTATAACTTTGGCTATCACGCTGGCAGCGGATACTATCGGATACTTCTCATCGGCTTTGTGTTCCATCAAAATGTTTTCAGGCACGTAAACCAAGTACTTCTCTACTTCTCTCCTGAATCTCCTCTCATTAACGTCTACTAGGTCTATTATTACCTGTTTTGGCTTCAAATTATTTATAATTTCGGAAAATAGTCTAGCTTCGAATTTATTCAGCTTGAGTCCTCTCCCTATAACTCTGTCTATTTCCCATGGCTCCACCTTTATTACTAGGTAATCTGTGCAAACTCTAACTATCTCATGAAACAATTCCTCTCTTCTCTTGTTACTCAATTTCTTGGAATCCTTTACTCCCATTCTGACTAATTCGCTCAATTTCTCTGCTTCGAAGGATACCCCAGAGACTATTAGAGGTCCTATCACTGGACCTCTGCCTGCTTCATCTATTCCAGCCACTGCCATTTAAAGCACCTTCCACTATTGAAGGTCTTCTCTTTTTATCAGTCCTTATGACCTCCTCAGGTGTTATTATGATGTCCACAGGGACGTCGTGGTCTTCCACTGGTATCTCTCGGACTATCTGAATGGGATGCACGCTAGTCATGACGGGAGTTCTCTCATCTATTTTGCCCGCTTCGAACAAAATAGCATATTCTAGGTCAGAATATCCACCTCCCTTGCCTAAAGCGTCTCCATTTCTTGTTACTGCAACACAGCCTCTAAAGAAAACGTCTACTTCTGGGAGTTCACTGATCTCGATTGGTTTGCCGAGTTTAATTGCTCCTCTAATTGTTGATTGTATTCTTTCCATTCCCCTTATTGGTTTTAAGAATATGAATCCTTCCTTGAGTTTTGGGGAAGCCATCACTATCTTCTTTCCGTCTAGAAGAGCCCTTTCCCTTAGAGGTCTCTGTGGTGAGTCTGGGTTAAAGAATATGAACTCAGATTTCCTGTACTCCTCAACTGTACTTAACATCCTAGGTGTCTTCTCTGCCCCTTTGAAATTCGGTATTCTACCCCTAGGAGGAGGAAAAGTGGATATTCCACTCTTCTCCATTTTTCTCCATATTTCTTCGCGAAGCTTCTCTTTCAGATTCTTAATATCTTTGCTCTTCTCGATGATTCCATTTCCGCCATTCTTAAGTTTCTCATGACCCATTTCAACCTCCCCACTTCTTGTTTAGTGTGAGCATCGCTTCCTAGTGATATTCTAATTCCCAAATCTATACACTTAACGACTATTCCTTTATCTGGGACTCTGTATCTTTCATTTAGTTCAATCGCTATTCCCGTTTCTTCTAGTATTTGGAGGTGATTCTCCTCAAGCAGAGTAGGGTGCCCTAAGACTAGCTCCGCGTCTGAATCCATCTCCTCTAGCTTAGAGGGGTTGAACATGCCTGTATGGTCAGATAATATTATAAGGGGGACCTCTTCTCCCAATTCGCGTATCAAAGAGGGGGACTCGTTCAATTCCAGCTCCAGTCCTGGAATCAGCTCTACATCGTACATTCCAGATAAGGATCGTATCTCTCTTACGTACTTGTTCAGATCTTTTATTTCCCTGTAGTGGTCTGTTATTGCCAGTTGTTCTAGTCCAACGTTAGAGGCTTCCTCCAGCATTTCTTCCACTGTGCTAGTCCCATCGGAATATAGCGTATGGGTGTGATAGTCCAATCCCGTCATAGCGTATTCGCCACCTCACCGATCTTAGTACTCGTATTATCGGGAATATAGCAATTTCCTTATATTGTTCCATGTGGTCTAATGAAAGGGGTGGGTCTTTGAACATAAGGGCCTTGGTGGGAGGGCTATTCCTCCTACTGATAATAGGGGGATCCCTAGGGTTCATCTACTATCTCGCAATCCTTAAACCTGAGAGAGAGGAGTTCATCTCGGAAAGAGAAAGAGCTTTGGAGAGGGTAAAGGAACTTCTTCCAGAGAAGTACGATGAGATAAATCCAAAGGCTAGAGTGGTTAGAGGGAGACTCATAAATAGAATTGTTTCAGCTAGAACTCTGGAAGAGATAAAAGCGGTAGATCTAGAAACCGAGACTTACTTGGAAAGAAGTAGGACAGAGTTGCTCATTGAGGTAGAAAAAGAGTTCAAGGGACCTCCCGGCTTTATGGAAAAGTGCGCTGAGGAGAAGAATGTTCTCGTCAAAAGAATTAGAGAGGCAAGAACTGTAGAGGAGTTGTCTGAGATAGACGTCAAAGAAGTAATAGCCTATTGTTGGAGAGACTATAGAATGGAACAACTACTAGAAGTAGAGACTCCAATGGTCATTTTAGTAAAAAGAGAGAAAGGTAAAGCTCCTGAAATGATTTCTCTTCCAAAAGATAAGGCCCTAGAGCTCATAAACGCTTATGCTAAAGCTAAGGACATAGAAGGATTAAGAGGATATGAAATAGCTGAAGATCTCGTAGCTACTCCGTTAATACTGGATAGAAGGAGGGCCGGTGGTGGAATAATAAACGAAGGATATGTTGTTGACGTGTACACCGAAGTGAACGGTACTAAAAAGGCCATAGTAAAGGGCGCGCTGGTGGTGGCGGTAATAAGAGAAGACGATAGCGGGAGCATAAACTTGACGGAAAGGCAGAGAGTCGAAGAAAGTGGTAGTTTAAGCGAAAGTAAGTCCGTGTCCTATGAAGAGGAAAGTATCAGCGAGAGTAGAAACATATCTGGGAGTGAAAGTAGAGAGAAGAGAAAAGAATACTCTGTGGATCTCCAAGAGGTATTAAAGGCTGCAGCTGCTGGGAAGACAGATCCCACCCTGGTGAGGGGGGCATTATCGGATTACGGATATGATTTATCTATAAACGAGGGGTTGAGCGACATAGGCGAATTAAATATTAGATATCTAGTAGTAATCGTCGTACCATCCGACGTGGCAGGAATAATAGATGAAGAAATGGACAAAGTGACTCTAATGCCGAAACCATTCCACGAATTCAATGATTGGTATTTCCAAGTGATGAAGAAGATAGGGAGAGGTGGGTGAAGTGTCCTCGGTCCAAAGGAGTCAAGCTAAGATAATAGTAGCGCTACTGTTGGTCATTGTGCTGGGTAGTCTCACAGCGCTAATAGAGGTATCTAGCGGACAAGAAGTTCCTGTTCCACCTGAGCGGGAGGAAGAGAGAAGAGAGGAGGAGTTAATGGATCTATTCTACATAAGTAATGTAGAGATAGAGCTAGAACTTATAATAGAGAACACATCAAATGAAGTGAAGTTCTTTGGGGTCCCCAGGAGGTTCGAATTCAAAAGGGAGACTCTATCTAAGATACCCCAGGCTACAGAGGTCTCTGAACAGCTCACGGATCCATTAAACTTCCTAGTGGAGAATACCATACCCTTGGCCCAAGAGGTCAATGGATTCTTCGGTTGGTTCATCTCTCCTCACGAGGTTAAACACGTTAAGATACAGCTTCAGTCTGTTGAGGATGCAGTTAAGGTTAGATTAAAAGAACAGGAGAAGTTCGTAATGCCTACTCTGATAGTACTGAGAAACTACAGGTACTTCTCTCCAGAAGAGATATCCCAAGTCGATCCAGAGCTGAAAGTAAGGGAAATTAGAATGAGGGTGTATTTCGATGTAATAAATCAGTCTAGCAGCGGAATTAGTGCTGTTATCCCAGCCCCAATAGTGATGAAAGAGGGGTACTTGATATACAGTAAACCCAGATTCACTTACGAATACAAAGAGTTTGGGAGGGAGATGATCCAGAAGCACATGGAGCTCAGGCTAAAGGAGATTGAAAAGGATTTAGGAGAAAGTTGGAGAGGGGATTGGGGAGAACCACTAATAAAGTTCGATTGGAACCTAATTTCAGAGACTGCAGACGAGAAGAATGAACCTAGTTGGTCCGAGTTCAGGAGGACACTAATTCCAGCTTGGAAGGTATGGTTGGGTGGAAACGCTGTAGGAGTGATGCAAACAGAGGTAGAGAACCAGGTGAGATACCTAGAAGAATTCAGAATAGAATGCATAAGTAAGATCAGAGAGTTGAAAGAGATACTGAGGAAGGAGTCAACTAACTCTTACCTATACCAGAAGAAGATGGCTGAACTAATGGAGTGCATAGCTAGTGATCCAATCTCGAAGACGCTGAAGAATAGGGCAGAAAACGTAGAGGAGTACGTCTCCTACATAGAAGAGTTGATAGAGTCTCAAATAGACCAATGTATAGACGATTGGCTCAGAGATAACTTAGACTCTTATATGGCCAGGTGTGTTTCAGAGAAATGTCCGGAATGTGAGTATTGTCTAGTGTCTCCAGTATGTAGCGATGAGTGTGAGGCATGCTTAGGACTTTGTTACGGAGAAGCATATGAAGTGGCGAGGTCAATCTGCCTGAGAGGACTCTTCCCAATTGAGAGACTGCCCCCCTGGGTCAGGAGATCTATACCCATTAGCGTCAGGAACGTTGTAGTCACCATATCCTATACCTACTTGTGGAGAGAAGAGCCGATACATGATCTCATAGAAAACAGATACGGAAAGAATATTAGAAGTACAGAGAAGTCATACGAGATAGACATTCAGGATTGGAGAGAAATAAAACCAGATTGAAAAGGGAAAGTTATACTAAGCTAATCCTATTCTCGATTGTCTGTAGAACGTCTCTCCACTCTTTTTTCATTATTTCAACGTCCTTGTACAGTGGTCTGTCCTCGGTTAACCTCTTAACTCTCCTCCTAATCTCCTCATATGCCGTGGAGGTGCCCTCACCCATTTCCCCGTCTCTGAATTCCAACGCTTGGGCAGCACACATCAACTCTATCAGGATTACCGAGAGGGTGTTCTCCAGTACTCTCTTAGCTCTGAGCACTGAGGTCATCCCCATGCTGACGAGGTCCTCGAATCCCCCTCCAGTGGGTATGGAGGTGACACTAGAGGGATAACTCAGGGATTTGTTCTCCCCAGCCAAGGAAGCTGCAGTATACTGAAGTATCATGAATCCAGTGTTCTTACCTCCCTCCTCGACTAAGAAAGAGGGCAAACCTCTGTTGAACTTTTCATCTAGGAGTATGGATATTCTTCTCTCAGATATTAATGAAAGAGAGGTCATGCCGATGATAAAGTAATCCAGAGCAAGGGCTATTGGTTGCGCATGGAAATTTCCAGCCGATATTATGTCTTCTCCAACTAACAGGGGATTGTCCGTAACTGAGTTTATCTCTAGTTCTATCTTCTTTTTCAGCTCTTTGTATGCCTCTCTGACTGCTCCGTGAACTTGAGGGGTACACCTCACTGAATATGGATCATGGACCTCTCTAGATTTGCCTAGGAGAGTGCTTCCCTTGGTCAATTTCCTAAGATTGGATATTACCTCTCTCACTCCACAGTATGGTCTCAATTTCCAGACTTCTTCTCTAAAAAACCCATCATCCGATAATATCGCTTCGGAAGTCATTGCCGCCGCTACGTCAGACAACTTCAGGAGTCTATATGCATCCAAAACTAGTAGAGACGATAAGCCCGCCATGGCCGAAGTGCCATTTATAAGGGAGACTCCTTCTTTTTTGTCTATTGAGAGAGGTTCTAATCCAATGGATCTCAGAAATTCTTTTGTTCTCATTCTCTCTCCATTCTGGATTACTTCTCCCTCCCCGATTAGCGATAAAGCTATATGTGCTAGAGGTACTAAGTCCCCACTAGCCCCAACCGAGCCCTTCTCTGGAACGTAAGGAGTGACTCCCTCATTGATGAATTCGACTAGTTTTTCCACCACTTCGGGTCTCACTCCAGAAAATCCTTTTGAAAGCGTGTTGGCTCTAACAAGCATTATTGCTCTGACTTCTTCTTCGGACATTGGCTCCCCTGTTCCGCAAGAATGACTTCTCACTATTCTTTTTTGGAATTCCACAAAATCCTCAATTTGGATGTCTTTAAAGGCTCCAACTCCTGTGTTGACCCCGTATATACGCTTGGACTCTGAAATTCTCTCTAAAGTATTTCTGCTTCTTCTTAGTTCATCCTTTTTGTTTTCGGATAATTTCACTTTGGCTTTCTTTAGTGCTACTTTCTCTATGTCCTCTAATTTCAGTGGATCGTCTCCTAAGATGACCTCCTGCATGTGCTAAGCTAAAGACCAAGGGGGTTAATTAGCTTTAGCCCTCTCTTGGAGATCTCTCTGAGGACATGTTCGTAAAGTTCTAAGCGCTCTAGTTCCACTTCTACCCCAAAAGTTCTTCTTAAATTGTGAATTAAAGAAATCACCTCCTCTTCACTACAGAAGTGAGTAACAAGGGAAACGTGAAAGCTAACTTTTTCTCTGAATAGGTTTTCTATAGCCTTGATTTGCATTCTGAACCCATCTTCGGTTGAATTGGTAACTTCCTTAAATTTTTGCGGAGTACACGCCTTAATTGAAACTCTTACGTGCAGATTACTAAATCTAGATAGTTCTTCTGCTAATTTCTCGTCTATTAGTGTGCCATTTGTCTCTAAAATAAACATAATGTCCTCTTCTATTAGAGAGAGTAGTGAGAGGAGATGTTCCTTGCATAGAGTGGGTTCTCCTCCTGAAAGTCTTACTCTCTTGATTCCTTTTTCCCTGGAAATTTTCATGAGCCTCTCTACTACTTCCTCCGGTGAATAAAATCTTCCAATTAGATGGGGTTTCTTCCTAGGTTGGTTGACCCAACAGAAGGCACAATCTAGATTGCATCCCACACAATCTGCAGTTGCTATTCCTCCGTAGTGCCTAGAATATCTGAACCTATAGTACTTTCTCTTCTTCCCCCTGCAAACTACTTCTCTTAGTAATTCGGCCCTCTTGGGAGGATCCAATATGCCCCGAGGTGTAGTTATACGTAACCCCTTTTTAGGGTGACCTATTGTATGGGGGAGCCATGGAGAAGGTAGACCTACTGATCTCTGGAAAGGAAATAGTTACTCTCTCTGGAGGTGTTAGAAAGGGAAGAAACCAGATGAACAACTTGGAAATTATAAAAAATGGAAAAATTGCTGTAAAAAATGGTAAAATACACTGGATTGGAAGAAATAGAGAATTCAGAGCTGAAACAGAAATAGATGCCTCGAACAAAGTGTTAATCCCTGGCCTGGTAGATCCCCATACTCACGCCGTCTTCGAGGGAAGTAGAGAAGATGAGCTGGAATTGAAACTTAAAGGAGTTTCTTATCTTGAAATCCTCAAGATGGGCGGTGGAATCCTTAGAACTGTTAGAGAAACCAGAAGAGCAAGCAAATCTAGACTGTTTAAAAGAGGAAAAAAAGTTTTAGATGAGATGCTAGCTTATGGTACCACTACAGTCGAAATAAAGAGTGGATATGGCCTAAACTCTAAGGAGGAAGTGAAGATACTAGAGGTGATAAATCGGCTCAAGGAAGAACATCCCATGGACGTTGTTCCAACCTTCATGGGCGCTCATGCTATCCCAGAGGGAAAGACTGAGGAAGAATACGTCAGAGAAATAATAGATGATATGATTCCGGAAGTCAGCAAACTAGCTGAGTTCTGTGATGTTTTCCTAGAGAACGGGGTCTTCGGAAGAGACAGTTCGAAGAAAATACTCTTAGAGGCTAAGAGACATGGATTGGTTCCAAAAGTCCATGCAGATGAGTTGAGTTATTCTGGCGGAGCTGAATTGGCCTCTGAAGTCGGAGCTATATCGGCAGATCACTTAGTTTTCTCTTCAGATGAAGGAATTTCCTCCATGGTGAGAAATAACGTAATAGGAATTCTTCTCCCAGTATCATCTCTAACGCTGGGTAATAAATACGCCAAAGCTAGGAAAATGATAGACTCTGGGATGGTCATTGCGCTAGGAACTGACTACAATCCTGTCTGCTGGAACCTCAATATGCAGATAGTCATGGCCCTGGGAATCTATTCGCTTAGAATGACTCAAGCAGAGGTAATATCTGCATCTACAATAAATGCTGCTGCCTCTATAGGATTAGAGGGCAAATTGGGTAGTCTAGAAGTTGGAAAACAGGCAGATATACTCATATTGGGAGTGGAGAACTACAGGCAAATCGGATACAAATTTGGAACTAACTTGGTCGAGGGCGTAATAAAAAGAGGGGAGGTAGTAGTCAATAATTCATTAGAGTAACTCCCTAGGGTCTAATCTTCTTATTCCTTTGAGTATTTCCTCATATCTTCTTTTAACTTCTCCATAGTTAATTGAACTCATCACACCCTCCTTCTCGACAGATATAGATGCAACAGATGATGCAATACAGGCAGCTCTAATGTAATCTCTTCCAAGGAGGATTTGAGATAAAAAGGCGCCTAAGTAAACGTCTCCTGCTCCAGTTGGATCTAATACATCTGCTTCATATGTAGGTATGAATATTGCTTCTGATCTCCTGATTAACATGGATCCTTTCTCTCCCATGGTCACCAAGAGCATTCCATTGAACTCTAGAATTGAACTCAGGTCGAAAGTTTGGAATTCCTCCAGAGTTCCTTTGATCACGTCCACCGAAGGAGAGAGTATCTCAGGATTTTCCTTTAGGAGTATCTCTCCGGAGTCGGTGAAGTCTCTTAAGAAGCCCTGCAAGTCCAAACTAAGTATCTCGCATCTCCTTCTGTAATAGAAGATTGAGTTCGCATCTAATTCGCCTGCGATTGGTCCTAGGTATATCAGTTTAGCGCTAACGTCCTTCTTCCCTATATTCGGTGCTCTACTGATTAGTTTCATGTCTCTCCTCCAAGACTTAGAATATTTCAAGTAGAATCTCGTACTCTTTTCGTTTCTGGAGACTAAAGTAACGTCTACTCCAATTCTCTTAAGGAAGGAGAAAAATTCCTCTGGGAAGTCTTTTCCTACATTGGACAATATGCCTACTCTTTTTATCCCCATCAATTTAAGGGTAGAGGACACATATGCTGAAGCTCCGCCTAGTTGCGTCCTCTTCTTTCCATTTATCTCCACTTCGTCTAAGGACATGTTTCCTATTGCTAGAGCGTCCATTTCTCTACCTCAGTCTCAGGTCGTATTCTACAGTTTTGTTTATATCGATCAGTTTCAAGAATACCTTAATCTCCATGGGCATTCCGTGTACGTTTCTCTCAGTGTATTCCAATATTTTTTCTCCTTGACAATACCATGAGGTAATACCATCTCTCTCCTCTTTTTTCGTTATCTCGTCAAAAGAGCAGGGCCATCTATTCCTACAAGACACTTTTATGTACCCACCTTTCTCACTCAATATTCTCTTCTCTACGCACGTTCCCCTCTTCTTATCGATACAAGAGATTACCCTTAATTCTCTTCTATCGGACTGTATTCTAGTCAGTAAGTCGTATCTGTAACATTCCTTCCCCTTGGCTTCCCAATCTCCAACGTACTTTATTGTGCTGAAACTCCTAGAGTCGTCAACTCTCACTGTTGAGTTCGAGAATATGAGTCTCATATTTTCGTCTAATTTCAGATCCATCTTTACCTCGGTATAGAAGAGTGGTTTCTCGTATTCAGTGAAGTTCATTTCCCAGGTATATCTTAGTAAGTAGTTACTTCCCTCTTTTTTATATCCCAAATATTGTATTTTCCCAATTACTTTCCTCTCTGGAACTCCCCCAATTAAAGAGTAAGTATATTCACTTTCTCTGACTCCACAAGCTATTAAAATGGAGTCCGATCCAATTCCTCTGAATGCCGTTATTAATAGGTTCCAAACTTCACACTCATCAATTTTTCCAGCACTGCTGCTATCCCCTATGCTCACTCCTTCATCCCTGTCACCTGGTTCCTCCCTAAGAGAGGAAAACAGAATGATAATTGAGGAAGTTAGGAGTAGCAGCAGGAGAACTGAGATTTTCATGGCTCTACTCATTGCTCTCCCTCCATTAAATAGATCTGGACGAGATAGAAAGGGGATGTCCTTTGTTTCTGAATTCGAATTCCTTATACCAGCCAAATGGGACCCTTTCTACTTCTAAGTGACTTGACAACTTTTCTTCTATCCTGAGTATGGTCTGGTAGGCCTCCCTTGGGTCTTGAATCTCCCTAGGAAATAGGTGGACGAAAGGAAACAAAACCGCTCTCTTCGCCTTCAGTCTGGAAACGATGTCCAGCATTTCCCTCACTATCAAATCTATCTTTCCTAGATCCCCTTTTTCCCCACAAACGAAGAAAACCACTGAATCCCCTACTTCTCCAATTCTGTTCTCAC
>Ga0164318_10007298_pt1 | contig 10709 bp, 9 predicted proteins | sample GuaBasSedimGuay9_FD_113734 | JGI IMG/M metagenome (GOLD analysis project Ga0164318, IMG submission 113734) | Subseafloor sediment microbial communities from Guaymas Basin, Gulf of California, Mexico - Guay9, Core 4571-4, 0-3 cm | ecosystem: Environmental > Aquatic > Marine > Hydrothermal vents >...
ACATTTTACCGCTGAGGGAAGATCTTTTTTCCACCTGTCTGTAAATTTATCAAAGAGCTCTCTGGCCTTCTTTTTGGATGAAGCGTAAAAGATGGACTTGAGATCATCCGCTACAGCTTTTTTTCAACTTTTTCCGCATCCATCAGACTGGAGAGGTATTGACCTATTGTCTCTCCGATATCGGCTCTGATCATCTCATAAAGTTGGTCAGGCTACTCTTTAATTTCCTTGAAAATGTTTTAACTTCCGGTACACTAACTTCCAGTTTAATGGGCGCTTTCTCCTTTTTATTTAGGTTATTTTCGTAAACCCTTTTAAAGGAAAAGTGCCTTTCTTTTCAACCTGTTTTGTATTTTACACAATATGATGTTTTACACTACTTTTTGTTTTTTCATAGTTTGTATTCATGGCAGAGCATGGAGAATAGAATACGAAGGCAGACTGTATTATGTGTTATACAGTGGAAATGAATGAGAGGGCATTTTTCATGATGATAGAGATCGCCTCAGGTTCCTGGATGAGATCGGTGAAATGGCTGACAATTATGATGTTGATATTTTCGCATACGTTCTAATGGACAATTACTACCATATACTTTTGCGGACGAATCGGGTCAATCTTTCCAAAAGCATGCATAAGCCGCTTTTTACGATGCGTTGGAAGTGAATGACAGTGTTAAAGCACTGGGCGATGAGACGCTCAAAAACATCGCCTATGAACTGGCCTCAGCCGTTCGCCGAAATGTTTCCATCGACTGGACAGTTCGTGAAAATGCCCGCATCCATATTCGCGTCATCGTAAAACGCATTTTACGAAAACATGGCTATCCGCCCGACAAGCAGGAAAAGGCAAAACAGGCTGTTTTAGAGCAGGTGGAAGTGCTTTGCAGTGAGTGGGCTGAGGAGAACTATCAAAATATTTGTTAAAAATCCCTGAAAAATGTTATGATGTTAATAGGAAAAAATCAGGGACGTGGTTTACACATTAATTCGATGCCTTTTATAAGTGTGAAATATAAACGCCTTTTTAAGACCCTTTTTGTTTTTCTTTTTGTCTTGCAATCATATTTGATGTAAGCTATTTATTTAATGCGATAGTCCCGAAGAGTTTTCATTCTCAACAACTTCGTTTTTTGTGCGGATGTTGGTGTCAGTAAAATGCAATAAATATTATTATATGCCTGGGTGGCGGAATAGGTAGACGCAAGGGACTTAAAATCCCTCGGTGCTTGACACCATGAGAGTTCGATTCTCTCCCCAGGCACCACTTCCATTCTGTGCTTTCCGAGAATACGTTATCAGGAATATCTATTATTCATGGTTTGATGTTGTATTCGATATGATTTAGGAGAAAAAGCAAGAAAAGGAGGTAGTTGTGAGATCAAAACAGAAAATAAATGTGATTTTCTTTGCTTGTGTCCTTCTTTTGTTGGTTATTTGCGGGTGTGCGGCAAACCTCTATTCAAACTATGGTGAGATAAGGCCAAACAAAGGAGTTACTCAGGCATTTGATAATTATGAGGTGAACCCGAACTTAAATTACTATATAAGCGGATCTGATGTATGCCCCAATGCGATTATTGGGTTGAGCAGGGAATATACTCTTGTCTCGGACCTGTGGAAAAAAACAGAATTTACAGCCGGTACATTCAAAGAAGTAATTCAATTCATGAATGACGAGACGTCCCAATACCGTGAGGAGTTATTTGGGTTTGATATCTTAGATGACAAGGGTAATGATATAGGAGACTGGTATTCAATTCTGTCGGCGAGAACAGCGGTAAAAATGATGGGGGACAAAAAAGTAATCATTTACACTCCGCCTCTTGATATTTACAGGGAGGATGGAGAGAATGTCTCGAAAAAAATTATAAAGTAGATCTTTTGGTATTTCTCAATATTTTCTTGACCGTCCAAAATGTTTGCCATACATTCCTTTCCTGTAAGCTGATCGATACAAAAATCAAATCATAAAAAATAATAAATACGGAGGTTTGATATGAAAATCATACTTTTAGGTGCGCCTGGCGCCGGCAAGGGGACCGTTGCCAGACTTCTTTCTGCGTTTGATGGATCCGTCCAGATTTCAACAGGGGATATTCTTCGCGCGGCTGTCAGGGAGAGATCGGATCTGGGTAAAAAAGCAAAAGAATATATGGACAAAGGTGACCTTGTCCCGGATTCTCTCATTATGAAGATAATGGAGGAAAGACTAAGGGAGCCGGACTGCGAGAGGGGATTTATACTGGACGGTTTTCCGAGGACAATCCCCCAGGCGGAGGAGTTGAAAAAACTTCTTGAGAAGTTGAATATTCAACTCGATCAGGTTATCAATCTTGATGTGCCAAAAGAAGTTATTCTGGATCGGCTTACCACAAGGAGAACCTGTTCCAACCCTGATTGCCAGGCGATATACAACATAAAAAGCAATCCGCCTACTCCGGATGGAAAGTGTACGATATGTGGTTCTCCCGTTATCCAGAGGGATGATGAGACGGAAGAGGCCATAACGAACAGGTTGGAAACGTATAACGAGAAAACAGCTCCTCTTATTGGATTTTACGAGACTGAAGGACTTCTTCAAAATATCCTCTCTCTAAACAGCAGGGAAACGGTTGAGGAGATCAAAGAAAGTTTAAAGTTGAAAGGTTAAGGTTCTAAGTTTTTTGGGAACCTCCAACCCGAAACTTGACCCTCCTATAGCCATGATCGATTACGAAAAATATCTAAATCCTGAACAACTTGAAGTTGTGATGGCAGGTGATAGTCCGCTCCTTGTCATTGCCGGCGCTGGAAGCGGTAAAACCCGTGCCTTGACCTACAGGGTGGTACGTCTGATAGACTCTGGTGTCAGTCCTGAGCGTATACTTCTCGCCACCTTTACGAACAAGGCGGCCCGTGCAATGCTATCCAGAGTGGAAGCGCTTACAGATGTGGATATAAAAAAGTTATGGGGGGGCACGTTTCATCATATTAGTAACCGCATACTGAGAAAACACAGCCATCTCCTTGGTTATGAAAATAATTATTCAATTATGGACCAGGAAGATTCCAGACAGCTGATTAATACATGTATGTCTGAGCTTGAACTCAACACAAAACTTGATAGATTCCCCAGGGGTAACGTTGTGGGTGACATCATTAGTTTTGCCATGAATACAAACGATAGTGTCAGCGGTGTTATCAAAAAGCGTTTTCCTTACTTGTATATTTATGCTGAACAAATCCAAAAGGTTGCCGCCCGCTATGAAATTCGCAAAAAAGAATTGAACATGATGGATTTTGATGATCTTCTTTGCAACCTGAGGAAGCTTCTCGTCAACTTTTCCGAAGTAAAAAACGAGTATTCACACAGGTTTGTACATGTCCTGGTTGATGAGTACCAGGATACGAATATTGTCCAGGCAGAGATTTTAGATCTTCTGACATCATACCATAGAAACATTATGGTCGTAGGGGACGATTCACAGAGTATCTATTCTTTCAGGGGGGCAGACTTTTCCAATATTATTCATTTTCCCGAGAGATATCCCGATGTGAAAATTTTTAAACTTGAAACAAACTATCGAAGCACACCGGAAATTCTTCACGTTGCCAACATGAGCATAACGAACAATGAAAACCGGTTTCAAAAAGAATTACGCCCTGTGAGAGGAGCAGGTATCAGGCCGGTTTATGTTCCCCTCAGGAATGTAATCCAGCAGGCTGATTTTGTTTCCCAGCGGATTATTGAATTACTGAGAGAGGGTATTCCACCCGGGGAAATTGCCGTGCTCTACCGTGCTCACTATCATTCCATGGAGTTGCAAATGGAGTTGACGAGACGGGGAATTCCTTTTGAAATTCGCTCAGGTATTCGTTTTTTTGAACAGGCGCATATTAAGGATGTAACGGCCTTTATGAGGCTTCTCATTAATCCTTTTGATGAGTTGGCATGGAAGCGGGTCTTAAAGCTTTATAAGAGAATTGGTAAGGTAGCTGTTGGAAAAATATGGACGTTTATCATGAATCAGAGAGATCCCCTGTCTTCAGTTTTCTCCGATGACTTTTTACAATGTGTAAGCAAAACGGCGACCCCCGGTCTGTTGGAATTCAGGGTCACCGTCAAAAGTATGCTTGGACTTTATCAAAATAATCCCATATCGGAAGTCATAAACGCAGTTATGGATACTGGTTATCGCCAGTATCTGCAGGAAAAGTATTCAGATATCAACTCGCGGGAAGAAGATCTGAACCAACTGGCCAATTTTTCATCCAAGTTTGGTTCTATGGAAGATTTTTTAAACGAGTTGGCGTTGCTGACGAATATAGCGGAGGAAAATGAAATGTATCTTTCAAGTGGAGATGATGGCAGGATTTTGCTCGGCAGTATTCATCAGGCAAAGGGTCTCGAGTGGTCTATTGTTTTTATAATATGGTGTTCAGAGGGGATGATGCCGTTAGCACGGTCATTGAAGGAGCCGGGGGGAGAAGATGAAGAAAGAAGGCTTTTCTATGTTGCAATTACGAGGGCGAAAGACCAGTTATATTTTTGCCATCCCGTGATGAATTACACGAGAGGAATGGACAAAGCCGTTTTACCCCCATCCCGATTCTTAAAAGAACTGGCGCCATCTCATCTTGATCCTGCTGAGATTCCGTTTGATCAATGGATGGTAGATGAATGAAATTGCGGTCAAGGCAGGCGCACGCCCCAGGCCGGCATAATGGAGCTCTTCAAGGAAATAACAAAAAAGAGGGTGCCATTTTGTGCCCTCTTTTTTTAGATTACGTCTTTTGTTGTTATCATTGTATGGGTATCAATGTTCCTTCAGGTGGTGTGTAAGGTCTGGGGGCGCCAGCGCTTTTTCTTGATTGTTCGATTTCTTCCATGGTGTATCCGATCCGGGGAATGCTAAACTTCTGGCCGGGATAAATGAGATTGGGGTTTGTGATTTTATCCTTGTTGGCATTGTAAATTAAAGGCCACATAAAAGGATCATTATAAATATCTTCATATTCTGCAATCCACCACAGACATTCACCTTTTTTTACGACGTGAAATTGAAGAACAGGCGCTTTTTCTTCCTGTGCTGAAGGCTCTGTTGTGACCGGTTCTTTCTTTTCAACAGGTTGTTCTTTTGTAACAGTAGTTACCTGTTGTTCCTGAGAAACTGCGGTTTTTTCAACAGTCGCGGTTTCAGCCGGCATTTTAGTACATCCTGAAATAACAAAAACAAATCCGATAGACACAATAATTAACATTTTGAGTAATGTGATTATCTTCATGTTCATGCCTCCTTTTGAGTAGCTGCTATTTTCATACTATTTTTAACGAAAGTTCCATTAATTGTTCTATACTGACCTTTGAAGGTGCATCTGTCAGAAGGCATGTGGCCTTTTGAGTTTTTGGAAATGCAATAGTATCTCTTATAGATTCACTCCCAGTCATTATCATAATAATTCTGTCAAAACCAAAGGCTATTCCACCATGAGGTGGAGTGCCGTATTCAAGAGCATCAAGAAAGAAACCGAACTTTGCTCTTGTTTCTTTTTCAGTCAAACCAAGAGTTTGAAAGATCATAGATTGAATATCTTTTTTATGAATACGTATACTGCCACCGCCGATTTCTAATCCGTTCAGGACAAGATCATATGCTCTTGCCCTGACCTTGCCGGGGTCTGTGTTTAGGAAAGGTATATCTTCTTCCATTGGTGAAGTAAATGGATGATGTGTGGCGACAAATCTTTTTTCTCTATCACTGTACTCAAACATGGGAAATTCCGTGATCCACGTAAATGCAAGATCTTCTCTGTCCATGAGGCCTAGTTTTTCAGCGATGCGGACACGCAGATTACCGAGAGCATTATTGACAATACTCGGTGAATCGGCAACAAACAAAATCAGATCGCCGACGATTGCCTCCATTTTTTCGTTAATCTTTTGAACTTCCGCTGGTTTCAGGAATTTAAATATTGGCGATGTCCAATCTTTCTCTTTTATCCTTGCCCAGGCAAGGCCTTTTGTTCCGAAGATGCTTGCATAATCAGTAAGCTCGTCCAGATCTTTCCGGGAAAGACGCTTCCCGTCTTCGACTTTTATAGCCTTCACAATTCCTCCACTTTTGATAACTTCAGAAAACACTCTAAAATCTGAATCCTTTACAATATCGGTAAGGTCTTTCAGCTCTATTGAGAATCTTGTATCAGGGTTATCCTTTCCGTATCTTTCTATGGCCTCCTTGTATGTTATTCGCGGGAAAGGAATCTGGAGTTGCCTGCTGAGAGCCGTTTTGAATAAGTGCGCCATAAGTCCTTCATTTACCTGGATTATGTCATCTTCTGAGATGAAAGACATTTCCATGTCTATCTGAGCAAACTCCGGTTGACGATCCGCTCTGAGATCTTCATCACGGAAGCATTTAACAATTTGATAATACTTATCAAATCCTGAAACCATAAGCAATTGTTTGAAAATCTGAGGTGATTGGGGAAGAGCAAAAAACATTCCCTGATTTACCCTGCTTGGAACAAGATAGTCGCGGGCGCCCTCGGGTGTGCTTTTTGTCAAAAATGGTGTTTCAATTTCGATAAAGCCTTTATTCCGGAGATAATTTCTGGTTTCTGCGGCAACATTGTTTCTGAATATGAGATTCTGCTGGACATGACGGCGTCTTAAATCCAGATATCTGTATTTGAGCCGAATGTTTTCAGAAATTTCAGCATCATCTTCAAGAACAAAAGGAGGTGTTTTAGACTCGTTTAAAATTTCCAGATCATTTGCCATGACTTCAATCCCTCCCGTTTTTAAGGAAGGATTGATCATATCTTCAGGTCGCAGTCTTACCTTGCCTCTTACGGCAATAACATATTCACTTCTTAACTTGTGCGCTTCAGTATGAATTTCAGGGTTTACCTCCGGATTAAACACAACCTGTGCCAGGCCCTCTCTATCCCTTAAATCTATAAAGATTACTCCTCCATGATCCCTTCTTCTGTGTACCCAACCCATGAGTACAACTTCGCTTCCCGCATGTAAAGGTCTGAGGTTGCCGCAATAATGAGTTCTCTTTTTTTCGGTTATAAATTTGGACAATGTGTTGCTCCTGTAATATGGATTTAGGATTAGTGGCCTAATCCCTAATCCTGAGTTGAATCCTTTCAATAATATTATCAAGTTCCACAGTTTCCTGTGTTCCTTCTTCCATATTCCTTAGCTCAGCTTTGTTTTCCTCTATTTCTTTCTGACCCACAATAAGGGTATAGGGGCATTCCAGTTTATTTGAGCGCCTCATCTGGCTTTTCAGGCTTTTGTCAGAAAGATCCATTTCGGTTCTGATACCGGCCATGCGAAGTTTGTTTGTTAACGTGAAAGCAAATTTCTGGGCATCTTCTCCGAGAGCTGCGATAAACAGCCGGGGATGTTTAACGAAATCTTCTTTTTTCATCGGTATCATTGAAACCAGACGTTCGAAACCTATCGCGAATCCTATGCCGGGAAAATCTTCTCCGCCAAGTTCTTTTGACAATCCGTCGTATCGGCCACCTCCTGCCACTGCATTCTGTGCCCCCGGGGATTCAGTGATTACTTCAAAAGCCGTTTGGGTGTAGTAATCAAGACCGCGAACCATTTTTGTGTTGATTTCAAAAGAAATGCCAAATATTGTCAGGTATTCTTTAACTTTTTCGAAATGTTCCCTGCATTCATCACAGAGAAAATCCAATATTACTGGCGCTGAAGAGATTATCTCCCTGCACGTTTCTACCTTGCAGTCAAAGATTCTCAAGGGATTGGTTTTGAGACGTCTACGACAGTCAGGGCAGAGGCCATTCTCTTTGCCTTTGAGAAAACTGATAACCGTCTCACGAAATGCAGGGCGGCACCGGGGACATCCGAGAGAGTTGATTTCGAGGTTCAAATGACTGAGACCGACTGCTGAAAGAAACTGGACTAACATTAACATAAGTTCCGCATCCACACGGGGATCTTTCTGGCCGATTATTTCCACGTTAATCTGATGAAATTGTCTGAATCTGCCCTTCTGCGGTCTCTCCCGTCTGAACATAGGGCCTATGGTAAACAGTTTTGTCAGTGGTTCCGATTCGTGCATGTTATGTTCAAGATATGCACGTATGACCGATGCAGTCGCTTCCGGACGAAGAGTCAGATATTCATTTCCCCTGTCACGGAAAGTGTACATCTCTTTTTCAACGATATCCGTTGTCTCTCCGATCCCCCTCGTAAATAACTCTGTTTTTTCAAGAATGGGAAGTTTTATCTCACGGATTCCGAAATTTGCGAATATTTCCCTGGCCTTTTCCTCAACGAAGGCCCACTTCTCCGTTTCTCCGGGTAATATATCTTTAAATCCTCTGATGGACGTAATCTTATCCATTATATTCTTTCAAGAGCTTTGTAAGGTTAAATATTTTGTAGCGATCTGTTCCACTGCCATAAAGTTTCCTGATGCTGAATCGGGATTTAGTAACATAGATATTATTCAAAGGCAATGATATTGTGAGCGGGATACTGCCTGAGATTTGAATTTCCCTCGCCGGAAATTGTGGACAGGCTTGAAGGAATGGGTAAAATTATACGCTCATACGCTCTGACGTTGTATGTTAAGCTGACCGCTCGCGATGCTCACAATCAGCTTAACGCGGCGGATGCTTTGCCATTGCTAGTCGTCCCGCTTCGTGCTCCGCCTAACAATGGCAATAGAGCAGACTGCGGTGTGTCTCGTCATGAGCAAGCTCATGCCGAGACACATCCTCGCAGCTCATCCGCCGCGAAAAAGGTACTTCTATCGTTCTTATTCCATCAATCCGGGCAGCCATAAAGTTGTCTGAGGGAAATAAACACAGATGATCAAGCCGATTATCATAAGTATAACAAAAGGAGTGATGCCACGGTAAATTTCTGCCATACTTATTTGATCTGCGCCCCCTCCTGCCCCTTTAAAATAGAAAAAGGCATAACCAAGGGGCGGTGTTAGAAATGAGGCCTGCAGATTAATTGCCAGCATCATAACAAACCACAGCGGATTAAACCCGAGTTCTCTTGCTATGGGCACAAAAAGAGGAAGACAAATCATTGTAATCCCGATCCAATCGATGAACATTCCAAGAATCAAAACAATGAGCATCATTATCCAGAAGGCGCTCCACTTACCGCCGAGGCCCAGCACCAGTTCGGACACCACTTCGTCACCACCCAATCCGATAAAAACACCGGTAAAGCAGGTAGCGCCAACCACAATCATCAACACCATTGAGGTAACCGTGCCGGTTGCTATAACTGATTCCTTGAATGCTTTCCAACTGAACCGACGGTAGGCTATCATCATCAGAAGGGCAACGAATGCGCCCATGCCGGCAGCTTCAGTGGGTGTTGCAACGCCGGCAAAAATCGATCCCAGGACAGAAATGATGAGCACGGCAGGGGGGACAAGGTTTTTCAGACTATCAATAATCACCTCTTTAAATTGTATGGAGGCTCTCTCATCAGCCGACATAGCTGGTCCCCAATCGGGTTTCAGCCAACAAACCACACCAATATAGAGAATGTACAGGCTGGACAAAATCAAACCGGGAACGATTCCCGCCATAAAAAGCTGGCCTACTGATATTCCGGCATATGATCCCATGAGGACAAGCATTATGCTGGGAGGTATAAGAATACCAAGTGTTCCACCCGCGCATATTGATCCCGCGATCAATTCTTTTTTATAACCATAGCGGAGCAGATGAGGAGTGGCCAGAAGCCCTATAGTAACAACGGACGCGCCGATAATCCCTGTGCAGGCTGCGAAAATAGTGGAAACTGCTACAACTGATATTGCTACCCCGCCTCTGACAGGGCCAAATAACTGGCGCATTGAATTGAAAAGTCCCTCCATAATGCCGGATTTATCCAGAAAGTTTGCCATTAAAACAAATAGTGGTACTGCAACAAGAACGTAAGAGTTCATCACAGTCATATAAATGCGGTTTATGAACATACCAAAACACTCAGGACCCCAGCCAAAATATCCAAATATAACGGCTATGCCTCCTAATGTAAACGCAAGAGGTGAGCCTAATAATAATGCTGTAATAAGCAGGATAAACATCGAAACTGCCAATACCATGCTAATAGTCATAGCCGTTCCCCCTTTGTAACAAAAATTAAATTTTTCAGAAAATCGGATATTCCCTGAATTAACAACATCAGGGCGGTCAGGGGAATCACTGTTTTGATTGGATAAATGGGAGGCGCAAAAACGGTATAGCTAACCTCTTTTATAGCCCATGACTCCTGGGCATAATACGTTCCTTCAAAGAGAATGACCAACACAAATGGGAAAAAAAGAATAAGAGAATTTATCATATCAAGTATTGCCCGGGTTTTTGGCGTCCATCGGCTTACAACAATATCCACGGAAATATGCCTCTTTTTCAGGAGAGTATAGGCAGCCAGGATCATAAAGTGGAAGGCATATATCTGAATGCTTGTTTCAAATGCCCATACGCCAGGCCTGTTTAAGAAGCGTCTCGTTATCACTTCATACACCAGTACAAGCATAAGCGGGATAACTAACCAGACGCACATTCTGCCTGTCCATTCGCTGATGCCATCAAACATCCCCAACAGTTTTTTTATCCATAGCATTTAAGATTCCTGCCTTTCTTTGGGATCAATAACATTTTTATTAATAATTTCCCGGGAGAATGCATCTCCCGGGAAATCAG
>Ga0164318_10007300_pt1 | contig 10708 bp, 5 predicted proteins | sample GuaBasSedimGuay9_FD_113734 | JGI IMG/M metagenome (GOLD analysis project Ga0164318, IMG submission 113734) | Subseafloor sediment microbial communities from Guaymas Basin, Gulf of California, Mexico - Guay9, Core 4571-4, 0-3 cm | ecosystem: Environmental > Aquatic > Marine > Hydrothermal vents >...
CGTCACCGCCCCCGGAACCAACCAGAATTGGTGGGCCAGGTCAGGAGCTACCTCCGCCGTCGCTTATGTAAACCAGACACCGTTGCCAACTTTTTCCAGGGAAAGCATGTCTGCTATGCAGCCTGAAAAGTTAATCAATTAAACGCTCTGAGTAATATAATACCATGCTGGGGCGTAGCAGGGAGATTTGAATAAATTCCAATGAAGCAGCCATAATGAAGCTGGATCTTCAAGAAACGGGTCCCACCCGTCGTTTTTCAGAAGCTTCTCAGCAAATGCAGTTGGTTTATAAACGTATTTTCCATTATCTTTGCTCTCCTCGATGATCCTAAATGCAATGCACCAATACCGAATAGCCTTTACCATGTTTTTTCCGACGCCGAAAACGATAGGAGCAGACTCCTTTGAAAAGACCGAGTTATCCTCATCAGCCTTGTCAAATCCTTTCATCAACCAACCGTATCTTGGGTGAAAGGTATCATGGCGCGCAAAAATAGGAAGGACAACAACGCTTTGTCCTGTCGGTTCGTTACTCATCTGGAAAAATTTTTATGCCGAGATTATGCGGCAACCTTGGCTATCGAGGTTCAAAAGTTTAAAAACTGTCTAAGGTGTATTCCAAAAAATTTATCATTAGTTGTTCAAGCTGTCTCGTAGCGGTACACTTTACCACGGCACAACAAAAAGACGCCTGCATTGGGCTTTATCTTCGCTCGCTTTTTTCCAGTCATCCCTCTAAGGCTTTGATATCGTCGATACGGACCAAATGCATCATCGATGGGACGAAGTGTTTTTCGATTTCTCATCGTCGGGTAACCTGCCAGATGTTATTTGCGCAGCAAGGCGGCGATCTCCTCTGGTGCCCGGGCAATAACGGCAAGATAAGCCCGGGCCGGTTGATCCGGTTGGGACCGTTCTTGCTCCCAATCCCGAAGCGTTCCTAGAGGAATATGATAGCAGGCCGCAAATTCTTCTTGGGTCAGCCCAAGAGCACGACGGAGTGTTCTGACGCGGGGTATGGGCGAGAGTTGGGCCTCCCGTTCGGGCGTCAAGGGGGGATTGTCTGGATCGCTCATGGCGGCAGCTTCGATGTCGGCTTCGCTGATCGGTGCAACCGTTGTCACGGGTATAACCTCTTCAGTGCCATCCGGCTTATGCCTCACAAGGTTTCCGTCACGAGGCATTCTGGCGATAGTAGATGTCTTTTTCATATTTCGTTGAAGGAATCACGAAAAGCATGGACAGCCTGTTCAAAGGTCACGCCGTACTTCCGAAAATTAGCAGCAGCTTTGGCGTCATCCCACTTAAATTCTAACATAATGAACTACGGAATACCAGTAGTCTTTTTGGACGTCAAGTTTTATTATCACTTTGTCTGCCGTTTTCGTGGTCAAAAGTACGAAAATCAACGTGCCGGGATTCCAGAATGCAACCTCCTGCCACCCCTCCAGCCGATTTTTTCAGGTCGAAAAGAGACATGGAGTTGCGTCTGATTTTCCTAGACCCGGCGTCCAGCAGGGTAAAACTAGACAAAATTGCTATTTTTGTCTAGTGAAACATATAATATACAACAGGGACAGTACAGTGTCCGCATCTAGGAGGTTGGAGATGGCGCGAATTATCATCCACCCAGGCGAACACCTGGCCGACGAGTTAAAGGCACTCAATATGAGTGCTAACGAGTTGGCAAAAGAATTGGGGGTGCCGTCGAATCGGCTTACCGAGATAATTCGTGGCAGGCGTGGCATCTCTGGTGATACAGCCTTACGCTTGGGCCGCTGGTTTGGCGCGGAGCCGGATATCTGGATGAACTTGCAAAAAATCAGGCAGTATCATAAATCTGAGGCCTTATCCAGTTAGCCAAAGACCAGCAATTTTTTAGAGAGATAAGGTGTTTTTGTAAACCACCCAAATCTGTTCACAGGTTATTCGTGGTTTCCATTACCGACATCTTCGGCAGACTTCGACTTAAGATAGGTCTCCATACGGAAGACTGATGACAACTTCAGACGGTCCGATTCACGAAGGTTGTATGGTGGTCGGCTCGCTGTTTAACGAGCCCATGCGGGTGGAGACGGTGCGTACCAGTGGTGATGGGACCTGGACCCTAGGCCTAGTCGGCACCCAATCTGAGCGTTTCCGAAAGGTTACCCTCAGCGCCCGCGACCTTGAAGACCTTACTATTTTAGATGCCGGTTTTACTTACGAAGGCGACGGACTATTACTGCGTTTGGGCCTGCAAGCGTATTCGCTTGGTATCGCTTGGGAATTTGACCCCTACTTCGGCCTGTCGATCTCCCGCGTCGATCCGCTGCCGCACCAGTTAGAAGCTATCTACGACTATCTGCTTAAGCTGGCCCGCGTCCGCTTTTTACTCGCCGACGACGCCGGGGCCGGCAAGACAATCATGGCTGGGCTCCTCATGCGCGAACTCGAGTTACGTGGGCTGGCCGAACGTATTCTCATTGTCTGCCCGGCCAACCTCGCCTTTCAGTGGCAGCGGGAACTGAAGGAGAAGTTCGACGAGAAGTTCCTGGTTTTAAAGGGCGGCGATATCCGTGATCAATTCGGCGTTAACCAATGGTTGGAGCAGAACAAGGTCATCACCTCACTGGACCTGGCCAAGCGAACCGAGATACTGCCAGGTTTGAGGCAAGTCAATTGGGACCTTATTGTCGTGGATGAGGCCCATCGCATGTCCTGGACCCCGCCCGCCCGGAAGACGGCACGCTATGCTCTTGGAGAACTACTGCGGGACACCTCAGATCATATCCTGCTGCTCACGGCAACGCCCCATAAGGGGGATCCGGTTAATTTTTCGCTATTTCTGCAATTGCTTGATCCGGATGTCTACGCGGATGTCCGCTCCATTCGAGAGGCCATGGAGCGCCGACGGGCGCCATTCTATTTGCGCCGTATCAAGGAAGCCATGGTCTATTTTCCTGAACGGCGCCCGGACGGCACCTGGGCGGCCGAAAAGATCTTCACCAAACGCATCCCGCACAGTGTTGAATTCCAGATTGACGGCCCCGAATTTGAGCTTTACCGGGAAGTTACCCGGTATGTAAAACGCCAAAGTGTCAAGGCGGCGGCCCAGGGTGACGATCCTCGGGCCCGCGCTGTGGGCTTCCTGATGTCCCTCTATCAGCGCCGGCTGGCTTCAAGCACCTATGCCATGCGACATAGTTTGGAGAACCGGGCCCGCCGGCTGGAAATGGGACTTAAGAAGGCCCAGGAGCTGGTTCGATTGGCCCCACCTGATCTCCCCGATCCGGAAGAGATCGAAGAAATGGAGGAGAGCGAACGCGAGCGGCTCGAGGAGATTCTGGAGGCCATCACCTTAGCTGGGAACGCTGAGCAAGTGCGGGAGGAAATTGCCGAGCTACGTCAACTCGCCCAGCAGGCCCAGGCCGTGGAAGCCGCCGATGCCGAGGCCAAGCTTTCTAAGCTCAAAGATTTGCTCCATCGGGAGGGTTTCTTCGATCATCCCGACCAGCGCCTTCTCCTTTTTACTGAGTTTAAGGACACACTTGATTACCTTCTCGACAAGCTGAAAAGCTGGGGCTTTAAGGTCGGCTGTATCCATGGCGGCATGAAGCCAGGTTCCCGGGATGAGCCCGGCACGCGGCTTTATTCGGAACAGCAATTCCGCGACGGCGCTATCCAGGTGCTGGTGGCCACCGAGGCCGCAGGAGAGGGCATTAATTTACAGGTCTGCAATATCTTATTCAATTACGATATCCCTTGGAATCCTAACCGACTGGAGCAGCGCATGGGCCGCATCCATCGGTACGGCCAGCGGCAGGACTGCCTCATTTTCAACTTTGTGGCCACCAACACCATTGAAGGTCGGGTTCTGCAGCGATTATTAGAGAAGCTCCAGGAAATCCGGAATGCCCTGGATGACGATGCGGTATTCAACGTGATAGGCGAAGTATTGCCCGCGGCTCACATCGAGCGGGTCCTGCGCGATTATTACGCCGGCAAACTGGGCGACGCCGACCTTGAAGAGCGTTTGCTGGAAAACGTCGACGAGGGGCGCTTCCGGGCCATTTGCCAGACCGCCTTGGAAGGCCTGGCCTCTAAGAAGCTAAACCTGGAAATGCTCATCGAGCGCCGGGCCCGGGCCCAGGAGCGCCGCGTGGTGCCCGAGACGGTTGCCCGCTTTCTGCGTGAGGCAGCTACATACGTCCCACTCAACCTTAAGGTCATCGGGAGCCTGCCCCATACCTTCGAACCCGCCCGCACTCCCTCGGCCCTTAAGCGGCATGAACGGGATCCGGACTGGAGGCTCCCCGCTTTGGCGGCGAAGTATCCGCGCTGTTCCACCGACCGCGACACGGCCGAGAAGCACAACCTCGAATGGGTCACCCCCGGTCATCCGCTTTTCGAGGCTGTGCGCCGACATACATTTGCCCAGGCTGCCCCAGCCTTCAGCCAGGGAGCTTGCTTCTATTCCTTGCAACATAATGAGCCAGCCCGACTAGACTTCTACCGGGCCCGGGTGGTGGACGGTTTAGGGCAGGTGGTGCACGAGCGTCTTTTCAGCGTAGAACTAGGCGGAAATGCCAGTTTTTACCTGCGAGAGTCGAATCTCTTGGGAAATTTTACCCCAACCGAGCCACCCGCCGAGCTTCCGGCCATCGCTTATGCACCTGAACCGCTGGCGTGGCTGCATCAGAACGCCCTCCAGACCTTCCTGGAAGAGACCCGAGCAGAGCGGATAGCTGAGGTGGAGCGCATCGCTCAACATGTGGAACTTTCCCTTACTGAATTGCTTCAGCGGGCTGACGAGGAGATCGGCAAGGCCATGGAGGACAAAGAAAAAGGGGTAGCCGGGGCGGACGGCCGTTTGGCCCAGGCCGAGAACCGCCACGCCGAGTTGATGGCCCGCCGGGAGCGCCGCCGACAAGAACTGGAGCGCCAGCGCTCCCTTACGCTCCAGGCGGTGGAACGACTGACCAGTATTCTGGTTCTGCCCCACCCGGAACGCGAGGCCCCAGACGTCCGCCGTATGCAGCCCAACCCCGAAACCGAGGCCGCGGCCATGCGAGCGGTGATGGAGTACGAACAGGCTCAAGGCCGCCAGGTCTATGACGTTCACCACAAGAACCTGGGCTACGACGTCACCAGCCTTGACCTTAATTCTGGGGAACTCCGGCTCATTGAGGTTAAAGGTTTGGCCGAGGCCATTGGCACGATCCTGCTCACGCCCAACGAACGCCGGGTCGCCGAGGACCGCCGTGATTGCTATTGGCTCTATGTGGTCACCAACTGCGCTACTACCCCCACCCTCCAGGAGCCGATCAAAGACCCCGCCCGCTTCCCCTGGCACGAGGTGACCAAAGTGGCCCATTACTGGCTGGAAGTGAACGCCATGACCAGACCGATGAGGATGGGAGAAAACCAAGCTCCATACGGCCATGGAGATGATAGCAATGAATAAACGAGAGCTTCTGGAATCCATTGCTGATACCATTGCCGACTATCGCGATGGAGAAATCCAGAAACCTACACCGAATCATGTCGATACCTGGATCAAGCAGTTTGACGCCGAAGTACAGGAACCCATGTTGGCCGAACTCGACCACGTCTTAAAGCACACATATTTCTCAAAAGATAAAGTGAAGAATTTTCTTAAAAACCTATTAAAGAGCGAAAAACTCGCGGGTAATGATCCGTGTTCCTTTTGGAAGTACGTGGAGTTTCTGAGAATACAAGAGCGAGGTAGCAGCCAGCGAGATATGCTGGAAATGTTCGACGGCGTTCTCGAAGATGAATGCGGGTTTAAAACAGAGGATTGTGGAAAAACCCCAAAGACGTACCTGTACCTTGATGATGCCATCTTTTCAGGGGGCCATGTAAGGGCAGACCTGGGAGATTGGATCAAGTCCGACGCCCCAGAAGAGGCGAATATCCATATCGTAACAATAGCTTCTCACCGTGGGGGGCAGTATTTCGCACGAAACCAAATCATTGATGCTGCCAATGCAGCGGGAAAGAGAGTTGAGTTAAAATGGTGGCGAGGCATCGAGATTGAGGACAGAAAAACTTACATCTACTCTTCGGATGTATTGCGACCCACGATCATTCCTGAGAATCCTTTAGTTCAGGAGTACGCCAAGAGCTTGAAATATCCTGTAGTGCTACGAAAGCCGGGTAGTATTGGCGAAAACAAATTCTTTTCTTCCAAGGAAGGGCGGCATTTGCTGGAACAGGAATTCTTGAAGGCGGGTGCGAGGATTCGATCAATTTGCTTGAACCTAAATGTTTACCAGCGTCCCCTCGGAAACATGGTGTTGGAAACCTTAGGGTTCGGGTCGCTGCTGGTCACGTTTCGCAACTGCCCGAACAACTGTCCATTGGCATTCTGGGTCGGTGACCCGTGGTATCCGCTATTCCCACGTAAGATTAACTGATGAATAAGGTCGAAATCAGAATATACGAACGAAGCAACTGTGTGGTCTTCAAAAAGACCAACGAGCGGTTTGGCGGTCTGTCAAATATGGCCCCGGGATTCCCGCTGGAGGTGAATGGCGTTTATATACCTACGTCTGAAGCCTTATACCAAGCCTGTCGATTTCCCCATTTACCTGAGATACAGCGGCTTATCATCAACCAGAAAAGCCCCATGACTGCGAAGATGAAGAGCAAGCCTCATCGGAAAAACTCGCGGCCCGACTGGTTTCATGTTCGAGTTGCGGTTATGCGGTGGTGTTTGCGACTGAAACTCGCACAAAACTGGCGGAAGTTTTCTGAACTTCTCTTGGCAACCGGAGATCACAATATAGTTGAGGAATCTAAAAAGGATGACTTCTGGGGGGCCAAGCCACAAGAAGATGGGATATTAGTTGGGGGGAATGTCCTCGGACGGTTGCTGATGGAACTGCGTGAGGAGTTACGTGATCTCGTTAAAGAACCTTTTAGATACGTTCACCCCCCTGATATTCCTGATTTCCTTCTTTACGGAAAGGATATTGAGGATCTGGAAGTTGGAGATCATACGGCACTTGTGGGTAGGGATCTTTTTGACCAGCCTGATATTTCCATTTCGCAAACAGAACCCGACGAGGAACCTTGGAGAGGTATTATGATCCCCAAGGAATGCAAGCGCTTGGCGGAGGTGGATTTTCCCATTGCGGTGGTTTCCAAGCACTCGGCGCGGGAGAAATCGATCCGGCATGGGCATCCGTCGACGCTGCATCTGTGGTGGGCCCGGCGGCCGCTGGCGGCGTGCCGGGCCATGCTGCTGGGACTGCTCCTGCCCGACCCGTGTGACCAACACTGCCCCGATGATTTTAAATTGCAGGCCCGGAATCTGTTGCCGCAACTTTTGGGGAAAATCGGCCCGAAGGATATAGATCTGCGGAAGGCTTTGCTCAAATTCATCGGGGACTTTGCCAACTGGGATAACTCAAATCATCCGGTCTATCTGGAAGTGGGGAGGGGTCTGGTCAAGGCCGCGCATGGTGAAGAGCCGCCGTTGGTGGTGGACCCCTTTGCTGGCGGGGGTTCGATTCCCCTCGAGGCGCTGCGCCTGGGCTGTGAGGCCTTTGCCAGCGACCTCAACCCGGTAGCCTGTCTGATCCTCAAGGTCATGCTGGAAGACATCCCGCGCCATGGCCCGGAGTTGGCCGCGGAACTGCGCAAGGTAGGGGCCGAGATCAAGAAGCAGGCAGAACAGGAACTGGCCGAGTTTTACCCCAAGGACCCGGACGGAGCCACGCCCATCGCCTACCTCTGGGCCCGGACGGTGCGGTGCGAGTCCCCCAACTGCGGGGCGGAGATTCCCCTGATGCGGAGCTTCTGGCTGTGCAAAAAGCCAAAGAAAAAGCTGGCCCTGCGCCCCGTGATAATCAGGGAAAAACCCTCTTCTTTTCTCCCCTCTCCCTCTGGTAGAGAGTCTGCCTTTCTCCCCTCTCCCTCTGGGAGAGGGGTTAGGGGTGAGGGTCATCATGGCCCGGCGGTCATCCCCCCAGACCTTCTGCAATTTGCCCGTAACCTGCGGCAACAACAGACCGACGCCGAAACCAAGATGTGGCATCTACTCCGGGATCGTCGGTTGGACGGCAAAAAATTTCGTCGTCAACACCCTATTCCGCCATACGTGGTTGATTTCTATTGCCATGACGCCGCCCTGGTCATTGAGTTGGACGGGGGTCAACATGCGGAACCGCGGCACTATGACGAGAAGCGCACGGCTTTCCTGGAGCAGAACGGTTTGAAGGTCCTTCGCTTTTGGAATAACGAGGTCTTACAGGAAACAGAGGCAGTGCTGGAGACAATCTGGCAGGCGCTGCAAGTGCCACACCTTTCGCCCTCACCCCCGACCCCGCACCCAAAGGGAGAGGGGAGAACGGCAGCCTCTCCCTCAGAGGGAGAGGGGGGAGAAGACCCAGAGGGAGAGGGGTATATGCCGCGGGTGGAATTCGAAATCTTTGAACCAGAGACAGACAAGGAAGTCCCCGACGGCACCGTAACCCGGGCCCGGGCCACCTGTCTTTGCTGCCATGCCGTTCTTACGCCCGAGCGGGTGCGGGCGCAACTGGCGGCCCAACGCGGTGGCGCGGACGTGGTTTTTGACAGTCAAGGCCACCGCATCGGCGGGGCGCGCCTTCTGGCCGTGGTGACCCTCAACCCCTCTCCCTCTGGGAGAGGGGCAAGGGGTGAGGGTCGTCAATACCGCCTGCCCACTGCGCAGGACTACCAGGCCGTCTGGAAAGCCCAGCAGCGGCTCAAGGAGATTCTGGAAGACTGGGAACGGGGCGACCGACCGGGCCTCTGCCCGGTACCGGATGAACCCCTTCCTTGGCGACATGGTCATAGATCAATCCAATCACCTCGCGTTTACGGTATGCAAAACTGGAGCAATTACTATACCGCCCGACAAACCGTAAGCCTCACGTCGCTATGCAGAGCTATTGCCTGCCAGACTAAAAATCACACATTCCCTGGGCTGTCAGAGTTATGTGCTCTAATGCTTTCCAAATTTGCTGAGTTGGTTACCGCCAATTGTAGATGGGAGCCCGTAGCCGAATGTCCCAGGTCGATCTTCACGCGTCACGATTTACCAGCAATGTGGGATTTTGCTGAAGGGGTTCCTACATCATCTTCAAGTGGGGGATTTGATCAAACTCTTCAAAACATTATAACAACTCTTCAAAAAGTTGGTTCAAACTGGGAGATTGGACAGGTTCAACAATCAGATGCAAGACTATCTCCCCTCCCCACAGACAGCGCGAATATTTGGTTTACCGATCCTCCCTATTATGACGCTGTGGCCTATGCAGATTTGTCTGACTTTTTTTTCGTTTGGCTGAAGAGAGCTCTGCCCAATCACCCGCTATTGAAAGATATAAATGATTCAAAAAATCCTCTTGTCCCCAAGAGACAAGAGTTAACAGTAACCACTGTGGCAGGAGAGGAGGAGAAACCCAAAACAAGTAAAGATTTTGAAGAAGGCGTGGAGGAATCCTTCGCCAAAGGGGTAAGTGTCTTGGAGGATAAGGGCATTGGATGCGTTGTTTTTGCCCATAAGACAACGGAAGGTTGGGAAGCTTTACTTACAGGGATGATGAACGCAGGTTGGGTTATCGTGACTTCCTGGCCTGTTGCGACTGAGATGGGGCATCGGTTTAATGCACGGGAAGTCGCCGCCCTAGCCACCAGCGTCCACCTCGTCTGCCGTCCCCGCCCCAAGGATGCCGGGGTGGGCGACTGGGGCGAAGTGTTGAACGAACTACCCAAGCGCGTCGGCGACTGGATGGAACGCCTCCAGTCAGAAGGCGTCCGCGGCGCGGACCTGGTCTTCGCCTGCATCGGCCCGGCCCTGGAAATTTTCAGCCGCTACACCAAGGTTGAGACCGCCGAGGGGCGGGAGGTAAAGCTCGCCGAGTATTTAGAGAAGGTTTGGGAGGTGGTGGGCCGCACTGCCCTGGAGCAGGTGCTGGGCACCGATGAACCCTCACCCCCAACCCCTCTCCCAGAGGGAGAGGGAGACGAAGGCATTAACTTAGCCCCTCTCCCTCTGGGAGAGGGGAGCCGAAGGCGGGGTGAGGGAATCAAGGGCGGTTTGGAAGAAGACGCCCGGCTGACCGCCCTGTTCCTGTGGACGCTGCAGAGCACCAACGGCAATGGCCCTCGCCCTCACCCCAGCCCTCTCCCAGAGGGAGAGGGAGAAGAGGCGGTCGGCGACGAGGACGAGGAGGAAGCCGCTCCGAAGGGTAAAGCCAAGGGCTACAGCCTGGTGTTCGACGTGGTCCGCCGTTTTGCGCAACCGCTGGGCATTGATCTCCCCAAGTGGGAGGGCCGGGTAATAGAAACCAAGAAAGGCGTAGTGCGGCTACTGGCCGTATCCGAGCGGGCCCAACAGCTCTTTGGCCAGAACGGCGCCAACGCCGTGGCCGAATGGATCATGCACGAACCAACTAAGGACGTGCAACAGTGGCTATTCCCTGAGATGGCCGAGCCGCGCTTGACCAAGACATCCGGTCGCAAGCGGGGGAGAATCGGAGCCGGACTGACTGCTGAAACTGCGACCGTGGCCGGGGCGACCACCCTGGACCGGGTCCACGCCGCCATGCTGCTCCAAGCCGGCGGACAGGCCAACGCCCTGCGGACCCTGTTCAAGACCGAGATAAATCGCGGCCCGGACTTCCTACGCCTGGCCAACGCCCTCTCGGCGTTGTATCCTAAAGGCAGCGAGGAG
>Ga0164318_10007301_pt1 | contig 10707 bp, 12 predicted proteins | sample GuaBasSedimGuay9_FD_113734 | JGI IMG/M metagenome (GOLD analysis project Ga0164318, IMG submission 113734) | Subseafloor sediment microbial communities from Guaymas Basin, Gulf of California, Mexico - Guay9, Core 4571-4, 0-3 cm | ecosystem: Environmental > Aquatic > Marine > Hydrothermal vents...
TCTGACCTAGAGACTCTTTTTCAGAAATTGAGAATAGCTCAGTACTAATAGGTCCGACTGAATTACCGTTGACATCATCCCGACTAGCCAAAGCTGTATATTCACCCGTATCTACTTCTGCAGACATCCACGGATTAGTCCCAATGTATACAGCCACCATTACATTGTTTGAGTTACGGATTGATATGCTCCATGGTCCGACCTCAGGTAAATCTACATCATATTCCATTTCTTGCGTTTCAACTTCAATTGTAACAATTGCCATTTTATTTTTCCTTAATCAAAAAAAATGCGACCGAAGCCGCATTTTTTTATTCGAGAAGCACATAAATTACTTCACATTGTGATCGACTTCACCTAAATCTTCGCAAGGATTGTCGTGTTCACAATTTTGTACCGGGGTGCCACAGAAACTCGGGTCAGGTATTCCTTCGTCGAGTTTAACTCCTACATCACAAGCAACATCAATTACAGTTTTTTGTGATGCATAAGCGAAAACCATTTTCCAGTTTTCATAGAATGACATATTTACTTAGCGCCAACTGGAATGCCATCAATTGCAATTGCAATTGATGCCGATACGTCAACGATAACTTCTTGTGGTACTGATTCAGTTGTAAAGCCTGCAGATGTGACTGGACCTAACGGTGCCTTGTCTGCATCCATACGCTGAACACTGATTTTATATGATACTTCGGCTTCGACGTCTGCAGATGCATACGTATCTGTTGTTGCCCAATCTTTAATAACATCGCCTGTTCCTTCGATACGTAAAACCCAATGCCAGTTTCCTGCTACTGTGCCTGGTTGAAACGTCGCTTCCGATGTTGCTACTTCAAATGTTGCTATTCCCATTGTTTTCTCCTATGTTAATGGTATGATTAATAATCATAATATCTAAAACAGTATTTATTAAAATAAATTTGGTTGTAGATTTATTTCTAACGATATTAATTCGCCAAGACGCTCATCGTCGGCATCTACTCTTACCCCAAACACAGTATACGGACCCGGAGTAACATCATCGAATGTTGTCCACGGGTCGGACCCTTCATAATAATGATCTTGAGAGGCGTTTTTTTCTAAATATATTTTCCAAACTCCAGGTACTGTGCCTTCTGGGAATGATCGACTTTCTGTTATTATCTCGACATATATTTCGAGCTTTGCGTTGATGCTGGGGAAAAATTGCAGTACGAATTTTATATACTTTAGTAATTTCATTAAATATATTTATGGTTTATAATGTTAATCTTAAACGTTTATTACAGCATTTAAAACAATCTGCAAAGCGTAGAGGTTTGGATTTTGATTTGACTGAATTGTACTTGGAGAATCTTTCGTTTCCGCTAACGTGTCCTATACTACACGTACCGTTAGAGTATGGTTTACGAACGTACAGTGAATTTAAACCTTCGGTGGATCGTATCGATAGTGATTTAGGATACGTACAGGGCAACATACAGATTTTAAGCATCAAAGCAAACAGGTCTAAGAATAATTTAAATGAGGCTGAGCTTAAAAAGTTTGCTCTTTATTACAAGTAATTCATTTAGGTTGACAAATATAAGAACTATGTTATACTTGTAAGTAACTAAAAAGAAGGAAATTATGGCCAGAAAAAAGAAGTACCTAAACAATGCAGATATGCTTAAACAAATACATTTAAGTAAGATTACATATTGTAAATTTAAGGACCCAATAAATGATAATCAGCAGGACATTATTTTAGATGATGTAAGCGAAATTAATGGAATGTTGAATGTCCAGGTAGGGAAGGATGAGGATGGTGAACCTATTATGGCTGATGTTCCGACTATAGACGTTGGAAGGCGAATGAGAGTTGCTCGACTAAACAAGCTAAACGGAACTAAACTCGAGGTTGATGAGATTGCTCCTACCGACGTTGTATTTAGGGTTATGACTACCGAACACATTCCGTTGGTGCCGAAGAAAAAAGCTAAGAAGAAGAAACCAAAAAAGAAGGCCATTGTATCCGAACTCTTTGATGAATTTAATGAGGATGGGGAGATTATTGAAGAAGTTGAGGTTAGTGATGAGGTAGTTGAGATGATGCCTATGCGCTGTAAGTTTCCTCCGTTCTTCCATTATCGTGTCACAGCTGATTTAACACCCGTACTTGTTGGAAAGTCACATTGGAAGGGAAATAGTTTAGAGGATGGTGAGTTCTGTATGGAACACGGCCAAACTACTAATGAACTTGCTAAAATGTATATGAAATTATGTGATAGATATGCTACACGCTCTAACTGGAGAGGTTACTGCGTTGACACTAATACAGAGGCTCTAACACAACGGGGGTGGTTAAAAGAACACGAAATAACTACTAATGATACCATATTATCATATAAAGATGGTAAGATGACGTGGTCGCCTGTTAATTCTGTGTATCGTGGGGATTATGATGGTTTAATGCACAAGTTAGATGTAAAGGGTATGGATGCACTTATTACACACGGACATAAACTTGTTACCGAGCGGGGATTAATTAAGATCGAATACTTGTTAGAAAGTGATAAGGTGATCTTAATGGGAGAGTCCACGGAAACAAATTTTGATAAGAAGCATACAGACGATTTTGTAGAGTTAATGGGGTGGATTATTACTGAAGGTACTTATCAGATGCCAAAGCAATCAATCCAAATTTACCAAAATGAAGGGCCGTATGCGGATCGTATACGTGATTGCTTAAATAATTTAAGCTATGGTTTTAGCGAATCGTTACGTGGAAAGAATATATGTTTCTCATTACGCAGACCTGCTTCTAAAGAAATATTTAATATTTTACCAGAAAAGAATTTAACAATGGAATTCATTATGGAACTTACACAAGATCAGCGTGAGTTACTAATTGAAACTATGATAGACGGAGATGGTTGGAGAAATGGTAAACTGCGTAGATATTGTCAGAAGGATGAACATCACGTTAACTTGTTCCAAGCGTTATGTGCGGTTTCTGGTCATAAAACTAACTCACATTTAGCAGATCATATATCGTATGGTAAACAGACTTCCTGTTATACTATTAACTTGTTTAGTAGAAAACATACAAGAGGTACTTGCATCGATATGCATGGTGGTAAACGAAGTGGTAAGCGTAAAGGACAAGGTAAAGCTCATCATCCTAATGAACCTACTACTTATTATAAGGGGATTGTTTGGTGCCCAGAAACAGATTATGGTTGCTTTTTAGCGAGACGAAACGGTAAGGTGTATTTGACTGGTAATACATATAATGATGAGATGCGTGGGCAGGCTTTATTACAGCTATCACAGATTGGGTTGCAGTTCAATGAAGCTAAATCACAGAATCCGTTTGCATATTATACCGCGGCAGTTACTAACTCGTTTACTCGTATTCTTAATATTGAGAAAAAGATGCAAAACATCCGGGATGATATTTTAGAGGCTAATGGATTGACTCCATCTTGGACACGACAGTTTAAAAACGATAAATCGGATGAGAAATATTTAAAAAATAATGATTGATTCGGTACCTATTGTATTTACTGGTGGTTCGTATGGCAATTACTTGGCATGGTTATTAGATAACTTTACAAGTTCAGGACGACAACTTAGTCCTGAACTGCCATATGGGTTAAATGGCAATTCGCATGATACCGTAACCAGGTGTGCAAATGTAAAATATTTTGAATTAGATCAAACTGTACACTATGACCCTTTTTTCCGAATTCATCCTGGACGCAATAATTACGAAACATATATTAACGATATATTATTACATACATTTAACAAAACTATCGCAATTTCGGTCAACGATGATGACTTAATTATAGTATATAATAATTTCTTTCTTAAAGACCCTAACGGGTTCTACACAATGTTTAATAAGAATAAGCGTGTTGATGCATTACGAGAAGACATAAGTTATCGCTATTTTAATCAAAACATTTCTTTTGTTACTACTTCGACAGAGCATTGCTTGGTATTAAACCTAAACGATATATTGTATAATATTGAAAAAACATTATTCAAAGTCTGTAACTTTTTAAATACTAATATAGTTCATAATATGGATCTAATCTTATCAAACCATAATATTATGATTGAGTTACAAACTGAATTAAACAAAGGAAAAGAGATGGCACAATTTATCAATGATTTTAAAAATTGTGTTCATAGTTTATTACCTAAAAATTGTACTATTGTAGATGAAGCATACATACAAAAGTACTTAAGAGATGAATTAAATTTAGAAATTAAATGTCATAACTTAGAAATTTTTCCAAACACAACAACAGAACTACATAAAATAACATTCCCGGCAGAGGAGATGATACAAATTGGATAATTTATTTAAAAAAGCTATTATTTTTACAGACATACACTTTGGACTTAAAAACAATAGCAACATACATAACGACGATTGCTTAAATTTTGTAAAATGGATGATTGTGCAGGCTAAGGAGCGTGGCTGTGAAACTTGCTTCTTCTTAGGAGACTATCATCATAATCGTTCAAGCATTAATCTAAAAACATTAAACTACTCTATAACAGCATTAGAATTACTCAATGATGCATTTGAACAGACTTATGTGCTCATTGGGAATCACGACCTGTTCTTTAGAGACAAGCGTGATATTCACGGGGTAGCGTGGGGCAAGCATTTACCTAATGTTCATATTATAAATGATTGGTTCCAGGAAGGCAATGTTGCTATTGTGCCGTGGCTAATTGGGGATGATTATAAAAAGTTGCAGAAAATTAAAGCAACTTATATGTTCGGACATTTCGAACTGCCACACTTTAAGATGAATGCGCTGGTGGAGATGCCGGATAGCGGAACTGTAACAAGTGATCAGATGGCGAAGGTCGGCCACGTGTACAGTGGACACTTTCATATGCGACAGAATAGGGGGAATATTACATACGTTGGAAATGCATTCCCTCATAATTTTGCGGACGTTGGCGATGACCAGCGTGGGGCTACAATTTTAGAGTGGGGACACGAACACGAGTTCCTGGCTTGGCCGGATCAACCGTTATACACGGTTGTGAATCTTAGCGACTTGATTGATCGGGCTGATGAACTCCTGTCTAAAAATATGTATGTAAAAGTTAATTTAGATATTGATATTAGCTATGAAGAGGCTAATTTCATTAAAGAAACATTTAACAATAGTTACGGGTTACGAGAAATTAGTCTTATTCCGATTAAGGATCAAGAATTTGCAGATGATAATCTCGAAGCTATTAGCTTTAGTAGTATTGACACTATTATCAGTGAACAAATTACTGCAATTGAAAGTGATTTCTACAACCCGGGTATTTTGATGCAAATCTATAACGAGTTATGATTTATTGTATATGGTATCCGTCTGGAGGGTTCGGACACTTTCTAAATGCTATATTAACATTGTATTGTGATGGTTTTAAACGACCTAATAAAAAAAATTCATTTAGTGATATCGGTGACTCGCATTCGTTAGATTTAATTGCACCGAAGTACTTTCACAATCCTACAGACTATTACTTTAATCCTACTGACAAACTTAATTACAGTGTAATTGTTGACAATGGGATCAATGACGAGTCATCTACATTTAAACGACACTTTAATAATCCAAAAATAATAAAAGTTACATATAGTGATAAAGATTGGCCTATTGTAGCGGCAACTCGAACTGTTAAAGCATCATTAAATCTATTAGATACAGAATTTAATAAATCAGCCTGGGGAAACGACAGTAGCGATTGGGCAGAGCGGGAAGCGTATTTCTTATTCTTAAGAGACCATCCACAACGATTTAAGTGGAAGGACGAACCAAATGTATTTAATATTAGTGTCGACGAGATCTTAAATTATAACCATCTAACTGCTTTCTTAACACGCATTGGGTTATCATTTACTAATTTCAAACCAATGCACGATCTAATGTTAGATGCTAATTCAGAATTTATAGTGACGGACCTTGAAAGAATTAAAGAATCAAAATCATTAGCTGAAATTGATACAATTTGGAAACAAGCCGTTATTTATTTTCAAATTTGGGCGAAATTTGGAATAGAAGTGCCACACAATACATATAGTGATTTTTTTAAAGATTCGGATGAATTGTTCGAAATGGTTTTAAATTTAACTAAGAGATAGTATAATAATATTATGATAAAAATAAAAAATCTTACAGTAAAGAATTTTATGTCGGTGGGTAATGCTACACAGGCAGTGGATTTTGATAGAAACGATCTAACCTTGGTACTTGGGGAGAATCTTGATCTCGGTGGGGATGGTGCCAGGAATGGTGTTGGTAAAACTTCGATTATTAATGCGCTATCGTATGCGATGTATGGACAGGCACTTTCTAATATTAGGTTGAACAATTTAATTAATAAAACAAATGCTAAGAATATGCTTGTCAGCATTGATTTTGATATAGATACTGTGAACTATAGAATTGAACGTGGACGAAAACCTAATTTACTCAAATTTTATATCGAGGATGAAGAACAACACGATGATGAACAGCGTGGAGAAATGCGAGATACGCAAAAGGAAATCAATGGGTTACTTAATATCAGTCACGATATGTTCAAACATACGATTGCATTAAACACGTATACCGAACCGTTTTTGAGTATGCGAGCACACGATCAAAAGAATATTATCGAGCAATTGCTTGGTATTACATTGCTTACTGAAAAAGCAGACAAACTTAAAATCATACATAAAGAAACAAAAAATCTAATCACAGAAGAAGAATACAGAATTGAGGCAGTAACTAAAGCAAATGAACATATCAAGGATCAAATTTCTAAATTAGAAATGCGGCAACGAATGTGGATTAAGAAGAAAGATGAAAATATAGCTAATATAACAGCGGCGATAGAAGAGTCAATGGATTTGAACATATCTAACGAATTGCAATTGCATAAGGATTTAGAAAACTGGAAGTTGTTAGATACTGAAATTAAGCAACTAAACAAATATATAAAAGCAATTGTAAAAGAGAATAAAACGCTGGATCGTGCGGTTGGAGTCCTTGAACAGGATATTAAAATGCTCGAGAATCATAAATGCCACTCCTGTGGACAGGATTTGCACGATGAAAAACAAGCTGAGAATATCAAAATTAAACAGGATCTTGCTCAAGAAAAAGTCTTACAGTTTTTAGCTAACGAATCACAAGAAAATGAACACAAGATGCGGCTTGTGGAGATTGGGGACATTGGGGACGAACCGGAATTGTTTTATGAGATTTTTGAGGATGCATTACAGCATCAACACACGCTAAACACGTTAACAAAGGATTTAGAAACTGCCCTTGCATCTGCTGATCCGTACACCGAACAGGTTGAAGAAATGAAGGCTGATGGTTTGGTGGAGGTTAATTACGATGAGGTGAATCGTCTAACTAATATACAGGAGCATCAGGCCTTTTTATACAAATTGCTTACAAGTAAAGATAGTTTCATTAGGCGTAAGATTATAGAACAGAACTTAAACTACCTAAACAACAGGTTAACGCATTATCTTGGTGAGATTGGATTGCCGCATCGTGTTGTATTCTTATCGGATCTTAGTGTAGAAATTTCAGAAATGGGCAGAGACTTAGATTTTGATAATTTAAGTAGAGGTGAGCGAAGTAGATTGATATTGTCATTGTCATTTGCATTTAGAGATGTTTGGGAAAGTTTATACAGTCATATTAATCTTATGTTTGTAGACGAGCTTATCGACAATGGATTAGACACCAATGGTGTGGAATCGGCTGTTAAGATACTTAAAGGTATGGCTCGTGAGAGAAATAAAAGTGTATGGTTGGTATCGCATCGTGAAGAACTTACATCTCGTGTTCATAATACGCTAATGGTGAGAAAGCAAGGTGGCTTTTCAAGTTATGAAGGATCTGTTGAGTAGTTATTTGTAATAGAAATCTGTAATACAGAACTCTAAGAACAGCTTTTCTATTTGCTTGGTTAATTTACAGGATTTTGGATACAGTGGAACCTTGCGTTTAGGGTACTTAATCTTAAACTGTTTGATCATTTTGTTGTAACTAGACTTTTTGATTTTAGGAACTTTTGGTACTTCTGTGGGGTGTATGTAATACATTTCATCCTCACTGTATGCACCAGCTTCTAAGTAATCTGCTAGGTTGCGGAGAAAGGTTGGTAAGTCTATTGGGTGTTTAGATGTGTCTGCACCAAATAGTCGTTTCCAATTATTTGTAATTTTGCCTTCCATTGCATTAGCTCGGAACTCAATTGTATTACGAATAGTTCCTTTATCTTCTGCATAGGATTCAGATTTTAATTTATGAATATGATCGAGCACAGTTTTATCTAACGGGATATCTACTCCAAGCAACGGACATCGTCCATTATTTTGCTCATGTATCTTTTGTTTAAGGATTTTTATATCTTTAGATTTTAACTCAATATACAACATACACATATTTATGGTGTATAAATAAAGGTAATTATGAAAGAGCGAACAAGAAAAGCAAAATTAGGAAGAACGATTTGTCAGTGTGAAGGTGAATTAGAAACCTGTGAAGAACCTACTGTTTACGATCCTAGAGATGGTGGCGAAAAAATTCCATACACAATTGAATTTCAATTATGTGAAAATTGTGGACAAGATTATGTCATTAGAAAATCAATATTAAAAAATGAGGAAAGATTAAAGCAAGCTAAATTAGAGGCCACTGTAGCTTATAAAATGAAACAATGGATTTCTAGCCAGAGTCATTAGAAATAACACGCTCTATTAGCAGTTGTTCTAATTTCTCCTTACCTATTTCGTGTTTGGTAATCTCTGCTTCGAGCATCTGTACTTTCTTATCATATTCATCACGTCGTTCTTGCATTAATACCTCGGGTGTTTTAGCAGGCTTTAATTGCACAACGTTAACAAATTCAGGAACATAGGTTTTAGCTTTCTCTATATCATTTTTAAGTCGCTTTTCCTGATTAATGTCTTTTGTGAATCTTGGATCCACTCTTACCCATTCACTAATAACTGTCTTATCCACAGTTATTTCTTTGATGTGGGATTTAAGTTTGTACCTCACTTCGGCTATGTCCTTAGCACTTATATGACTAACATAAAATGCATCATGACACCGTAATAATATATTGTTTTTTGGAATATGTGATAATGCATCATCTATTATGGATGTTTCAACATGTTGATACAAGTATGCTAATAATTTAGCTTCAGACATTCTCCCAGATTCATTTCGTATTGCATTTACATTAACATAATCATCTTTATACTTTGCAAATATTACTTTACTAATAAGTTGTTGCTCTTCCATGAACTCTTTAACAAACCCATCTTTAAAAAATATATTTCTATCATCAGGATTGCGAATAATGTTATTAATAGCGTATGTTTTTCGATCTCCATCAACATCCCAGAATGTCTGCCCACTAGATCCTTGCGCTCCGAAACCGATTGCTGTAAACACCCGCTTGATTAGTTTAACTTTAAATGGAACAGTTAAGTTACTTGTTTTAAATACTTTATTTGCAAGATCACTCCGTATCGCATCTTTTCTATCCATGTAATCCATAGTAGCTGGAAATAATGTTTTAATATCATGTTCCTTAGCGATCCGCTTTGCCTCTGTTAATCTCCAAGCATAGACTGAGTTGTTTATGTCATATTCAATGCAGTTACCTAAAGCGGCGTGTCTTACATCTTTATGAACCGATTGTAGGTTCGGACCTTTATAAAAACGTCTGCCAAATTCGCTTTTGTTTATGATCTGAATTAAATGACCATTACATACTGACGCTAATGTATAAATGCGTTTAGCTTCTCGTACTCTACGTTCTAACTTCTCTGTGTTTCTAAACATCTTTTTATTTGTATCAATATATGTATTAGTAGTATCAATGAATGCTTTTATTGATTTTACGTCAATAGGAACAATATCATATAGTTCTTCTTCTCCACGATAAATAATCTCAGCTAATTCATCACCGTATAGTGTATTAATTGCATCTTCGAGTTTAACTGGATCGTCTAAGGTAACTGATTGGTACATTAAATCAACTATAGTGTTAATTTGGTAATACATTGATATCTCCGTGAATTTTTTATCTATATTACTGCCTAACTCAACTATTTTAAATAACGGACAATGATCCATAAACCATTGATGCATATATTGTCGTTCTTTATTAATTGTTGCTTTAGATTTGTTACTTATATTCATAAGACTAACTAAATGATTTAAACTATCCCTATAGAATTTAGTTTCTTTTGAATTAATCTCATCAGCAACGGCTTTGATATATCGGTTTATGATCTTCAATTTTTGAGTATCTGATATATTAAACGAACTACCTAATGCAAACATAGCTTTATTAGTAAAGTCTTGTATTTCTCTCATATTATTCCTATCGTATTCTAAGTACAAGTTTAATATATTTAGGCAAAAAAGTCAATCGATTCGAGTTAACTAAAAACTGAAGTCACCCATCTCTTAAAATCTCACTTGATGGCTAGTTGGAGGTACCTTACTAGTATTACTTCTATTATAGCATATACACTTTTTATGGATTGTACAATACGGCACTTTCCTACAGCATATACAAAAACGTCAGACAGTATACGGCACTTTCCTACAGCATATACAGAAATGCTATCTAAAACGTTAACCAGCATTTAAGCAACCGTTAGAGCGCCTGGTGCATTTACGGCACTTTCCTACA
>Ga0164318_10007302_pt1 | contig 10707 bp, 7 predicted proteins | sample GuaBasSedimGuay9_FD_113734 | JGI IMG/M metagenome (GOLD analysis project Ga0164318, IMG submission 113734) | Subseafloor sediment microbial communities from Guaymas Basin, Gulf of California, Mexico - Guay9, Core 4571-4, 0-3 cm | ecosystem: Environmental > Aquatic > Marine > Hydrothermal vents >...
TAAATACATCTCCATTAATTTACCCTTTTGGGGAGAATGGACCATTACACAGGCACATCATGGAAAATATACCCATAAAGAAGGTTGGGCTTTTGCCTGGGATTTTGAAATTAAGGATGATGATGATTCAGCTTTTAAAAATGGTGGAAAAATCCGTGAAGATTATTACGCTTTTGACAAACCCATTATTTGTCCGGCCGATGGTTGGGTAGAAGAAATTTTAGATGGGGTTGAGGACAATGATATTGGCGACAGCAACCTGGAACAAAACTGGGGCAATACAATTGTTATAAAACATACCGAAGCACTGTTTTCGCAAATTAGTCACATTAAAAAAGATTCATTCAAAGTAAAAAAAGGTGACTTTATTAAAAAAGGTGACATTCTTGCACACTGTGGAAATTCAGGCCGGTCGCCCGAACCACATATCCATTTTCAAATTCAGGAAACTCCTTTTATTGGATCAAAAACGTTGGATTATCCCATTGGACATTATATACTTCATAAAAATAACAGCTACATCTTAAAGTCATATGACCGGCCTGCCAAAGATGAAATTATTTCTAACATTACCAAAAACAATACATTATACAATGCTTTTCATTTTATACCTGGGCAACAACTTAAATTTGAAGTTGGCAGTGGTTCTCAAAAAAAGAGAACAGTAATTTGGGAAGTACAAACAGATGTTTATAACAATACTTTTTTGTTCTGTATAAAAACCAAATCAAAAGCCTGGTTTAAGAATGATGGGAGCATTCACTATTTCACTCATTTTGATGGCAATAAAAACTCACTCCTGTTTTATTTCTATTTAGGTGCCTATAAAGTTATCAGTGGATTTTACAAAGGGATCAAAATCTCAGACAGCTACCCCATTCATATGCTAAACAATAAAGGACTTATTTTTATCCAGGATTTTGTCGCCCCATTTTATCTTTTTGTAGAATCGCGCTATCAACTTGAATATATAAAAATGAAAGATCAATTGACAGATAGTCATATACTTTTGCAGGCAACTTCTACCGTTATACATGCAAACAAAAAAACACGGGAAATTAATTTTCAATTTGAAGTAGAATCAAATAGAATAAAAAAATTAACCATCATCGATGGAGACAAAACGATTGAAGCAAACGAAGTTCAAACTGTTGTTTAATTTTTATAAGAAAAAGTCTTTTTTGCATGGAATTCTACCAGGGTCTACATATAATAAAAAAAACATCTATCATCGGCTTCAGGTCCTTTCTCCTTATTGTCTTTTTTAGCTTGATTTTATCAGTTTCATTTGCACAAGATTTCAATGAAGACTTTCAGTCCATTGATAAAAGCACATATATTTTGTACACTCAAAAAAAATGGGATTCACTGATCCAAACTGGCAATCAGGCCTTAAAATCGGGTATTGACTATTTTTATCTCAGAAAAAGAATTGGGATAGCCTGGTATGAAAAAGAAAATTACTTTAAAGCAACAGAGCACTTTGAGAAAGCTTTGAAATTTAGTTCCTCGGATGCCACTGTTCAGGAGTATTTGTATTATTGCTATATCTTCTCTAACAGAAAAAAAGAGGCCAGGGTTTTGTCCACAAAATTTAATAATTCCCTCAAAGAAAAATTGAACACTCAAAAAAACAATGTTTTTGAGAAGGTATATTTAGAAACAGGGCCTACATTCAGTAATAATATTAAACAGAATCAAATACAACGCCCTGGATTTAACAACAATACTTCTTTAGGTCAGGATTTGAATGATGATAAATATTATGTACATGCTGGATTTGAGGTTAATTTATCAAAAAGAATTTCAGCCTATTTCGGTTATAGTTTTCTAAGTATTTCAAAATTGAAACAAATTTTATTTCCAGGAATATTCCCACCAGGCAATCAAAATTTGGGACCTTTTTACAACGATGAATACAAGCTTTTTCAAAATGAATTTTATGGAAATTTGAAATTCTATTTGGGATCTGGTTTTTCAGTGACATCTGCATATCATTTTTTAAATGTACAATACAACACCATATATCCAGATATTTATTCAAATCCAATCCTATATGATCATGTGATTTATCTGGACACCAGTTTCAACAATCATGTGATTTCATTATCCATTAGTAAAAGGGTCTCCCTTTTCAATTTTGGGATTACAACATCCTGGTCGAACCTGAATAATAAAAACCAATACCAGTTAGGTGGACTGTTTACCTGGTATCCAAAAGGCAACCTCAACCTTTATACAACTACGTCTATTGTATCGGCATGGGAAGAAGATGACAACAGGATTGTTTTTGATCAATTGATTGGCGGGAAAGTTGCAAAAAAACTATGGATTGAGGGATATGTTACATTTGGCGAAATGGTTAATTACAATGAGAAAAATGCATTTGTAGTACATAATTCGGGCGACAAAATAAAATTCAGGACTGGCCTGAACTTTATTGTACTTTTGTCAGAACACTTCGAGTTATCTTTCAGGTATATCTATTTACAGGAGGAAGGGTATCGATTTGTTGATTCAATTGAAGATAGCCAAAATACCACAACAATAAATTATCAAAACAATACAATATTAGGAGGATTAAAATGGACACTTTAAAAAATTTGCTATTCGTTGTAATCTTAGGATTCACTTTAAATTCATTCACTCAGGCTCAGGATTACAAAGTAGTTCAGGATGCTTTTGAAAAAAGTTATTTATACGAATACAGTGGAAATTATTCCAAAGCCATTGATGGATTAAAGTCGGTCTATTCAGAAGAATCTTATGAAATTAATCTGCGGTTAGGATGGTTAACATACATGGCTGGCTTTTTCACCGAATCAACGGCCTATTATCAGAAAGCCATCGAATTAAAGCCATTGTCAGTTGAAGCAAAATTTGGTTATGTTTACCCTGCTTCAGCTCTGGGCAATTGGGTGCAGGTGAAAAAACAGTATAATGATATATTGCAAATTGATGCTCAAAATACGATTGCCAATTACCGGCTGGGATCCATTTATTATGGTGCCGAAGATTACACAACAGCACTTAAGTATTTTGAAAAATTAGTAAACCTTTACCCCTTTGATTACGATGGATTGCTAATGTACGCATGGACAAACCTTAACCTTGGAAAATTCAGGGAAGCTGAAGTATTGTTCAATAAAGTATTGATGAACCAGCCCAATGATGAATCGGCATTACAAGGTCTGGAATTGATTAAATAGTTTTCTCTATCTTGGTAAATCAATGCCAAATAAAGCAGCATACATCATCCTGTAAATATCAGTATTATCAACATTATTTGGTAATAGTTCTGCATTTAAACCGTGGGCTTTTACAATAATAGCACCAGCCAGATCTTCATCACTGGCCCAACAAATTCCAAACCTTAACTCCTTTCCCGATTTATCTGGCTTAGCCACAAAAGGTAATGAAAATGTTCCGTCAGGACCATCATTCGGGGCTCCGTTTGGTTGTGATAAAGGCAAAGGTTGATCAAACTCAGAAGGATTTCGCACATTAAATACCTGCATCCCACCTGCATCACTATCAGCAGCAACTACCAGGAGGGTATTGGGTTGCCTGCCAATAAAACTCATTGCTTCACCAATGGCATTATCTGCACGTTCGAGGGCAGTAAGTGCTCCGATGGCATTGTTATCATTTGCAAAATTATCAGATGCTTCTTCCTCAACCACGAGCAAAAACTGCTTTTGGTTAAAAGTAAAAATATCCAGTGCTTTTTTTGTCATTTCAGCAAGAGTGGGTGCATTTGGATTGTACAATGGAAGCCCTTTTTGTTTAAGCACTTCCTCAGGCATATCGTTGAAAGTATGACCTGCAGAAAATATCCCCAGCACTTTTTTAGTGGTAACAGGCAAAGCCAGCAAATCCTTCCGTGTGTAAACTATTGTATACCCCAAATTCATAGCTTCCTCAATGAGGTTTTTTCCATCCTTGCGTTTACCAGTTACACCAAAATAACCGGTTTCTCCAATGGGGAGTAAAAGCTCTTCACCACCAGATAAGATGATATCTGCTCCACTGCTAATTATTTGTATGGTAATGGTATCTGTATTGTTCCGATCAGCGGAATTGGCAACAAATGCTCCAGTGCCAGGTTCACAGAGGTGACCACTGTTAATGAGAGCTATTCCCATTCCTGCTTTTTTGGCCTCTGTCATTATGCTATAGTCTTTCCCGGATAAAGACTTAATAGGCCTTTCGGGGTGAATACCATAAGTATTATAAGGTACTTTTACACCAAATGCGTGCACGGTAGCACCTGCATGAGAACTAGAATTGGTTGAATTGACCTGGTGACTTCGGTACAATCCCAGATGATCCATTTTGTCCCAGTTGGTTTCCCCATCAGGACCTACCTTTAAAAGACGCATAGCACCCCACATACTGGCACCGCTGCCATCAGGATGAATAAAAATTACATTCCCGGTTTTAAATTGTTTTGTTATTTCTGAAGATTCCACCGTTGTACTTGTACCCGATGTGCTTTCGCCAGGACTTGGTGGTTTTTGAGATGGTTCGGTTTTCATGTCGCATGATACCAATACCAATAGAATGAATATACAAAATGCTGATAAAATCCTTTTCATTGGTTTATAATTTACACTACAAATATAGAAAAAATGGAGGTTTTATGTAAACAGGAACGTTAAAATTTTAGCATAGATTGCAAATGAACCTACAGAATTGTATATTTGTCAAATATTACCAATTCCTCATTAAATACAAACAACATGCTACCACTCAAGCTAAAAAGCGAACAATCGCGGTATACTCCGGATAAATTTAAACTTATCAGTCAATTTGCCCTCATTACAATATTTCTACTGGCATGTGATACCATGTCGCACTTTGATGCTTTTTCGTACAAAGAAACAATTTCAGCAAAAGTTGAGGCCCTTGACATAATGAGTTTCGCCACGGAAGAATATGCAGGGCATAAAAAAGAAATACATGATCTCAATTTAAACTTGCAAAAGATTTATGAGTACGAAAAGAACAGGCCAAAGAATGTGGAAACGACCAAGATGTGGGAAATTCTACTCAATCCCGATAAGAATTTATATGGCGGATTTTTGAAAAGATGGCAAAACGATTCCACCTTGAATAAGTTTTTTATTGATGAAGCTAAAGTACAGGTAGCAGAAGCTTTCGACATGATCATTGACCTGGAAAACGGGAAAATCAAAAAGGAACAGGCCAGTGAATTTATAAACAAATTTTAAAACAGACCTATGGCTAACTTTGATGAAATACTACAGGACTTAAAAGACAATGCACTGGATTTGATAAAAAGTACCCTACTCGATTTTAAAGACCAGGCGACGGAGGATGTGAACGAATTCTTAAATAGTTCAAAAGATAAATTGGAAAGATGGGCAACTGGCCTTGCCAAAGGAGAATTAACCAAAGAAGATTTTAAATGGCTGCTCGAAAGTCAAAAAGATTTATTGGTGATGAATGGATTAAAACAAGCAGGGCTGGCTAAAATACAGATTGATAAATTTAAAAATGCCATTATCAATATGGTAGTCGATACAGTAGTTGATAAAGTATTATAATATTTAAATTCAATAATTTGTTTAATCCATTTATTTTTCAAACATAAGGTGATTTAATTATTTTTTTATGGCCAGTTTTAGATATTCCTTTTTTCAAATTGAATATCGTAATTTTGCCGTCAATGGCAATGTTTAATTTTAAATCCCGCGTAATACATATCGGAGATATTCCACTTGGTGGTGATAATCCCATCCGTATCCAATCAATGACCTCCACCAACACCATGGATACGAAAGCCACAGTTGATCAATCAATCCGTATGATTGAGGCAGGTTGTGAATATGTTCGGATTACAGCCCCCGGAGTTAAAGAAGCGGAAAATTTAGCCAATATAAAAAAGGAGTTAAAAAAGAGGGGATATACCACACCTCTCATTGCAGATATACATTACCAACCAAAAGCAGCTGAAATTGCAGCAAGGATTGTTGAAAAAGTGCGTATAAATCCGGGCAACTATGTAGACCGAAAGCGAGGCCGAATTAACTATTCTGAATCAGAATATTTGGCTGAGCTGGAAAAAATAAAGGAGCGGATAAAGCCATTGATCAATATTTGCAAAGAGCATGGAACAGCCATACGCATTGGGTCCAATCATGGATCTTTATCCGAAAGGATATTGCTTAAATATGGAGATACTCCTGCTGGCATGGTTGAGTCTGCCCTGGAGTTTGTGAGGATCTGTGAAGAGTTGGATTATACCAATATTGTTCTTTCGATGAAATCGAGCAATGTAAAAGTGATGGTGCAGGCCAATCGATTGCTGGTAAAAAAAATGATGGATGAAGGGATGAATTATCCAATTCACCTGGGAGTAACCGAGGCTGGTGATGCAGAAGATGGAAGGATCAAATCTGCTGCAGGAATTGGACCTTTGCTAATGGATGGCATTGGTGATACAATCCGTGTATCATTAACTGAAGATCCTGAGTTTGAAATTCCAGTTGGCAAACGAATAGTTCAAAGTTCTGGGTTCAGAGTTCTGGGTTCAAAGTTTAGGGTTCTGAGTTCTGAGTTTAGTCCTTTTAAATATTCCAGAAGGAAAAGTAACAAGCTTGGATTGATTGGGGACAATCAGCCACCTGTTGTTATTGTTGACGAGAAATATTTTGATGAAAAACTAATAAATGAATCATTTAAACCTGATTATTTATTTACGTCAGATTGCAAACTGAAAACTTTTGATAGTTCCTATCTGAATGCTGAAATTGAATTGATCAAGATCAAAAAAGATGGTAATCCTGTATTGATAAACAACAATGAATCACTTGTTGTGATTGAATCAGATCAGGAAATACCTATCCAAAAAACAAAAGATGTTGTTTTATCTTTAATGGATAAAAAATCCTTGTCGCCCATCATCCTTAAAAGGGTATGTAATGGATTGACCAAGGATGATTTTCTCATAAAAGCCGCAGCTGACTGCTCCTATTTACTGGTTGATGGATTGATAGATGGCATATGGTTCGAAGCTGACAATATTGATCCGAAAGAAATTTGTGAAATCTCATTTGGAATATTGCAAGCAACTGGAGCACGAATTTCAAAAGCTGAATTTATTGCTTGTCCATCCTGTGGACGAACCCAATTCAGAATACAGGATGCATTGAAAAAAATCAAAGAACGAACAACTCATTTGAAAGGGATAAAAATTGGAGTAATGGGATGTTCTGTAAATGGCCCCGGAGAGATGGCCGATGCCGATTATGGTTATGTTGGAGCTGGAAAATCAAAAATCACTTTGTACCGAAGCAACCGAATTGTAAAGCAAGGCATCAATGAGAATGAAGCTGTAGATGAATTAATAACTTTAATAAAAACGGATGGGAAGTGGATTGACAAATAAAATCCTTTGGTTTGAATCGAATTAAAACATCTTTAATCATATTATTATTTCTCATTTCTATTAGTCATACATCAAATTCTCAAAATGTAGTGATCAATGAGATGATGTCCCTAAATAATTCTACTATCATGGACAAATTTGGGGATTATCCTGATTGGATTGAATTGTACAACAAGAGTAATTTCTCCATAAATCTTCATAATTATTGTTTATCAGACGATGCTGAGGAGCTGGACAAATGGAAATTTCCAGAGATAAGCATTTCCTCTAACAGCTATTTATTAATATTTGCATCAGGAAAAAACATTTTAGATACAACAGAATTACATGCCAATTTCAAAATTTCATCAAGTGGGGAAAATTTATTTTTATCAAACAGTTTAGGTAATATAATTGATCAAATTGATCCGGTGTCTTTGATGGAAGATGAAACATATGGTTGCCTTCCTGATGGAAGTGATATTCGCATAAAATTGGCTATTCCTACACCCAGAAATTCAAATAATCTAAATAACCAATTATTATTATCCCATGAGGGTGGTTTTTATATATCTCCTTTCTATTTAAAGATTAACTCTTTGTCAGATGATACAATTTATTACACCCTTAATGGAAGTATCCCAACAAAATATTCCAACGTTTTTAAAGATTCATTATTCTTTGATTATAAATATTCATCGCCAAATATTTTTGCTGAAATACCAACATCACCCGATCAATCTTTAATAAGCCATAAAGCCTGGGAACCCCTGGAAAATAACATTCATAAAGCAAGTATTTTAAGATGTGCATCCTTTAATAATGGTGTTAGAACAAGTAATATATATACACATACTTTTCTCATCGACAGTATGATTTTTGAAAAATATGATTTGCCAGTAATATCATTAATAACAGAAATGGAAAATCTATTTAGTGAGGATAGTGGCATTTATATTCCCGGTAAACATTTTAATTTGGATAACCCGGAAAGTACAGGGAACTACTTCCAAAGTGGTGATGCATGGGAAAGACCGGTGCATATTGAATATTATGGAAATAATGGTGAATTTGGTTTTTCACAGGGTTGTGGTGTTAGAATACATGGAGGTAAAACCAGACATGCAGCTCAAAAATCATTAAGATTATATGCCAGGCAAGAATACGGCGAAAATTATTTCAATTATCAATTGTTACCTCAGAAAAATCAAAATAAATATAAAAGAATATTATTAAGAACATCTATGGCTACCTCATGGAAAGGAAACACCATGATAAATGATGTTTTGGCTCATGAGCTGGTCAGAAATCTAAATGTTGATTTTCAAGATTATCAACCAGTTGTGGTATATATTAATGGAGAATACTGGGGCATACACAACTTGAGAGACAGGATTGATAAATGGTACATTGCATACTCTCACAATTTGCATGAAGATTCTGTCATTTTTAGCTATGAAAAGAACTCTCAATTTAACAACCTGATTGATTATATTGAATCAAACAACCTTGAAGATGATAACAATTATGAATATTTGCTAACTCAAATAGATATTGATAATTTTATCGATTATCAGATTTCTGAGATGTTTTTCAGCAATTACGACTGGCCTTCAAATAATGTAACTCACTGGAAACCAAAAAAACCGGATGGCAAATGGCGATGGATATTTTATGATATTGATGATGGGTTTGGTGATTACACCTACAATATGTTTGTTCATGCTACTATGAATGATGACCAAATCACTTGGCCTAATTCCCCAACTTCAACACTTATATTCAGGAACTTACTAAAAAACCAATGTTTTGTTAATCAATTTATAAACAGGTATGCAGAAATCTTAAATCAGAATTTTGATACCCATACAACTGAAAACAAACTATTCTCAATTAAAGAATTATATAAACATGAAATAAAACATCATATTTCAAGATGGGGTTACCCGGAAAATGAAACTCTGTGGGAAGAAGAAATAGAAAATGTGCTATTGAAGTTTGTTCAAAAGAGACCTTGTTATGTGGAATATAATTTAGTTTCTTTTTTTGGCCTTGAGGAATTTGGATTTACCTGTGAGATGAGTGATGTTAAACAAAGTGTAAGATTAGCTATTGTCCCAAATCCTAGTGACGGAATTTTCTTCATTTATAATAATACAGGATTAACTATAAATGGAAACATAATCATTACAGACGTTACAGGAAAAATTGTTTATACTGAAAATGACGTCTCTCTGGAAAGAAATGAAAAAAAATATTTTAACTTATCAGAAATGCCATCAAACACCTATATTTTAAACTTTTATAATACAAGTTTTTCAGAGAGAGAAAAAATAGTCATTATTAATTAAGTGTTTAAAATTGTCAATCAACAATAAATAATAAATAATCATCGAATAGTTTTATTTTTGTCAGTTTTGATGCTTTGAATACAATATTGAACCAAAAAATAAGTTAATTTGATTAATTCAAAACAGTCCATATAATAAAGTAAAAGAAATGTCGATCCTTAAAAATATTATACTTTTCCTCTTCATTCAATGTTTGATTATCTCTTCAATTTTTGCCCAGGAGGTTGGCATTGGCGAATGGCGTGATCACCTGCCTTACCGAAGTACTGTCTCGGTTACTGCAAGCAAGGAAAATATTTATTGTGCCACGCCATACAGTATCTTTTACTACAATAAATCAGAAAATAGTGTCAATCGATTTACCAGGATATCAGGATTGAGCGATATTGGAATTGCTCGTGTTGGTTTTAACCAGGACTATAATACATTATTGGTTGCATATAAAAATACAAACATTGACCTGGTGAAAGGGAATGTAATAATAAATATGCGTGACATCATTAACAGCGATGCCATAACTCCTGAAGAAAAGGTCATCAACAATATTATGTTTATTGATAATCTTGCCTATTTGTCATGTGGATTTGGTATTGTTGTACTCGATATTGATAAAGAAGAGATTGCTGATACATATTATATTGGACCAAATGGAACCCATATAAGCGTAAATGATTTAACATATAACGATACATCGTTTTTTGCAGCTACAGAAGTGGGTATTTTCACAGCTTACCTCAACAATCCTAATCTTGCATATTTTGGATCCTGGTCACAGGATGAATCAATTCCCGATCCGAATGCTTTCTATAGTTATATCATATACTGCAACAATAAGCTTTTTACAAGCAAAGCAACACCACAATACGGAGAGGATACGGTTCTTTATAATCAAAATTCAGTGTGGTTTTACAATAGTGAATTTTCCAATGTTGATGTTTTTGGTTTAAAATATTTTGATGGTGA
>Ga0164318_10007303_pt1 | contig 10704 bp, 12 predicted proteins | sample GuaBasSedimGuay9_FD_113734 | JGI IMG/M metagenome (GOLD analysis project Ga0164318, IMG submission 113734) | Subseafloor sediment microbial communities from Guaymas Basin, Gulf of California, Mexico - Guay9, Core 4571-4, 0-3 cm | ecosystem: Environmental > Aquatic > Marine > Hydrothermal vents...
CCCCAGGCGTCGAACTCGATCTTGATGCCCGCCATGCCGCTCACCGCGTCCACCAGGATCAGCACGTCGGGGTATTTTTCGCGCACCAACGCGGCGATCTCCTTCACGGGATTGGTCAGGCCAGTAGAAGTCTCGTTCAGCACCACGGTGATGGCGTCGTACTCGCCCTTGCTCAACGCCTCGTCCACCGCTTCGGGTGTAGTGGCCTGGCCCATGGGCACCTCGATGGCATCGCAGGGCACGCCGTTGGCTTTGGTGATCTGGTGCCAGCGCTTGGAGAAGGCGCCGCAGATGCAGTTAAGAATTTTCTTGGTCGAGGCCTGGCGGACAGCGCCCTCCATCACACCCGTGGAAGAGGATGCGTACAAGTAAACGCGCTGCTTGGTGTAGAGCAATTTCTGGAGCTTGGGCGTCACCGCGGCTTGCAGGTCCGCGTACTCTTTGGCCCGATGGCCAATCATGGGCGCGGCCTGAGCTTGCAAGATTTTGTCACGCACATGTGTGGGACCGGGGATAAAAAGTTTCTTGTACATCACTGTACCTCCTTCGGCAAAATTAGATTTATGTAAAATTGGACTCCCGCCCGCCATCGGACGGGTGTTCATACAGATATGCTAAACGCAATGCGGTTTTGTGGGACGAGAGTGATCGCTTGCCACGTGCCGCGTGGTGCGTGTTGCGTGCTGCGTTTACTGCAAGGCGATGAAGGGATAAGAAATGCGATGCTGGGGCAATGGATTGATAAGAGGACATGGTCATACCTCGCCATTGAGTGTTCAATCCATACTGGGGTTTGCCAGGGACTCGTCATCGTGGTCTTGCACCCTGGTGCACAAATCTATTGTAACACATTCCGCCCATTCCTGCAACTCTAACTCAGCCCGGGCTCATGCAGCAAATGAAACGAAACACGCAATACGCAACACGGAACACGTTTCACACAACCGCACTGCGTTCAGTATATTTGCAGCACGTAGCGCAGCACCATGAGATTCGACAACTGTTCCACGGGAGCACGGTCGTCGGTGAGCACCAGGCCCGCACCTTCCACCGGTCGCAGGTGGGCAGCAGCCTGGGACACCACATCACGCAGGAAAGGGTTGGTGATACCCGGCAGGTTGGCGACCAGATTCTCGGCCTGGGTCTCCTGCACAGTGGCCACTACCACGCTGTTGAAAGTTTCAGGGACATCCACGATGTATACCGAGGGGAAAACGGCACTCATGGTAGCCGCCAGTGCTTCGACCAGGCGATAGTCGCTTTCCGTGCGCCCTACGTTGATGACCACCACGCCCTGCTCGGTCAGGTGATCGCGCACTTCGGCGAAGAACTCCTTCGTCGTCAGGTGGAAGGGAATGTAGGGCAGACGATAGGCGTCCACGGCCACCACGTCATAGCGGGCCTGGGTGCGGGCCAGAAAATAGCGGCCATCCTCGACGTGCACGGCCAGGTTAGGCTCAGTCATGGCGAAAAAACGGCGGCCCACATCCACGATCACGGGATCAATCTCCACCCCGTCAATGGGAATCGGGCCGAAGACGGCCGTGTACTGCCGGGGCGTGGTTCCCGCTGCCAGACCGATCATGCACAGACTGCGCACCTGGTCAGGCATGTGCGGCGGGGCGTTGAAGAATGGAGCCACCAGAAAATAATCCCACGTACCGAAGGTGGCCAGTGAGTCGGGGTCATAAACGGAATGTACGGCCTGCCCCTCGTTCAGCAGCAGATAGCGCGTGCCGCCCACCTCTACCACCTGAATGTAGTTGTAGGCCGATTCCGCTTCAAAAATCATCCCTTCCGCCGGCTTGATAATCGCTCGCCGCGCGAGCAAGCCCAGAGCGAGAAGAAGCAGCAGGAAAACGACGAACACCCACACCACCCGGCTACGTGCCCGCATCAGACCGCCAATGGAGACAAGCAACAAGAGGCCGGCGAAGAACAAGAAAGTGTATCGCGTGCCGATGTTGGGAATCAACACCAGCACAGGGGCAAAAGTACCGAGGATACTGCCTAACGTGGAGATACCGTAGACCCCGCCGGCGATGTCGCCTGCCGAGCGCACGTCCCGCATGGCCAGGCGGATGGCAAAGGGGGAAACGAAGCCCAGGAGAGTCACCGGAAGGGCAAACAGGAGCAGTACTCCAATAAAAGAGCCGAGGAGCAAACCCACGCTATAGGTGGCAAATCCTCGGCTGGCCAACAGCAGAACAGGGCGAGCGACGAAGGGCACCAGGCCAATCAGGACGGCTGCTGTCCCGGTGATGGCGTACAGCACCTCGGGCCGGGGATAGCGGTCGGCCAGACGCCCACCAACGAAATAGCCCACAGTCAAATAGACCAGGATCAACCCGATGAGGTTGGCCCATACCACGTTGGAGGTGCCGAAATAGGGGTCCAGCAACCGCGAAGCAGAAAGCTCCACAGCCAGAGTAGTCATCCCGCTGACGAACACGGTAAAAAGCAAGTAGAGCGGCTTTCCCTTCACGCGCCCCCTCTCAAGCAACTCACAACTGAAATCGCCCCGTAGCCTGCACCACGCGACGGTTAAAATTGATAATGTAACGCGACAGCTTTTTGTAAAGGCGCTCCCATTCTTCACTGTCCAGAATAGAGGACAGCGTCTCCGGCGTGTCCACCACTCCGCCGATCAGAATCTGGGGGCCCGCTCCAAAGGCGGTGTACCACGCCTCCGTGATCTGGATACCCAGCTTAATCAACCCCGGCCCGAACTCCCTGTACACAAAGTCAAAATACTCGGCCTCCAGCTCAGGTTTAATGTCCCACGTCAACAGCAGTTTGACCACGTTCTTCCTCCTCCCCACAGGCAATCGCGGAATTCGTCCTCTTTCTCAAACGGCCCGACCACGGCCAGGCTCAATTTCTCGCCGACGAAGAGTTGCTGTGCCAAGCGCTGCACATCCTCCACTGTTACCTTATCCAGCTCGGCCACTACCTGATCCACGGTCAGCACTTCGTCAGGGGACATGAGCTCCTGCTGCCCAAACCAGGCCGCCACACTAAAAGTATCCTCCATCTGCAACAGCAGCCGGCCCTTGAAATACTCGCGCGCCTTGTTCAACTCTTCCTCCGATACCGGTTCCCGTCGCAGGCGATCCCACTCGGCCAGGATGGCACGGATGGCCTCCTGGATGCGCGTTGGATCCACCCCAGCGTACACTCCTGCCGCGCCCACGTCCTCCAATGCACTGACATACGAGCTCACACTATAGGCCAGCCCCCGCTTTTCGCGGATCTCCTGGAACAGGCGGCTGCTCATCCCCTCTCCCAGAACAGTGTTGAGAATGCGCAAGGCGAAGCGATCCGGGTGCAGACGGCGCAGGCCGGGCACGCTCAGACAGAGCTGGGCCTGCTCAGTATTCTTGTAGTGCACTCGCAGGCGGGGCGAAGTCTGGTTATCCTCGGCCGGGAGAAAGTCCCGGCGTTCGCCGTCGCTCCAATCGCCCAACAAACCGGCCAGTTCGTCCACCACCTTCTGGTGCTCAACGTGGCCCGCCAGACTAATCACCACGTTGCCCGGCACGTAGTAATGACGCATATAGTCCAACAGTGCCTGGCGGTCCAGGGCGTTCACACTCTCCCGCGTACCGGCAACGTCCCGCCCCAGAGGGTGATCGGGCCAGCTCAACTGATCAATCAACAGATGCACCAGTTGATCTGGAGTATCCAACGTATGGTTGATCTCCTCGATAATCACCCGCCGTTCTTTTTCAACATCAACGGGATCAAATCGAGCGTGGCGCAACATGTCCACCACCACATCAATCGCCACCGAGCGGTGAGGCGCGGCTACCTTCGCCCAGTAGGCCGTGCTCTCACGCCCTGTCGAGGCATTGAATACCCCACCTACCCCCTCGATAGCGGTGGCAATCTCCCTGGCGGAGGGACGTTTCTCCGTTCCCTTGAACATTATATGCTCAATAAAATGCGAGGCTCCGGCCTGGGCATCAGTCTCGTAGCGGGAGCCTACCCCGACGAGGAAAGCCAGACCCACTGAGCGCGTGTGGGGCATGGTCGTAGTCAGGATGCGTAGGCCATTATCCAACGTTGTTTTGATATACACGTCCCCTCCACAGAAGTACCCGTCTAGGTGCCCGGCACTTGTATACTGAAAGTGCCGGGCACCTAAAAATCACGGGGCAGACATAATTCCCATCTGCCCCGCGAGGGTTTGCACGCTTCAGCGCTACCAATCGAGCGCAACTAAGCCTCGGCTGCTGCGTCCGCAGGAGCAGGCTTAGCCGATTTCCTGGCCCTTGTTTTCGCCTTTGCTTTCGTCTTCTGTTCAGGCTCTTCGTCCGATTTCTCAGCCAGAACCTCGTCCCGCCGTTCGAGACGCTTCAAGAAGCGCTCCACCTGTCCTGCGGTATCCACGATGCGCTGTTCGCCCGTAAAGAAAGGGTGGCATGCCGAACACACATCGGTGCGGATCTCCTCTTGTGTAGCTCCCACTGTAAACGTGTTGCCACAGCTACAACGCACAGTGGCATTTGGATAGTACTTGGGATGAATGTCTTTTTTCATAATTTACTCTCTCACTTCCGAATAGCCACGTTTGATCGTTCCCACTTTGCACTACGAGAGCTGCGGGTACACACTGACCCGCTTTTTGCCCCGGCGCACGGTCTCGAATTTGACGTAGCCGTCAATCGTGGCAAACAGGGTATAATCCCGTCCCATTCCCACGTTCTGACCTGGATGGAACTTCGTGCCTCGCTGGCGGATGATGATGTTCCCGCTGCGCACTCGTTCCCCGCCGAATTTCTTCACGCCGAGACGCTTGGATTCGCTGTCCCGGTTATTGCCGCTGCTACCGCCACCTTTTTTGTGAGCCATCGTCCATTACCTCCAACTCCTAAACCACGATCTCATCAACCCGCAGCCGTGTAAAAGGCTGCCGGTGTCCGGCCCGCCGCCGATAACGCTTCCGAGGCCGGTACTTGAAAATAAATATTTTTCGGTGTTTGCCCTGGTGAGTCACCGTGGCCAGCACTTTCGCTCCCTCAATAGTAGGCTGCCCCACCTTGACCCCGGCGTCGTCCGAGACCAAGAGCACGCGATCCAGCTCCACGCGCTCACCCACCTCGTAGGGCAACTTTTCCACCTCCACTAACTGCCCTGCACTAACCTTGAATTGTTTTCCCCCACTTTCGACTACAGCGTACACGATTTTGCACCTCCCAGATAAACCTTTTTCGATACCGAGGGTTCACGCCTGTACCTCTAAAGTCGCTAAGCTTACCATCTCGGCGGTCGGGATGGGTTCGCCATTAGCCAGGCGATCTTCAATATGCAGGCGAATGGCGTCTTCGATATTGCTCAGAGCTTCCTCATAAAAATCGCCCTGTGTGTAACAGCCTTGCAAAACAGGACAAAATACGAAGTAGCCATCCTCGTCTTTCTCAATGACAACTGGTAACACAAATTTGCGCATTGCTTTCTCTCACTTGCGTTCCGTCGCCGTTTCACTTAACGGGCCGGAAATGGAGCGAATACATCCTGAGCGAAGCCGAAGCTGATGCGAAGTCCCAATACTTTTTCCAAGTCCTCGCAATTATATCTTGTTTCAATAATTTGTCAAACTCGCAGGCCCGTTCGCTCTACGCTGAAAGGCACATCCGCTAGGCCCAAAGCATCTAATACGTTCTCCGGGCGGGCCGTGCCCCCCGCACCGTGGCGCAGCCGCATCCATAACCGGTAGCCCCCAACGCCCCCATCCTCCAACTTCAGGTCTTCCACTAACGGACGCAGATCATACTGGCGTCGCCGGCCCTTGCGCACCCGCTCGCGGGGCAAAGTCGAGGCGGCCAACAGGGCCGCGATGCGCGCTTCCAGGTCGGCGCGATCCCCCGTCCAGACCACGTTCACCCGATATTCCGCCGCCCGCACCTGCGATTGAAGCGCGGGCAGCTTCAAGTCCACCTCCTCGATGGAAACCACTTGCAGACCCGGCGGCAGAGCAACGGCCAGTCGCCGGGCCAGATCCAGCGGGGCAAGCGGCTTTTCGAGGAGAATGTCCACCATCTCCGCCGTGGCAGTGTAGCCCACGGGCAACGCCGCCGCAAAAGCCATTTTCGGACGCGGGTTGAATCCCTGGGAGTAGGCTAGCGGCACCCCCGCCCGCCGAAAAGCCCGCTCCCAGGCCCGCGCCAGGTCCAGGTGAGAGATGTACTTGATCGCCTCCCCCCGGGCAAAGGTGATGCGCAATCGCTGGCGATTCATCCGCATCATCCCGCCCCCTCACAGCCCAACGTCTCCGCCAGCCCACAGCCGACGCACCCCAGACGGCAATCGGGAGTCGTCTCGCTGCGCAACGCCCGCCGGTACTCCTCCCACAGAAACGACTTGCTAACTCCGTTCTCGATGTGATCCCAGGGCAGCACCTCAGCGAAAGAGCGCTCCCGGCGGGCGTACCAATCCGCATCCAGCCCCTCTGCCGCGAAAGCTCGCCGCCAGACCTCCAAGTCGAAGTGCTCCGGCCAGGCGTCGAAGCGGGCTCCGTACTGCCACGCATGGCGTATCACCCGTCCCAGGCGGCGGTCACCACGAGCCAGGGCCGCCTCCAACAGGCTGGTCTGCGGCGCGTGCCAGCTCAATTTCACGCCGCGTCCCTTGATCCCCCGCCGCAGCAGCGATAAACGAGCCGCCAGGTCATCCTCGCCTACTAGCGGCGACCACTGGAACGGTGTGTGAGGCTTGGGTATAAAAGTCGCCACGCTGACGTTGACCTGCGCCCGCCGGCCGTGGTAGCGGCGGCCCACTGCCTGCACTTCCTGGACGAGTTCGACGATAGCCGCCACGTCATCCAGCGTCTCGGTGGGCAGCCCGATCATAAAATACAGCTTGATGCGCTGCCATCCGCCAGCGAACGCCGCCTCAGCCGTGGACAACAGGTCCTCCTCTGTGACCTGCTTATTGATCACATCGCGCAGGCGCTGGCTGCCGGCCTCCGGGGCGAAGGTCAGCCCCGTCTTGCGCCGCCCCTGAAATAGCTCCGCCAATCGCACGGAGAAGGTGTCAACGCGCAGCGAGGGCAAAGAGACGGCCAGCGGCGGATGGCTGTAACGGGCGATCAGCTCGCGCACCATCTCCTCGATCTGCGGGTGGCTGGCGCTGTTCAGGGAGACCAGGGCGATCTCCTCGTAGCCCGTGCGCCGGACGACGGCCTCCACAGCGGCGAGCACCTCCGGCAATGAGCGTTCCCGCAGCGGCCGGTAGACCATCCCCGCCTGACAGAAGCGGCAGCCCGCCGTGCAGCCCCGCGCGATCTCCACCATGCCACGGTCGTGAACCGCCTTCACGTAGGGCACTACCAGGTCCACGGGCGGCGGGGGCAGTTGGGGCACGATGCGCCGCACGATCCGTGGACTGGCCTCCGGCGCGGCCGGGGTGACTGCTGCCACGGTTCCATCGTCGCGGTACATCACCTGGTAAAGGCCGGGAACGTACACCCCCGGAATCCCGGCCAGAGCACGCAGCAACTCCGGCTTTCCCGCTCCTGACTTTTTGGCCTGTGCACAGGCGTTCAGAATCTCCAGGATCACTTCTTCCCCATCGCCAATGGCGAAAGCATCGAAAAAATCGGCCAGAGGTTCGGCGTTGACTGCCCCTACGCCGCCGCCGATGACCAGCGGCCAGTTCTCGCCCCGCTCCGCCGCCAGCACGGGCAAGCCCGCCAGGTCGAGCATGTTCAGCACATTGCTGAAGTTCAGCTCATAGGGCAGAGTAAAGCCCAGCACGTCGAATTCGCGCAGCGGGTGCCGTGACTCCAGGCTGTAGAGCGGGATGCCCGCCTGGCGCATGGCCGTTTCCATGTCCACCCAGGGCGCATAAGCTCGCTCGGCCAGGAAACCCGGCTGGCGGTTGACGACGTCGTACAGGATCATCAACCCCAGGTTGGACATCCCGACCTGATAGACGTCGGGGTAGGCCAGGACGAGCCTGACCTGCGCGGCGTCCCAGTCTTTGACGACGCTATTCCATTCACCACCCGTATAGCGGGCCGGCATAGTGACGGTGGGCAAAATCCTGTCCAGCAGGCGATGGGCAATCTGCATCAGTCGCTCACAATCTTGACCCACACCTGGCGCTGGCGCGGCCCGTCGAACTCGCCCAGGTAGAGACCCTGCCAGGTGCCCAGGGCCAGAGTCCCACCCCGGATGAAAACCACAACCGAATTGCCCAACAAGCTGGCCTTGACGTGTGCTGCCGCATTGCCTTCGGCGTGACGATAGCCGCCGCGCCAGGGAACGAGTTTATCCAGGACCATCAGGATGTCCTCGGCCACCGTAGGATCGCAGTTCTCGTTGAGCGTCAGGCCGGCAGTAGTGTGGGGCACGAAAACGTGACATATTCCCTGCTTCACGCCGGATTGCCTGACCACGCGCTGCACCTCGGCAGTGATGTCCACCAGCTCAGCGTGGGAGCTGGTGCGAATCTGTAGAATATCCATCTCACCCTCCTCGTTGAAAATCTGCGCCCATTATACCACACCTTCGCCAGACAGCCCAATGCACTTGACAGGGGAACGAAACCGTGGTATAATATATTCCGACCGACCGGTCGGTATTTTTGGTATTTTATGGAGGTAAAGATGAGTCCACAGCGACGAGGAGAAGAGACCCGCTCCCGCATCCTGAAGGCAGCAGAGGAATGTTTCGCCCAGCACGGCTACGACGCCACCGGCGTGGCGGAGATCTGCCGCCGCGCCGGTGTGAGCAAGGGAGCGTTTTACCACCACTTCCCCAGCAAGCAGGCTGTCTTCCTGGAACTGTTGAACCGCTGGCTGGCGGGATTAGACACACAACTGGAGGCAGCCCGCGCGGAAGCAGGAACTGTCCCGGAGAAGTTCCTCCGCATGGCCAGTATGGTACGGCAGGTTTTCCAGGCGGCGGGTGGGCAACTCCCGATCTTCCTGGAGTTCTTGACCCAGGCCGCGCACGATCCGGCGGTCTGGCAGACAACCGTCGCTCCTTATCGGCGGTATCGGGCTCTTTTCTCCGGTATGATCGAGGCCGGCATCGCCGAGGGCACACTGCGGCCCGTGGACCCTGAGACGGCGGCTCAGATCATCGTCTCGCTGGCCGTCGGCCTGGTACTGCAAGGACTGCTCGATCCCGACGGGGCGGACTGGGGACAAGTGGCATCAGAGGGTGTACGCATGATATTAGAAAGCATAGAGAGGAGATAGCTTAGTGAAAGTGTTATTAACCGGAGCCTTTGGGAACATCGGCACAAGCACGCTGGAAGAGTTGGTCAAGCAAGGTCACACCGTGCGCTGTTTTGACCTCAAGACCCGGGCGAACGAGAGGACTGCCCGCAGATTCACCAAAAGATTCAAAAAACAGGTAGAGGTGATGTGGGGAGATCTACGTTGCCCAGAAGACATCGCCGCCGCAGTGCACGGTCAGGAGGTCGTGGTTCACCTGGCGTTTATCATCCCCAAGATGTCGGCCACCGGCATTGAGTCTGAGGCCCGTCCCGACTGGGCACGGGAGGTCAACGTGGGAGGCACTCAGAACCTCATCAACGCGATGAAAGCCCTAGCTAGACCACCTAAAATCATCTTTGCCTCGTCCTACCATATCTACGGTAGAACACAGGATCAACTACCACCCAGAACTGTTTCCGACCCGCTTCACCCCATCGAACACTACTCGCGTCACAAGGTCGAGTGCGAACACAGGGTCAAGGCATCCGGGCTGGAGTGGACTATTTTGAGGCTGTCTGCTACGCTGCCATTGGCGTTGAAGTTGGACCCAGGCATGTTCGACGTCCCCCTGGACAACCGCATGGAATACGTGCACACGCGAGACGTGGGGCTGGCGATGGCCAACGCCGTAAGCAGCGAGGATGTATGGGGAAAAATCCTGTTGATTGGAGGTGGCCCCCGTTGCCAGTACTACTATCGTGAAATTGCACAGCGGATACTGAATGCTGTAGGGGTGGGCATGCTACCGGAAGAAGCCTTTAGTTCAACGCCTTTTTGCACAGACTGGGTAGATACCACCGAAAGTCAAAGACTGCTCAATTACCAGCGACATGACCTGGAGGACTATATCCGGGAGATGGTTACAATGCTGGGATACCGGCGCTACTTTATACGGGCGTTTCGCCCCATCGTCCGTTACCATCTGCTGAAGAAATCCCCATACTTCTCCCGCTCAAAGGCCAAGTGGTCGAAACGCCGTCCGGCCACACGCCCGATTAGCTGATTATGGATGCTGGAGATTTGACAATCCACTCAATTCCTGGTAGAATATCGCTCGATTGATCGGGCGCATTCGTCTAGTGGCCCAGGACATCGCCCTCTCAAGGCGAAGACCGCGGGTTCGAATCCCGCATGCGCCACCTACAATGCAAAAGCCCCATCCTCGGTGAGGACGGGGCTTTTTTATTTCCCGCCGGACGCGCATCACTTCATCCACTCATCATTCATTCGCTTATCCACTTTGAATCCGCTGCTCCGGGAGCGTATCATATTGGGGACAAAGAATATCCACCACCATTTCGGCAGGTTGTCACGCACCCTCCATCATATTATATTTATATTGCATGAGTTCTCTCGGAAAGTGGTTGTTGTGAGACACTACAACGAATTTAGGAAATCGTTCAATAGATACACACATTAACGCACATTCTGCGTCGGTGTGTATCACCCATCCTGCTCATCCGTTGCAGGGACAA
>Ga0164318_10007304_pt1 | contig 10704 bp, 9 predicted proteins | sample GuaBasSedimGuay9_FD_113734 | JGI IMG/M metagenome (GOLD analysis project Ga0164318, IMG submission 113734) | Subseafloor sediment microbial communities from Guaymas Basin, Gulf of California, Mexico - Guay9, Core 4571-4, 0-3 cm | ecosystem: Environmental > Aquatic > Marine > Hydrothermal vents >...
ATCGTAAGCCTCTTGGGTATTGAGCACATTATCGTAGCGATCAACAAGATGGATTTGGTCGATTTCAGCGAAGAGATTTATAATGAAATTGCTCAAGCCTATGCTGAGCTTGCCAGTGAACTGGGTATTAAAAATACCTATTATATTCCAGTCTCTGCACTCGATGGTGACAATGTCGTCGATCAAAGTAAAAGCACCCCTTGGTTCAAAGGAAAACCTCTACTAAGTCTGCTCGACAGTATGGATATCAGCAAAGAAGAGAAAGCGGAAGACTTTAGGCTTCCTATTCAGTATGTCAATCGTCCCAATCTTGACTTCAGAGGCTTCTGCGGTACGATCGCAGCAGGCTCAATCAAGGTAGGCGATGAGATTACGGTCTTGCCATCAGGCAAAACAACCAAGGTCAAGAGCATTATCAATGCGGGTGACATCAATGAAAAGAACAGAGTAGCAACTAGCCAAGAAGCCTATGCACCTATGGCGATCACTATCACGACAGAAGATGAAGTCGATATCTCTCGTGGTGATATGGTCGTTCATACGAAAAGCCTTCCTAGAGTTTCAAATAGCCTCAAAGTAATGCTGGTCTGGATGGATGAGAAGCCGATGGAGATTGATCGAAGTTATGATATCAAAGGTGCGACATCTCTTGTATCTGGGCACTTTGATCATATTAATTACAAAGTTGATGTCAACACCTACAAGAGAGAGCAAGTACACAAATTAAATCTCAACGATATCGCCTCTTGCAAGATGGTACTCACACGCGCTATTGCAGCAGACGCTTACGAGACAAATCGCCTGACAGGCAGTTTCATCGTAGTAGATCGCGTCACAAACAATACTGTGGGTGCTGGTATGATAGTGAGTGTCAGTCGTCGCGAAGAAGATGCAGTCAAATTGGCAGACAAGAAGTATACTGATGCAGAAAAAGCACTTAACCAATTTATTCGTACGAACTTCCCAGAGTGGGAGTGTAAAGTAGTATGATAATTCTGGTATTTGAGGAAAATTTGGATGTATAGAGAGACCAATAAGCGTTCTATCGTCAAAGGTATTAGTTGGCGTGTTGTTGCGACGACTACGACGATTGTAATTGTCTATTTTTTCTTTGATAGATTAGATTTGGCTATTGCGGCAGGAGTGATAGAGACAGTTTTAAAAGTGGGACTCTATTGGCTACATGAGAGAACATGGTTCAAAGTACGATGGGGCAAAGAGCGAATCGAGCCCTTCAATCTATGGTTGACTGGATTACCTCTCTCTGGAAAAACAACTATTGCAGATAAGGTCTATACAGAACTGGAAAAACTAGATATTCCCCTTGAGCGAATTGACTCCAAAGATATTCGTGACCTCATCCCAGATATTGGCTACGGCAGAGAAGAGAGAAACCGTCATATGCATCGAATTGGTAATCTCATTCGCACCCTACAAAACAACTCTATCTCTACAGTGGCATCCTTCGTCTCTCCCTATGGAGAATCCAGAAAAGCGATACGAGAGATGGTCAAAAATAATATTGTTGTCTATGTAAAGGCCGATATTGAGACTTGCAAACAACGAGACTACAAAGGCAAGTATGCCCGAGCATTATCTGGTGAATTTCAAAACTTTCCTGGCATCAATGATGTTTATGAAGAGCCCAAACACGCTGAGATCACCATAGACACCGAGAATACTTCTGCTGATGATGCAGCGAAGATCATTGTAAAATATGTAAAGAGACATTATGTTAAATAAAAATATAGTATGGCACGACCACTGTACCACAAAAGAAGAACGATCATCCATTAAAGATCAAAAGCCATGTATTCTCTGGTTTACAGGACTTAGCGGTTCTGGCAAATCAACGATTGCCAATGCAGTTGAGAGTAGACTTCTTGAACTTGGCAAGCATACCTATCTTCTCGATGGTGACAATATCCGAATGGGACTCAATAGAGGTTTGAGTTTTTCAGATGAGGATCGCATAGAGAATATCAGACGCATTGGCGAAGTCTCCAAGCTCTTTGTCGATGCAGGGACGATCGTACTTACAGCGTTTATCTCGCCCTTTCAAAGAGAGAGAGATGCTGTGCGTGCTCTGGTAGGAGAAGGTGAATTTATCGAACTCTTTATCGACACGCCTCTAGCAGTCTGTGAAAGCCGAGACCCAAAAGGGCTGTATCAAAAAGCAAGAAAAGGTGAAATCCCAAACTTTACAGGGATTAGCTCTCCTTATGAGTCTCCTAGGAAGCCTGAAATACATATTGTCAATGACAATATCACGATTGACGATATCACACAACAAATTATAGACTATATGAAAGAAAAGGAGTATTTGCATGCTTGAAAAAATAGATTTAGAAATCATTGTGACGATCGCCAAAGACGCTGGTGATGCCATTATGGAGATTTATGACAAAGATTTTACCATAGAGTACAAAGATGATAAGTCACCCTTGACAGAGGCAGATACAAAATCAAATGAAATCATTTGTCAAGCACTAGAAAAAGCCTATCCAACCATTCCTTTGCTCTCAGAAGAGAACAAGGCAGAAGAGTATGGAGTGCGTAAAAACTGGGAGTACTTTTGGCTAATAGACCCCATAGACGGCACCAAAGAGTTTATCAAAAAGAATGGCGAGTTTACTGTTAATATAGCCTTGATCCATAATGGGACACCCGTACTTGGAGTTGTGTATGCTCCAGCTTTAGCCGATATGTACAAGGCAAAAAAAGGCTCTGGTGCATTTAAAAATGGTCAAGAGTTGCCGTTAGAAGTGAATGAAATGCCCGAGAAATCCCTAAGGGTGGTTGCATCCAAGTCTCATCTCTCCAAAGAGACTCAATCTTTTATCGATGAAGTTGCAAAAGGTACAGAATATATCGAACAGGTATCGAAAGGCTCTTCTCTGAAACTTGTTATGGTAGCAGAGGGTATTGCCGATATCTATCCACGATTGGCTCCTACGATGGAGTGGGATACGGCTGCGGCAGATGCGATAGTCAGAGAATCAGGCAAAATGTCTTACCAATATAATACAGAATCAAAAACAGAGAACGAAGAACCCTTAAAATACAACAAAGAAAACCTTCTTAACCCTTGGTTTATCGTCAAGTAATTCAAGGGGGAATTTGATGATCGCAGCTATCACTCTCCTCTTTAAGCCCCTCCCTGAAGTCTACAGGAATATCAAAACATATCTGGATGAAGTAGACTGTCTTTACCTAGTGGACAATTCACCTGACACTTGCTCTTTTCCAGAGGGGCTACTAGAAGAAGAAAAGGTTAAACTTTTGTCTTCTGGTACCAACATGGGAGTTGCAGAAGCCTATAATCTTGGATTGCAAAACGCACAAAAAGATGGTTATCGCTGGCTGATGACAATGGATCAGGATAGTTTTTTTGAATCTAGACAAAGAGAGCATTTTTTTGAAGATTTTTCAAAAGCTTCTAAAAATAATCTTGGCATTTATGCTCCCCTACACAACCCAAAGTTTCTCTCACAACAGGGTGATGAGCCTGTTTCTGTTGTCATGAGTTCCGCTAGTATTGTCAATGTGGATATGGCACTCAAGTTAGGTAGTTTTGATAGTGCACTGTTTATTGATGAGGTAGATCATGAGTTTTGCCTGAGAATACAGCAAAATGGTTTTATCGTATTGCAAAACAAATCTGTTTACCTCAACCACTCCCTAGGCGAAGAGGTCAGAAAAGGGGTCAAAAAATACTCTTCGACACGACTTTACTACATGACGAGAAATCACTTCTACATCAAAAATAGATATCAGTATCTCTATCTGGCTTACTTCAGAAAACGGATATCATATATGCGAAAATTTCTCTTTTGGCAACTCTTTAATCACGGGCATAAATTACATCGTATTATGATGATACTCCTAGGCATAAAGGATTACTATCTCAGCAGGATGGGCAAGAGGTATGAGTTTTGATGAGCAGTGAACCGCTTGTTACGATCATTATGGCAACCTACAATGGGGAAACTTTTATAGAAGAACAACTGCAATCAATCATAGAGCAAGACTGTGGAAACAAAGAGTTATTGATTGCGGATGATAATTCTGACGATAACACCTATAGTATATTGGCACGATATGCCAGAGAATATGAGTGGATTCATCCCCGCCAAAACAAGAAGCGTCTAGGTTTGATTGGTAATTTTGAAGCATTATTAGAGAGAGCCCAAGGAGACTATATCTCCTTTTGTGATCAGGATGATATTTGGGAAAGAGAGAAGCTATCTAAATCAGTAAAGAGACTAGAGGAAGAGGATAACAGACAGGCTCTACTCTTTCACAGTGACTTAATAGTAGTGGATAAGAGTCTTGAAACTATTGCTCTATCATTTTTCAAAATGAGATCTTATACATTCAAAAAGCAACAGCAGGTTGACGCAATGTTGGGTCGATGTGGCGTGATGGGAAATACGATGATGATCAATCAAAAACTAAAATCACTGGTGTTACCTTTTCCAGATGACCTAAAGGTGCATGACTACTGGATTGCCCTGATCAATGAACTTTATGGCAAGCGTCTAACATCGTATGAACCTCTCGTTAGATATCGGTTGCATCAGACGAATACCTCCAATACGCTTGAGAGTATCAGAGGTCAAGGCAACAGCAGGATTTATATCCCAAGAGATAAAATAAAACTCCCCTACCTTAATATCAATAGAGAGAAAAACTTGAAAACTTTATTGTTACGATACCATCTGGACGAAAAAGAAAAGAGAGTAATTTTAGACTTTATCGATTATCTGGAATTCAAAAAGAGTCGGCTCTATTTAGTCATCCTAATATTTAGATATGATTTCTTGAGAGACAATCTTCTCTATAGATTTAAGACAGCCCTAAAAATTTTATGGAAAAAAAGATGAGAGTTGCAAAGAAGCTAACTGACTCTTTTTATTGGAAAAATACTCTTTCCATATTGCGTCAAAAAAATACTCCTCTTCAGGGCTGGGGAAGAAAAAGAACGGGTCGTTTTGCGGTACAGTGTGCCAAATTACTTCAAAAAGATTTTATTTTGCTTGAAGATGGTTTTGTGCGATCTATAGGACTAGGTGTAGACAACGCTCCCTCATTCTCTATTGTTAAAGATGACATCGGCATTTATTATGATGCGACGATGCCTTCTAGGCTTGAGGAAATTCTCAACCATTATGATTTTGAGAATGACATAGTATTGATGCAGCAATCACAGACAGCAATAGCGTTGATAGAGAAATATCACATATCCAAGTATAATAGCGCCCCTGATGTAGATAGCAAACTAACGACCAAATATGCGCTAGACAAAAAAAGGGATAGGGTACTGGTTATTGCTCAGACAGCAGATGACGCTTCATTGAAGTATGGATTGGCAACGCAGTTTGATACCAACACAATCATCCAAGATGCACGAGAGCAGAATCCTGATGCCGATATTTATCTGAAAATTCATCCAGATGTACTCAGTGGTAAAAAAAGTTCCGATACTGATATTCGGAGGATAGATAGTGATTGCCGTATTATTGATGATGATATCAACCCTCTTTCACTCTTGAAGTATTTTGGCAAAGTCTATACAAAAACATCACAGATGGGTTTTGAGGCACTCCTGCTAAACAAGGAGTGTGTCTGCTATGGTATGCCTTTCTATGCAGGCTGGGGCGTGACGGAGGATAGAATCACTTGCGATCGTCGCACAAGAAGCCTGAGCACAGAAGAGATCTTCGCTGCTTCCTATATCCTCTACACTGACTACCACAATCCCTACAGCCAAAAATCATCAAATATCATCGATACTATACAGACCATTGAAAAATATAGAAACCGCGACAGGATGATTAATCAAAAGGCATATTTTTTTGGCTTTTCAAGATGGAAGCACTCATTTATCAAAGCTTTTGTCACAAATATAACTTCTGTAAACTTCATCAATCCACTTTTATCACAAACAGCTCTTGACCTAGCAATCAAAAAAGGTTTGGACAAAAAGAGTCGGATTTATATTTGGGGCAAGAGAGAGCTTGCAGATATAGAGCAGTATGCCAGAGAAAATCAGATCAGCATCTATAGGGTAGAAGATGGGTTTATTCGATCAGTCAGTCTAGGTTCCGATCTCACACGACCATACTCTCTAGCTATAGATAGGCGAGGCATCTACTTCGACCCTGCCCAAGAGAGTGATCTGGAACATATTTTAAATTTTCACCCCTTTAGCTCTGATGAACTAAATCGTGCTAAACAGATCAAAGATCAAATTATCAAAGAGAAATTATCAAAATATAATAATTATGAGAATATTTCACTACAGGTCCCCGATCATCAAAAAATCTTACTAGTTCCTGGTCAAGTAGAAGATGATGCTTCTATTAGATATGGTGCAGTAGGGATGAGTAACTTAAAACTTCTACAGCAGACAAGAGCCAAAGCCCCACAAGCCTATATTATCTACAAGCCACATCCTGATGTACTAGCAGGGAACAAAATTGGAAAAATAGAAGATGAAGTGGCATTGAACTATTGTGATCGTATTGTGACTGAGGTTAGCCTCGATAGCATCCTTTCACTAAGTGACGAAGTCCATACGATGACCTCTCTGGTCGGATTTGAAGCAATTATGAGAGGCATCAAAGTCTACACCTATGGTCTTCCCTTTTATGCTGGCTGGGGACTCAGTGTCGACCTCTATCGATGTGAACGCAGAAAAAGAAAATTGAGTATAGAGGAACTAACTGCGGGAACTCTCTTACTCTATCCGCACTATATCGATCCATTGAGCAGAAGACCATGTAATACAGAAGTAACACTCAGAGGGTTAAAATTTGAACGAGAGAAATTGAAGTCATCCACCTTGTATCGAAAAAGCTTACAATGGCGTAATTTCATAAGCCGAAAGTTACAGTGGCTATTGAGGCTTGTTTTTAGAGGATTTTGATATAATCTTTTTTATATTAAAGAAGGGGAGCGTAACTTGCATCAAAGAAATTATATGTTTGTCTTCTTCTCTGTTCAAAAGGCTCTATTCCTAAGAGAGATGAATTCAAAGTTTAGCACAAGCAGATTGGGTGTTTTTTGGACATTTTTTCAGCCATTTATGCAAGTCGTCGCTTTCGTTCTTATTAAAATGTTCATTTTTGGAAGAGGAGATGAACACTTTGACTATGCTGTCTTCCTCGCACTAAACTTCACCGCATTCAATATGTTTAACGGAATCCTAGGCAAATCCATTGGCGCATTTAAAGCTAACAAGGCACTTTTCAACTATAAGCAGGTTAAGCCTATTGATGCGATCATAGCTGGGAGCCTAGTAGAAATCTTCATGACAGGCATTGTTTATAGCATGTTCCTCTTTGTCGGATACTATTTTGACTTTGGTATGGAGGGAAAAAATATATTGATGGTAGGCATTGGACTTGTCTGGCTCATCGTCTTCTCTTTCTCCTTCGCTCTTGTAGTTGCCATAGGAGATACATTCTACAAGAGTATCGGAAAGATAGTAAAGATATTCACCTTTGGGTTGATGATCTTTTCTGCTGTCTTTTATCCAGTGGCAAGCATCCCTCCTGAGGGTCAAGCTATACTGCTTTATAATCCACTGGTTCATTTTATGGAAATCATTCATGGTTCATATTTTCATGCACTTGATACCAGATATGTAGATTATACCTACATAGCTATCTGGACGATCACTCTGCTCTATATAGGGATGTGGCTCTATCAACGACTTGAAAAGAAGATTATTTCGGGATGATTGAGCTTCGCAATGTCACAAAGTACTTCCGAACCGAAGAGGGGCGAAAATAGATTCTTAAAGATGTCACAATGACTCTTCCCGATGGTAATATTGGGATCCTAGGGAGAAATGGTATGGGCAAAACAACACTCATTCGGATGCTCGGAAGGATAGAATTTCCCCAAAAAGGCAGAATAGCCTCAGCGCAGACCTTCTCATGGCCTCTCTCCCTCTCTGCAGGTTTTATAGCGACGATGAACGGCAGAAGCAATGTCAAATTTGTTTGCCGGCTTTATGGAAAGAGTGACAAAGAAACAGAAGATATCATAGAGTTTGTCAAAGATTTTGCTGAACTTGGCGACTACTATACGATGCCTATCAATACTTACTCATCTGGAATGAGAGCAAGACTCAATTTCGGTCTTAGCCTTGCCTTTGATTTTGACTATCTCCTTATCGACGAGACACTCTCTGTAGGTGATGCCAGCTTCCGAAACAAAGCCAAAGAGATGTTACAAAAGAAGATAGAGCAGAGCCAGATACTGCTTGTAAGTCATGATATGAAAACACTTAAGGATTTGTGCCACATAGGACTTCTTGTCCATGAGGGAGAACTCCACTATTTTGATCACATTGACGATGCTGTCAAGGCATATGAAGAGATCAACAAAAAGGCTAAGTAATGACAAGAATCATTCTAAAAACAGTACTAACACTGCTTTTTGCTGCAACAGCAATCTATATTTTTCGCTATGAAACAGAGCGATATGAGTCTCAGTCCGTTGTTTCACTCAAAGATCTCTCAAGAAAACAAGCCATGGACTCCATCGGATCAATCATAACAGGACCCTCTGGTGATTCTCAGGGCTCTAGGCTCTTGGAGCTCTATATCAAATCGCATGAAATGTATGATTATTTAGAGTACAAATTTCACCTAAGCGAATACTATACTAGCGAAACGATCGATGAACTCCACCGACTCTACAAGGATTCAAAGCTAAAGCATTTTGATGCAAACAAAGAAAATTTTCTCATAAAATACAATGAAGATTTAAGTATTCTCTATGACGAGCCTACTAGTACGCTGGCAATCAATTTTGCCCATGCGGATCTAAATACTTCAAAGGTCATACTTCAGGCGATCATTGACCGTTCGGCTGATGTTGTCAACCAGTTTGAAAAAGAAAATGCCAAGGTAGCTCTAAAGTTTATCGAAAAGCAGAGCAATGAAAACAAAGCTATCTATATCGCATCCATCAAAGAGATGCTAAAATACCAAAATAAGCACCTTACCATTGATCCCAATATAGATGTCCAAACCCAAAGTACTATCATTGCAAATCTAGAGAGTGAACTTATGCAAAAAGAGGTTGAGTACAACAGTAAATCTAAGTTCTTCAATAAAAATACCTATGAGATGAGAATACTCAAAGATACTATGATAAACATTGAAAAAAATATCATTAAAGTCAAACATAAGATGACAGGCAAAAGCACTGAAAAAAGAGAGCTCAATGAGAATGTATTTGATTTCGAGCTGATCAAGAGCGACATGGAGTTCAACAAAGAGATCTATCGTCAAGCACTTATCAATCAAGAAGAGCTCAAAATAGAAGTAAGTCAAAATGCAAAAAACCTGCTCACCATATCTACACCTATTGTATCAGAGTATTACACTTATCCAGCAAAATATCAAGATACGCTGACTGTACTTCTTATTATATTTTTCTTTTATGGTATCGTGACGACTATACTCACTATACTTCAAGATCACAAGGACTAGGTTCTCTTCTAATGATAAAAATTATTTTAATAGTAGTATTGATGACTACTATTACCTTGGCAACAGAGTCTGATCAATGTATACACTTACTTAACCGTACCTCATTTGGAGTGGATCAGCAGGGTCTCTCGTCCTGCCTGAAAGACAAGACCTATGAGGTGACCGTATCGAGGCTACTTTCTCTATCTGCCATGGAAACAGAAGAGGAGCTACTCCCTTTCGCGAAAAAGATTATCAAACCCAACAAAAAACACAAAGATCTCAACGCCGAAGAGAGAGAGGCTTTTAGAGAGAATCGAAGAAGAGAGAAATCAGCCATAAAAAAGTGGTGGATGCACAAGCTTATTGAGACAAATGCTCCATTCGAAGAGAAGATGGTTCTTTTTTGGCACAACCACTTCACAAGTAGTCTCAAAAAGGTACCACAGATCGCACTGATGTATAGACAAAATCAACTCTTTCGGAGGTATGCCCTAGGAAACTTTGCAAAAATGCTTCATTCCATTGTCGAAGATCCTGCTATGCTTATCTATCTCGATAATCGTGCCAATAGGAAAAAACGCCCCAATGAAAACTTCGCACGCGAACTTCTTGAACTCTTTACCTTGGGAGAGGGTCACTATAGCGAACAGGATATCAAAGAGCTTGCTCGTGCACTTACAGGCTATAGCATAGATAAGCATATGAGTTTTCGCTTCAAAAAAAAGCTTCATGATTCGGGCGAAAAATCAATTTTTGGTCATAGGGGAGACTTCAACGCCCATCAGGCAGTCGATATTATTCTTGAGCAAAATGCCACAGCCGAATTCATTGTTGGAAAGCTATGGAAAGCCTTTGTCAGCGAAGAGTCGGATGATATGGAGATAAAGAGATTGGCTCAATACTTCAGAGATCAAAAGTATGAGCTCAAGCCAATTATAAATGCTATTTTGACCTCCAAAGCTTTCATGGAACTCTCCAATAGAGGCACCCTGATCAAATCCCCTATAGAGTTGATCGTCGGAACTTTACGCACATTCAATACTACTGCTTTTGATCTGAAAATCGCTCTTCAGTACAGTAGAAGACTCGGACAGGATCTTCTCAATCCCCCCAATGTCAAAGGCTGGTCTGGTGGCAAACAATGGATCAATGCCAACACCCTACTAATCCGAAAAGAGTTTATCAGCAGGTTGACACGAGCCAAAGGAAA
>Ga0164318_10007305_pt1 | contig 10703 bp, 10 predicted proteins | sample GuaBasSedimGuay9_FD_113734 | JGI IMG/M metagenome (GOLD analysis project Ga0164318, IMG submission 113734) | Subseafloor sediment microbial communities from Guaymas Basin, Gulf of California, Mexico - Guay9, Core 4571-4, 0-3 cm | ecosystem: Environmental > Aquatic > Marine > Hydrothermal vents...
AGGATCCTTTCCAAAGATATCTGTCTTTACAACCAGGGTATCTATGCGGCAGTACCTACAATATGGGGTATTCCGCCAGGCCAGGTAGAAGAGACGTCCTGCTATTTTAACGGAGACCCGTACTGCAGATACAAAATAACATGGAGCAGTCTACGCGGAATTAGGCGTCTTTTCTACGGTCTTTCCACAAAAAAAGCCTCGCTTATTCAGGCGCTGGATGAAATAGAAAAGGATAAGCAGCTCATTAAAAAAAAATATACGGAAGTTCAGAACTTAAACCTGCAGCTTTACGACAAAGTAGCAAAACTAAAAGCTTTAAACAGAGCTTCCAATTATCTAGTTTCAACGCAGGACATAGAAAAAATTCTTAACTATACCTTAAATATGGCCCTTACTATTTTAAAATTTGACCGCGCTATACTCATGTTGATTGATAAAAACAACAAATTCCTGGAGTACTCCTACGCTACAGGAGGAAGAAGTGAGGATATAGAGAAACTTAAAAACTACCGTATTCCGCTTACCAGAGAGCACAATATCATGATTAAGGCTCTTAAACGTAGAAAGCCCGTACTTATAAGAGATGTTGCGAAAGCTCATTTAAACCCCTCCAATCTTATAATAAGTGAATTCCGGCCTACATCATTTACCATATGCCCCCTAATAGCAAAACAGAAGGTTATAGGGGTTTTAGGTGCAGACAGGCGAGACATATACAATAGAATTACAGAAGCGGACACCGAATTACTCTCTATATTTGCCAATGATATTGCCGTTGCCCTGCAGAGGGCAAACCTTAACACAGAACTTAAATCAAGTTATCTTAGTGCCGTTATGGCTTTGGTAAATGCTATAGAAAACAAAGACCCTTACACAAAAGGCCATTCGGAGAGGGTTGCAAGGTTAGCAGAAAAAATAGGGAGAGTCCTTGACCTACCGTCGGAGGAACTTGAGTATCTAAGAATCGGAGGTATTCTCCACGATGTAGGTAAAATCGGAATACCAGAATCTATCGTACGTAGCCCGAAGTCTTTAACAAAAGCGGAGTATAGAATTATTAAGTCCCACCCTGTGAAAGGAGAAGAAATACTTGAGCCTATATCTTTTTTGAAGGGGCATTTATATCTTATCCGCAATCATCACGAACGATACGATGGTAAAGGCTACCCCGATAAACTAAAGAGAGACGAAATTCCTTTAGGCGCAGCTATTATGTCGATAGCAGACACCTTCGATGCCATGATATCATCAAGGCCATATAGAAAGGGGTTACCATTAAAACAGGCAGCAAAGGAAATTTACAAGAATTCAGGGACTCAATTTGCCCCAGAAATAGTGGAAGCCTTTAAAATTATTTTTGAAAAGGATATATTACTACATAAACTCCAATATCTAAAAAAATAAAAAAAATAACTTGCAAACAGATACCTCGTTATGATGAAATATAGACAGAAAAAGTTTTTATCTTAGGAGGTATCTCATGAAACTCAGTATTTCTAGTTTTTTCCAGTCAAAATGGAATGTTGCGTTATTTCAGCATTTCCACCCGGTTGTCTGCCAGACATACATGCAGACATTAGGCAAAATTTACTATCTGTTCAACAAGAAGGAAAGGAAAACCATTGAACAGAACATTAGGGATTTCCTTTACGGAAAAACAGAAAAGGAAGTAAGGAAAATCACAAGAGAGGCTTTCCACGGTATTTTCCAGCATTACTTTGAAAAGATGTTTTCCGCCTACCGGAATTTCGATGAAGTTGCAGCATACATAGACAAGCACTTTAAAGTGGAAAACATCGACGTAATTAACAAGGCACTTGCACAGGGGAAAGGACTTATCCTCGCCACCGCTCATTTCGGAGCTGTTGAGTTTATTCCATGGGTACTTGCATTAAAAGGGTACCCCATTAGTATAATTCTTGAATACAATGCCGAAATATTAAAAAAGGCCCTTCATGAAAAGATAAGTCATGCAGACGTGGAGCTTTTCTCTTCTTCCGATGGTAAAGGAACCGTGTTTTTTAGAGCGCTTAAAAGCATAAAGAGAAACAGAATACTTATGACAGAATGCGATGAAGTGGATAGATGGAGAAGGAAAAAAAGTAGTACAATAAAGCTCTTCGGGAAAACCCTCTACTTTGACAATACTTTAAACGTCCTCTCTCGGCACACAGGCGCACCTGTAGTAAGCGTCTTTCTAAAACGTACAGGCAGAATGAACTACACTCTTATATGCGAGGACATCTCTGTAGAAAAACATATAGATAATACAGCAAAAGATGTTATGTATGTCTGGCAGAAGTACGTTACAAATAATCCAGAACAGTGGTACCAATGGAAAAAATGGAAGCAAATGAAAGTCGCTTCTTAAGTTTAGGTATAGAATATTTTTCTCATTCGTTATATCCTTGGAAAAATTAATTTCCGGGGATATTCGAATGAGAGTAGAAAAGTTCGGCGGAAGTTCTCTCGCCGATTCTGAAAGAATAAAAAACATCTCATCTATAATACTCAATTCCAGTAAAAAAGAGAAAATAGCAGTTATACTCTCCGCCATGAAAGGTGTTACAGACAGTCTTATACGGGCAGCGCAGATCGCGGAAGAGGGTAATTCCGAATATACAGAAGACATTGAAAACATAAGAGAGAAACATCTTAAAGCGGTCCGTTCTCTCTTCGCTCCGAAAAACCAGACAACCGTTATAACTCATCTGCAGTTAATGTTTAATGAACTGGAGGATATCCTTCACGGAGTTGAGCTTGTTAGAGAATGCTCCAAAAGAACAATGGATCTTGTAATGAGTTTCGGTGAGCGTATGAGCTGCACATTAGTGACCGAATATCTAAATACCAGAGGCTGCAGTGCAAAATTTATAGATGCCAGAAATTATATAAAAACAGATAACAGATACGGGAGTGCAGTTGTTGATTTTGCAAAGAGTTATGCATTAATAAAAAATATAGGATCTCTTAAAGCAGTTCCCATTATAACAGGATTTATTGCTTCGACCGAGAACGGAATTACCACAACACTTGGCAGAAACGGGTCGGATTATACAGCTTCCATCTTTGGTGCGGCATTAGAAGCCGAATGCATAGAAATATGGACAGATGTCGACGGAGTTATGAGTGCAGACCCAAGGTTTGTAAGAAATGCATTTGTTATACCTGAGCTCAGCTATCAGGAAGCCATGGAACTGTCATATTTCGGAGCGGAAGTTCTGCATCCGTATACAATGATTCCAGCGATAGAAAAAGGAATTCCGATAAGAATAAAAAACAGCCTTAATCCATCCAATCCTGGCACCCTTATCTTAAATAAACTTATTAGCCACCCCTACCCTATTACAGGAATTGCCTCTATAGACAGCATTGCCCTTCTAAATATAGAAGGCGGAGGCATGATAGGAATACCCGGAATTGCTGCAAGGATATTCCATGCTCTTGCAAAAGAAGCTGTAAATATTATGATGATTTCACAGGCTTCTTCCGAACACAGTATATGCCTTGTTTTTCACGAAACAGAATCGAAAGCTGTGGTTAACTCACTGCATAGAGAATTAGCTTTGGAGCTGGAGACAAAAAGGGTTGAGAATTTTGAACTTAAAAAAGACCTCGTTATGATTGCCATAATAGGAGAGAACATGCGCGGCACACCGGGAATTTCCGGAAAGTTGTTCAGCGCCCTCGGCAGAGAAGAAATAAATGTTTTTGCTATTGCTCAAGGGTCATCCGAGCGGAATATTTCTTTTATTATTTCAAAGAAAGATGAAAAACATGCCCTTGGAACTATTCATAGAGCATTTCTGGAAAACGGTACTGATAGCGAAACAACAGGGAATTAAATAAAAAGGTGTATCACTATTCGTATATAAAAGTATTCGCCCCCGCAACGGTTGCAAATGTGGCATCCGGTTTTGATGTCCTCGGCTTTGCCCTGGAAAAACCGGGCGATACAGTAGAACTTACCGTAAAACAGGAAAAAAGAGTCAGAATTGTTAAAATAACAGGAGATAAGGGGGTTCTTCCCTTCGATACAAAAAAAAATACTGCTGCTGTTGCCGTTGAGGCATTTTTAAAGAGTATTAACTACCCCTTTGGCATAGATATTGTTTTGCACAAACAAATGCCCTTAAGCTCAGGGCTCGGAAGCTCTGCTGCGAGTTCGGTAGCGGCGGTATTCGGGGCTAATATACTGGCAGACGACCCGCTTAAGAAAAATGAACTTCTCGATTTTACAATGCAGGCGGAAAAAGCAGCCTGCGGGGCAGCTCATGGTGACAACACAGCACCATCACTTTTAGGAGGGTTTGTTCTTATTAGAAGCTATAAGCCTCTGGATGTGATAAAACTCCCAGTTCCGGAAGGACTTTCATGCGTAGTAGCACACCCGCATACAGAGGTAAATACAGGCGATGCAAGAAAAATATTAAAAAAAGAGGTAAGTCTCTCCAAAGCCATAAGCCAATGGGGCAACCTCGCCGCTCTTGTAGCTGCACTCTACGAGAACGATTTAAGCCTGCTTGGTCGGTCATTAATGGATGTTATTGTTGAACCTGTACGCTCTCTGCTTATTCCGGGATTCAACAGAGTAAAAGCCGCAGCTTTGGAAACAGGGGCTCTCGGATGTTCTATTTCCGGTTCCGGCCCTTCTGTATTTGCACTCTGTGCAAATATGAATTCCGCACAGAAGGTCGGCTCCGCCATGGAAGAATCATTTAAAGAAGCAGGACTCGAATGCGATCTGTACGTTTCCATGGTAAATAAAAAAGGCCCTTTACTTCTGGAGAAAAAATGAAATTTGTAAGTACTAGAAACAAAAAACTTGCTGCAGACTTTAGTACTGCAATTTTTACGGGTATGCCGCCGGACGGAGGGCTTTATGAGCCGGCGGGGAAAATTTCCCTGAAAGAAATTTATAGCTCCTTTGATAAAACAACTTCTTTTCAAAAACTTTCGGAAAAGGCGGCGGTTAAGCTGCTTGCACCGGAAATAGAGCAGGAAGCTGCCTTTGATATTGTAAAAACAGCCTTCACCTTCTCTCCGGCTATCCGAAAACTCGATGAAAGTATTTTCCTCCTGGAACTCTTTCACGGCCCTACATGTGCATTTAAAGACTTCGGCGCTGCTTTTTTAGCGGCATCCAGTGAAAGGTTATTAGATAACGGCAGCAAGAGGGCTCTTGTTCTTGTTGCAACATCCGGCGATACGGGAGGCGCTGTTGCACGGGCATTTCTAAACAGGAAAGGGATAGATGTGGTGATTCTCTATCCATCGCACAGAGTGAGCCCGCTCCAGGAAAAACAGCTCACCACACTCGGTGGTAATATTAATGCTCTGGAAGTAAAAGGGTCATTCGATGACTGTCAGAGAATGGTAAAAGAAGCTTTTCTCGACAAGGAGATTAGAAGCTCAATAAACTTAACCTCCGCCAATTCGATTAACCCCGGGAGGCTTATCCCGCAGTCATTTTACTATATGTACGGCTACCTTGCTCTGCAGGAACAGTTATCCGCGGATAATGCAAATAAGGATTTTGCCTTCTGCGTTCCAAGCGGGAACTTCGGGAATTTAACGGCAGGGATACTGGCAAGTGAGTGGGGACTGCCCGTATCCAGATACATTGCAGCTACAAATATAAACGATGTTGTGCCTGCCTATCTGAAATCCGGAATTTTTAAACCTCGTTCTTCCGTTCCTACACTTTCCAATGCCATGGATGTAGGAAATCCAAGCAACTTTGAACGACTTCTGGCTATCTTCCATAATGACAGCAACCTTATGAGTTCTGTAATTCACGGAGAAACAGTAACAGATACCGACACATTAAAAACTATTAAAGAGGTTTACGAAAAATACGGTATTTTTATCGACCCGCATACAGCTGTTGGCTACAGAGCGGCACAGAGATATTTAAAACATACAACACAAAAAGGCTTAAGGATTATGATCCTTTCAACGGCACATCCGGGTAAATTTACAGAAACTGTATTTAAGGCTACCGGGTACAAACCGGATATTCCGGAAACACTTAAAATTCTCTTAAACAAACCCAAGAAATCAACAATTATAGATCCTTCAACCCGTATATTAAAAGAATACATTCTATCCCGCTTTGTATAACGGTTGTTTTTACCCCTTTTCGGACCAATACGCTAAAGCATTTTCCATGTTTTCCGATTCTCATAAATAGGAACGAATAGAATTTTTTAAAACATGGAGGTGAAAAAGTGAAAAGGATTTCCGTATTTGTTTTGTTTATTCTGCTAATTTTTACTGTTTCGGGATTAAACGCAGAAACCTCTGCAGAAGCATCCTCCCAACAGGGATTAACTGCATTTCTTTCTCCCAATATAAAAGTGATAATTTATGTGGACTACCCGGAATCACAGCCACTTAAATACACTGGGAATTATATTGCAGATCTACAGAATGCCCTCCTTATCCGTGTAGAGAATAAGCTCTTTTTCATTAGAAAGGAATTTATTCAAAAACTTTCCATAGTACCGGATGCCTATGATTCCTCACTTGCCATGAATGCTCTGCACGATTAAAGGTAATACGCATTTTCATATTTTTTCTGGTCCTTTAAGAAGCCTCTGTATATCCTGCAAGCTTCGTAATAGCCTTCCAAATCTTTAAAAGATGCAGATGTATCCGCCCTGTAAATATCAAGGAGAAGAGGAAACAGAGGCGAGCTCATAAGGTCTTTTGTACGGTACAGAGGCAGTTCCTTCAGTGCATAGGGAAGCATGTGATACTTAATTAAAAACTTAACATTACTTATAAATAAAGAGTTAAATCCTAATCTGAGTAAAAATTTCTCTGCCTTTCTTGCTCCGACTTCCGAATGGCCGAAAAAACGCTTCTGGCCTATCTCCTGAGAGAAAGCCTTACCCACATCGTGCAGGAGCAGGGCTACAGACAACTCCGGATTAAAGTGTTTTCTGTACTTTAAGGCCTCCATTGTATGTTCCCACACATTACCTTCAGGATGATAATCTTTGGAATGTTCCGTTTTTGTCATTCTAAATATTTCCGGCCAGAAAGATTCTATAAATCCGGATTTAAGAAGCAGTTCAAAACCTTTATACGGATACTTTCCAGCCAGAATTTCCAACAGGAGGTCTTTCTGAGACTCTACAGTAGGTTCTAAGTTCCAGCTTACGCTATCCATTAACTCATTGTCCACTTCATAGGGCAAACGGGAAATTAATTTTGCCGCTTCAAAAATTATAAGCCAGTCCGGAAAATTATGATTCCGAATTCTAAGTTTTCCGGAACGCAGAAAGGGGTATATATTTTTCGGGTCAAAATAAACTTCCGTAAAGGGGTTATAAAATAATTCCAAAACAGGAAAAGGCTGAGGTTCTGTATCTTTAAAGGATTCTACACATGTAATTATATATCTGCCCCTTTCTGTTTTTAAGAATGCATCTGCAAATGGCAGCTTTGAGTATTGAATAGTATCAAACAGAACGGCAATTTCGGGAAGCTCGGCCTCTGCTAATATGTATGTATTCGTATTCCATTCTACACCAAAGTAACGTTCAAGAGCAGAGTACCGTGACAGTAAAATAGGAATATGCCTTTCGTGCATTATTTCCAGTGGTTTGTACATTCATATTTCCTTAAAGTATTTTATATCAAATTAATTGTTTTTCTTCCACTCGACAAAAATCTATTTTTACATTACATTGTTAATATAATACTATTTTGGCAAGGAGGAAGAATGATTACCGTAACATGCGATGCATGCAAAAAAACAATACCAAATGCAGTTAAAGACAAGAATTATACTACAATTCTGGACAAAAATCTCTGTCTTCCTTGCAAGGAAGAACTGGAGAACTCTGTCAGCGGGCAGATGGCTAAAAAACCCCGTTATCTGTTAAAGGAATACAAGAAGATTCTCGCACAGACTCTTAACAAGATGTGCAGTTAGACTTTTCGCTCTATCTCTTTAAATCCGGAATATTTCGTTAAGACAGAAGGAATTTTTACAGAACCGTCACCCTGCTGGAAGTTTTCAAGAATTGCAACAATAGCTCTCGAAACTGCAATAGCAGTGCCGTTAAGCATATGAACAAACATTTTTTTGCCGTCCTCTTTAAGCTTAACGTTTAATCTGCGTGCTTGATAGTCTGTACAGTTCGAGGCGCTAGTTACCTCGCCCCATCCTCCGGTTTCTCCTCTTCCGGGCATCCACGCTTCTATATCATACTTCCTGTATGCAGGCCCCCCTAACTCACCTGTGCATGTATCCACTATTCTGTAAGGAAGCCCCAACCCCTGGAATATTTTCTCCTCAATGCTTAAAAGATACTCATGCATTTTATCCGACTGCAAGGGATGAGAGTATATAAACATCTCTACCTTTGTAAATTGATGCACCCTGTACAGCCCTTTGGAAAACTTTCCTGCAGCTCCGGCTTCCTTTCTAAAGCAGTGTGAAAGGCCGGCCATTTTAACGGGTAATGCAGAGGGGCTTATAAAGCTGTTGGCATAATAACCGCCTAATGTAATTTCTGCTGTACCTACAAGGCATGTGGATGTTTCCTCCAAATGATATATATTACTCTCCTTTCCGCGGGGGTTAAATCCTATACCGCTTGCAATTTCATCCTTTGCTATATCCGGTGTTATTGTAAGAACAAAACCTTCATCACGGAGAGTATCCAGTGCATACTGCACCAGAGCAAGTTCCAGATAAACACCTTCATTCTTAAGATAGTAGAATTTCTGTCCCGAAACCTTCGTAGCGGTATCAAAATCCACAATATCTAGAATTTTCCCTAATTCCACATGATCCTTCGGTTTAAAATCGAAACTCGGTACGGAGCCCCATTTTTTTACTTCTCTGTTGTCTTCCTCCCCCTCGCCTACAGGAGCATCGGGATGGCTCATATTTGGAATTTTAAGAGCCTCTATATAGAGTTCTTTCTCTATTTTTGAAAGTTCATCCTCCAATTCGGCTATTTTAACTTTCAGTTCTTTTCCCTTTTCCACATAAACGGTTCTTTCATCGGATGAAAGCTTCCCGCTTATTTTAGACGAATTTTCGTTTCTTTTTTTACGTAAATCTTCGATATCATGTATAAGGCTGTTTCTCTTATCGTATAGCTCCGCCACCAGCTCCGGATTAGCCTTAACCCTCCGTTTTTCAACATTTTCCTTAACTTCTTTTAGGTTTTCTTTAATAAATCTATAGTCTAACATACTATAAGGATAATAGCTTGTAACCTGCTAAGCTTCAAGCTCTTTTGCACGGAGAGCTGCACTTTTTACCGCATCTATTACAGTGTAATCGAACGCTCCTTTTTCCAATGAAAGTATACCCTCTATGGTAGTCCCCGAAGGAGATATAACCTCGTGTATTAGTTCAGCGGGGTCTTCTTTAGATAAGTCCAGCAATGCTGCAGCTCCTGAAAGCATTAATTTAACAGTTTCAAGGGCAGTTTTATAAGGCAGACCTGCATACACCCCGCCCACAGAAAGGGCATGAACAAATTTAAAAACAAAGGCAATACCGGAACCGGACAATCCGGTTATTGCAGGTATTAAATTTTCAGAAACCTCTACAGGAGTACCAAGCGCCTCTGCAATAATAATAGCCTCCCTTTTAAACTCTTCATCTGCTTTATCGGAAAAAGAAACACCCACAGGCGCCTTTGAAATACGGGCGGAAATATTCGGCATAAAACGGGCTATATTACTAATATCTCCTCTGCCGGCAAGATACTTCCTATATACATCCATTTTTCTGCCTGCAACAATGGAAATAATTCCGAAGGGATATTTTGAACCTTTAAAATTCCCGGGCAGACTCTCCTTTAATTCTTCCAGTAGAAAGGATAAATCCTGCGGTTTAACCGCAACAATAATAATATCCGAATTTTCCATAACGGCTTTAGGATTAGAGTATACCGCAAGGCCGTACTTTTCCTCTGCAAGAATTACACGCTTTTCACGTTTTTCCATTAACCCGATTTCATACCTGTCGCTGTACTTTAAAAGAGCCGTTGCCAGAGACTCACCCATTACGCCGAATCCTATAATTCCTATGCGTTTCATATCCGCACCTCCTTAACCAAAAGGGCTTGAAGATTGTTGTTTTAAAGTATAAATATAGCATAGCAGAAACATTAATAGAATGACTATTTTTAAAGGAGGCCTGTATGAAAATAGGAATAATATCCGATACACACGATCACCTTGAAAATATAAAGAAAGCCGTTGATAGATTTAATAAATCCGGAATAGATATTCTTATCCATGCCGGAGATTTTTGTTCTCCCTTTGTTTTCAGGGAGCTTAACAAGCTGCAGCCCCAATGCAGTAGAGCATATGCCGTATTCGGGAATAACGACGGGGACAAGGTACTGCTTACGCAGAATGCAGGAAAATTCTGTTCCATACAGCAGGGTATTTTAAAAATTCAACTTGAAGGCAGGAAAATTGCCGTGATGCACTATCCTGATATAGCAGATGAGCTTTTTAGGTCCGGAGAGTTTGATATTGTAATTTACGGGCATACCCACAGGAAAAGACTAGATTTTAGCAGAGGAGAAACTTCTAAAAGGATAATTCTAAACCCGGGCTCCTGCGCAGGCTATCTTACGGACAGTCCCACCGCAGCCATTTTAGACCTTGAAAAAATGTCCGCCGATATTATTTCTCTATAGTATTAACCGCACATTGAG
>Ga0164318_10007307_pt1 | contig 10702 bp, 11 predicted proteins | sample GuaBasSedimGuay9_FD_113734 | JGI IMG/M metagenome (GOLD analysis project Ga0164318, IMG submission 113734) | Subseafloor sediment microbial communities from Guaymas Basin, Gulf of California, Mexico - Guay9, Core 4571-4, 0-3 cm | ecosystem: Environmental > Aquatic > Marine > Hydrothermal vents...
AAGGCCCGACAAATTTTAGAAGAAAATATTGATATTCTCCATAAACTTTCTGAACTGCTAATAGAAAAAGAGACGGTTCTCGGCAAGGAATTAGATGACCTGATTTACGAAATGCGCCCGGGCATCACCATACCGGGCATCACCCCATCATCAGACACATCATCAGACACATCACCAGACACAAAAACGGCAAAACCCACGGAATCAAAAGAATAGATCAAGTTCAGATAAAAAAATGATGACAAAAGAATATACCCTTTCATGGCAAAACCATTGCCTGAAAATGGGGCAGCATACCCGGATCATGGGGATTTTAAACATTACGCCGGACTCATTTTCAGACGGCGGAAAATTCTTTGCTTTAGATGCTGCCCTGGCACAGGCTGAAAAAATGATCGCGGCAGGTGCCGATATCATTGATATCGGCGGCGAATCCACCCGACCATTTTCAGCACCGGTCTCAATTGAAGAAGAAACCCAGCGGGTTGTACCGGTAATCGAGTACCTGTCAAAAAAAATCACCATTCCCATTTCCATTGACACGACCAAGTCGGTTATCGCCCGTCGGGCTGTTTCCGCAGGTGCGTCGATCATAAATGACATCAGCGCATTAAGACTTGATCCCGACATGGCTGAGGTCGCGGCAAAAAACGATGTACTGCTCATCCTGATGCATATGAAGGGAACCCCGTCAGATATGCAGGTGTCACCCACCTATGATGACCTGTTAGGTGAGATTAAAAGTTTTCTAAACCAGGCCATTCTCCGGGCTGAAAAATCCGGTATCCCAAAAAATAAAATCATCATTGACCCAGGCATCGGATTCGGAAAAACCGTGCAGCACAATCTATATTTAATCAATAACTTAAATGAGTTTCAAGATCTGAATGTGCCGGTGCTGATAGGGCCATCGAGAAAAGCCTTTATCCGAAAAATTTTTGTTCAAGCCGGGAAGACAGAACCCAAACCGGACCACCCGCTGGTCGAAACCGGCACCCAGGCATCTGTTGCAGCCGGAATCATGGGCGGCGCCCATATTGTTCGGGTCCATAATGTTGCCAATACCTGTGCAACGGTCAAGATAATTGATGCCATACGAAAGTCTGTTTAAAGACAAAAGTGACGGCTTCACAAAAAGTCCAAATTCTGTGTTGCGCTACATCCTTCGCTGCTTCATGGTACGATAAGCACGAATCATTACTCAGGATTTGCGCGCTTTGCCAATTCTTAAAATTGGTAAACTTTTATTCTTTGCCGTCGAAATCTGATTTTTTACGAGTTTGCCAAAGTTGACACTCTCGTAAAAAGTATTTAGATGGCTAAGTTAAAAATTCCATATACAAGGCGTAGTGGTTTTTCAGGATTGAAATAATACATGTAGTATATTGAAAATCTGAAAAATCACTGCAACGCAGTAGATGGGAGTTTTTACGAAGCCATCAAAGTTGAGGAGAAAAAAAATGCTTCTGGTAGTGGATGTGGGCAACACCCATACGGTAATCGGAATATTTGAGAAGGATACGCTCATTTGCGACTGGCGGATTCGCTCAACACCCCGCATTACAGAAGATGAATTTAATATTATTATTTCAAACCTTTTTCAAAGCAAAAGAATCAACCCGTCAGACATCCGCAAAACCATCATCTCCTGCGTAGTCCCTCCGATGATGAAGGTTCTTAATGATTATTGCGTAAAATATCTGAAACATGCTCCCTGCTGGATTGAGGCAGGCGCAGTTAACATGCCCATCCTGTATGACAATCCCGAAGAGGTCGGTGCAGACCGCCTGGTAAACAGCATCGCCGCCTATCACAGACACCGGACAAGCCTGATTGTCATTGATTTCGGTACGGCCACGACATTTGATGTAATAACGACCCGGGGGGAATATCTGGGAGGTGCCATTGCGCCCGGGATCAGTATTGCTGCCGAAGCCCTATTTAAACACGCATCCAGACTTCCCCGGGTAGAGTTGTTCAATCCACCGAAAACCGTAATCGGCAAAAATACCGTCCATAGCATGAAATCCGGGATTATCTACGGATATTCGGAAATGGTGGACGGAATGGTTCGCCGGATCAAAAAAGAAATGCCGGCAGACCCTGAACCAAAAGTAATCGCAACCGGTGGCCTGGCACCGTTAATGAAGAATATATCAGAGACCATTGAATCCGTTGAAACGGGGTTGACGCTGGAGGGGTTGAAAATTATCAGCCAACAGCTTTAATGGCTTTATATCATATCCATTGCAATTTCAATCTGTTGAATTTGTTTTTGAATCAATTCTTTTTCCGATTCCGGTAAATTCTCTTTATTTAATCGCAACCGCAATGACAGCAGAATCATTTCCTGTCTATATTCATTGCAGGTGTACTTATTTTGATCACTCATTTTTTAAAAATTTATACAATACCTACTTTTTTTGCACTGTCTTTATATGCCGCATAAAACAGTTCATATTCATTAATACCGCGGCTGATAATTCTGTCTATACTTCCGATATCCTTACTATTAATAACGATATTGACACTCTTTAAAAACGCTGACATATTATCCATGGTCGCATACCGCTGGGTCAGCAACCCCACAAAGATATTTCGGCGCACATCCATGCTTAATCGTTCCACATACACCAGAATACCATTTGCATCCGGATCACTACCATCAAACGTTTCATTAATCAGCATCATATTATACGAATGGTACTTCATTTTTTTCAACGCATCACGGACAGATTCGGCAGTTGTTACACTATAATCCATTATACCCAGAACAATATTAATCTGCTTTATTATCTCAGGATCATTCTCACAAATGAGCGCCGTGTTTCCCTCTTCTTCAAGAAAGTCAAACGGTTTTTCACTGGCATCATAATCATCATCGCCCTCATCAAAATTAAACGAATTCGGCTTGGCAGTACCTGCAGCGGTGCTATTTTCAGGACGATTTCGTAGATCAACGGTTATTTTGGTTTTACATTTCGGGCACCGTATGGAAGCGGCTTTGCCTTTCGGAAGCTTGTCCTCGGCAATGCTTAACTTACTGTTACAGTTATTACAAATAATTTCCATGTACACCCCGATATAATTATGATCTAAAAATTAACAACTTAGTAACTGGGACTTTTTCCATAGCCCATATCAATCTCAAGCGTATCAATCTTGCTGGTTGACTCCCCTCTTGCGCTTTTCACCAGATCTATCCCCCGGCCGACAATTGATCGTCGGGAAGCATACCCGATGGCGATTTCTTCTGAAATCAGGCCTTTTTCAAACAAACCGACAATAAAATGATCAAACGTCGACCACCCGAACGCGGTGGAGGCTTCCATCATATCATAATAGGTCTTGCCTTCCGCTTCCCCGTGTAAAATGGAATCTTTAACCCGCAGACTGGTTCCCAAAATCTCAAAGGCCGCTGTCCGACCGCCACCGACTTTAGGCAGCAGACGCTGACAGACCACCCAGCGGAGTGTATCTGCCAGGCGAATCCGGATCTGATTCGCTTCTTCTGAGGAAAACATACCCAGAATACGATTGATTGTTTGCCCGGCATCAACGGTATGCAGGGTGGTAAACACCAAATGCCCGGTTTCGGCGGCAGACAAACCGATTTCAACGGTTTCCCGGTCACGCATTTCCCCGACCAGAATAACTTTGGGTGCCTGTCGGAGGGCGGCCCTGAGCCCGGTAGCAAAAGAGCTGAAATCTTTTCCCAACTCCCGCTGGTTAAACGTGGCTTTCTTGTGGGTATGAATATACTCCACCGGATCTTCAAGGGTGACGATATGTACGGATTTATCCTTGTTGATTTCAGATAAAAGGGCAGCCAGCGAAGTGGTCTTACCGGTCCCGGTGGCCCCGGTAAAAATCACGATTCCATTTCTTTCCTTGGCGACTTTGTAAAAAATTTCCGGAAGGCCCATCTCTTTAATCGTCGGGACTTTGGTCTCAAGCTGACGCAGCACAATTGAATAATTACCGGACTGGGAAAAAACATTCACCCGGAACCGGGCTTTTCCGGGCAGGGTATATGAAAGGTCACAGGAACCTTCTCTAAGCAGTGTTTCCAGCAGTCGCCGATCCCTTCCAATCAGGTTTAAAGCGATCATTTCCGTTTGAAAGGGAGTCAATGTTTTCAGCGGCGGCTTCATGTCCACGGGTGTTAATTCACCATAAGTTTCAACCTGTAGCGGTTTCCCTACGGTAAAATTCAAATCCGATACACTTTCATGGGAATCCAGCATTGCGGTTAAAATATAATCGGTTTCCGGCTTTTTCATATTTCCTTATTCCTTATTCGTAACCGTTCACGGAGCTGCCATACCAGTTTGACGGTAGCGCATTGAATGGTAAGCATTCAATGTCATAAAGAAAATTCTTTTAAACATTCAACTATTTCTTACGCCTCTGTAAAATCATCCGGCGCACTTTTTAGTAATGGCCTAAATCTCTGCTTGTCATTTGACTTGTTGTAACAGTCCTCAGCGCTGATCCATCCCCGGTTATACAGATCCATTATGGCATCATCCAAAAGAATCATACCATATTTTTTACCGGTCTGCATTGAAGACGGCAACTGATGTGTTTTTGATTCCCGGATCAGATTTCTCACCGCCGGGGTGGCAATCAGTATTTCAAGGGCCGGACATCTTCCTTTACGGTCAATCCGTTTAAACAAGACCTGTGCGATAACTGCCCGGATACTGTCCGCCAGGCCGGAACGGACTTGTGCCTGCTGTTCTGCCGGAAACACTTCGACCATACGGTCGACTGATTTCATGGCGCTTGACGTATGCAAAGTGGCAAACACCAGATGGCCGGTGGAAGCCGCTTCAATGGCGAGAGACATGGTTTCCAAATCCCTCATTTCACCGACCAGAATAATGTCCGGATCTTCACGAAGCGCGCCTCTCAGCGCTGTGCTGAAACTCTTTGTATGCACACCGATTTCCCGCTGATTGACAATACAGCCCTGGCTTTCATGTACAAACTCGATCGGATCTTCAACCGTGATAATATGATCCTTGCGAAGACGATTGGCTTCATCAATAATTGCCGCCAGCGTTGTCGATTTTCCACTACCGGTCGGTCCGGTGATGATTACCAGACCCCTCGGCAGACCGGCTAGTTTTGAAATGACCGGCGGAAGCCCTAGCTGTTCACACCCCATAATATTGTTGGGAATCTGACGAAAAACCGCGCCCACGCCGTTTCTCTGCATAAAAAAATTGGCCCGGTACCGGGCAAGCCCTGGAATTTCATAACCAAAATCAATATCCCCGGTTTCTTCAAACCTCTTTATTTTCTCTTCCGGCGCAATTTCATAAACCATGCTCCGAAGGGCATCATTATCAAGGGGTTTATATTTGATTCGTTCAATCTCCCCCCGAATCCTCAAGGCCGGTTGCTGCCCGGCCACCAAATGAAGGTCAGAGGCCCCTTGATCATTCATTAATTTAAAAAACGCATCAATCTTCGCCATGAACGGCTCCTGTTGTCAAAAAAACACCACATTCAACGACACATTTCTATATTCGGGGCTTTATGCACCTCGACAAATAATAGAACATAAAATGTATAATCAGGACAGTATCATCGACAACCGCAATAAACTATCAACAATAAAAATTTTCAAAAAAACAACCACCAAAAGTACAATAATCGGTGAAAAATCAATCCCGCCAAATGCAGCGGGGATCCTGCTCCTGATTTGATATAATAAAGGCTCGGTTACCTGATTGATAAACCGGACGATTGGATTAAACGGATCGGGACGCACCCAGGATAAAATAGCATGGGCAATAACAACCCACATAAACAGGGTCAAACCAATATTGACAACTTCAGCCAGGGCCCTGATAAAATTACCAAGTATAAACATATAAGAACTTTCTTAACGGGAGGTGGTCTAAATACTTCTATCATCATTAAACATCAGTATATTAAATAAATAAAAAAATCGTTAAAAGTCAAGCCATTTCCATGATATTAATAATGATTGACATTGATAGGGTAAATGATGATAACACATTGAAGATTTTTTCAAAATAGTCAGTCTGAACGAAAAGGATTTAAAATGCCGGAGCTTCTTCATAAAATCGGTTTTATCGGTGCAGGGAATATGGGCCAGGCAATAATCGGGGCGTTAATTAAATCAGAATGTTCTGTGCCTTCAGACCTGTTTGTCTGTGATGTATTAAAAAAACAGACCGATATCTTAAAAGAAACTTATGGAATCACGATATTACCCGACAACGGGGCTGTCATTGACGCATGCGATGTGATCATTTTTGCCGTAAAACCCCAGTCTGTTGATCAGGTCTTGTCTGAACTGAAAGCGACAGCAATTTTTAAAAAAGCATCCGGAAAAAAAATTTTTATTTCTATTGCCGCAGGAACGCCCATTAAAAAATTTGAAGCCACCATCTATAATGGTCTTGAAAACGATAAAAAAAATCAAATGCCCATCCTGCGTGTTATGCCCAATACCCCGGCGCTTGTTCTTTCCGGGATGTCCGGCCTTTGTGCGAATTCTTTTGCCACAGCTGAAGACGTTCAAATCGCAAAAACGATTCTTTCCGCCATGGGAAAAGTCATTGAATGCCCGGAAAGCGATATGGATGCGGTTACCGCCGTCTCCGGATCAGGCCCTGCATATTGTTTCTATCTAGTGGAAGCGATGATTGAAGCCGCTGTAACGCTTGGTATCTCACCGGAAAAGGCAGCTGAAATGACCGCCGCCACCCTGAAAGGATCTATGATTCTCCTCGAGCATCAAGCAATTACAGCCAAAGAACTCCGGCGAAAAGTAACGTCGCCGGGCGGGACCACAGAAGCGGCGATCAAAGTGTTAGACGATAATTCCGTAAAACAAACTATCATTCAAGCCGTTACGGCGGCAGCGCAAAGGTCCAAAGAACTCAGCAATTAATCCAAATGCCGCATACAAAAATTCGGGGTTCGCTTTTTTTATTTTTATTTGATTTATTTAAATAAGTAATTATTGTTAAACCATGTTTACTCAAACCATATCATATTCAGCCGCCTTTTTAGCCGGCCTCCTCTCTTTCATGATGCCATGCGTATTCCCGTTGATTCCGGCTTATTTTACGTTTATCACCGGATATTCTCTGGATGAATTAACCCAGGATACATCTGCGCAAATCCGAAAAAAAGTCTTTTTGTCAACGCTTGCCTTTGTCTCTGGTTTCTCTGTTTTGTTTATCGCGTTAGGGGCTTTAGCTGCGAGTTTTGGCGGTCTTTTTGGCCAGCATAAAGATATTATACGGATTATTGGCGGTGTTGTTGTTATTATTTTGGGTATTCATTTAACCGGTATTTTTCGTGTCCGGTTTTTAGACGTTGACAAAAGAGTCCATCTGCAAAAAAAACCGCTGCATTTTTTTGGAACATTTATTGTCGGCATGGCATTTGGCGCCGGGTGGAGTTCATGCACCGGTCCCATGCTGGGCGCTATCATTGCAATGGCCGCCACCCAGGAGACAGTGTGGCAGGGCATGGCCCTCTTGTCATTATACACATTCGGTCTTGCCCTCCCGTTTCTGATCATCTCCTTTTTCATTAATTACCTGCTTGAATTTATGAGACGCGCATCCAAGGCGCTTCGATATATTAATATGATTGCCGGTGTATTGCTTATTTTTGTGGGCATATTTCTATTGGGGTTTAATTATTTTAATATGTTACTTTATTCTTTTATTCACTAAAAACAAAATTCTATTTAATGTTTAAAATCAAAATATGACGATAAAACAATTTTTTTTAACAATAACGACACTATGTGTTGTTCTTTCATCAGGATTTACTCCGGCGATAGCGGGGGGAAAAAAAATTCACTGGCAGCCCTATGAAACCGGCATTCAAATGATCAAGGACCAAAATAAAAAAGGGTTTCTACACTTTTACACGGACTGGTGCCATTACTGCAAGATAATGAACAAGCAGACATTTAATGATTCAAAAATTATTGATTATCTGAATGACAATTTTATTTCCATCCGGGTGAATGCGGAAAAGCAAAGAGCGATTGCCAGAAAATACGGCGTAAACCAGTTTCCGAACACCTGGTTTATTTCCGAAGACAGCACAACGCTTTCAAACCAGCCTGGATTTATTCAGCCTGAAATGCTGTTAAACATGTTAAAATTTTTAAAGACAGACAGCTTTAAAAATATGAAATTTTCTGAATTTATAAACAAACAGGAACAGAAAAAAACCGTCATTCAGTAAGAGCTTGCGAAGGGCTTATACAAAGACCTAATTTTGACGGCTTCGTAAAAACTTCAAATTCTGTATTACGCTGCATTCTTCGTTTCTTCAAAGTACGCTAAGTACGAATCATCACTCAGAATTTGCGCGCCTTGAATTTGAAGTTTTATACTTTGCCGTCGGAATCTGACTTTTTACGAGACTATCAATTTTTAATGCTAAAAGAATTAAATCATCCCTTTTTAAAAAGTCTTATAAGCACTGCGGATATCCCATCCCCCGCCAATAATAAAAAATATGATTGTACCTGTGTATTCTTACTTATCTACAACAAAAACAACACCCCCTATCTTCTGGCGATTTTAAAAGCAGACACCCCCGGTTATGCCTGGCGCAACCAGGTTGCGCTTCCCGGCGGCCATATCGATAAAAAAGACACCAGTCCCCTTGAAGCAGCTTACAGAGAACTGATTGAAGAAATCGGCATTTCTAAAAACCAGGTGAAATTTATCGGATCATTGGGACATTTTCAAACCATTCAACAAAAGGATATCGAGGTATTTTTTGGGACATGGGAAGGTAATTATAGAAACTTCATCTATGATGAAAAAGAAATCTCAAAAATACTTGAAATACCGGTTGAGAGCCTTTTAAAAACACATATGTCAAATAACTTTCATGGGCACATACCAAATATCGCAGAATTACGCTATCCGTTTGAAGAGCTGGTCATTTGGGGCGTAACCGCACGAATTTTTCATTATTTTCTTGAATTACTATTAATACACATACCTGATTTAAACAAAAGTCATGAACCGTATCACCCGTGACATTTTTTTTATCAAAAACACAATATATTGATTTTCATCTTGACACAAGTCAATATATTGTGACATATTCTTACACAGGTGAACACTGTTATGGATTAAACTTTTATACGCATTCACAGGGCACCGATTGAAAGTGCTTCAGATAGGTGTTCTCCGTGAACGGGTGCCAATTTTCTCTTCGCTACATTCTTCTTAATTCTAAAAAGGTTAAAATGGGTAAAGGAATTGATATGCTTAATCAAATAAAAAAACGAAATGGCCGGGTGGATGAATTTGATTCTTCAAAAATAACCGCAGCGATCGCCAAGGCTGGCGAAGCAACTGGCGAATTCGAAAAAAAAGAAGCCAAAAAATTGACACTACGCGCCTTAACGCTTGCCCATGAGATGCATCTTTCCAGTTGTCCGGAAGTTGAAGATATCCAGGATATTGTTGAAAGAGTATTGCTGGGCTCCCCCTATTACAAAACTGCTAAAGCCTATATTATCTACCGGGAACAGCATGCGCAGATCAGAAAAATTACAACTAAAGCGCATGTTAAAATAGTGGAAAACTATGTCCAGAAAATGGACTGGAAAATAAAAGAAAACAGCAATATGAGCTATTCATTGCAGGGGTTGAATAATTATATCTCTTCGGATATAACCACAGAATACTGGCTAAACAGAATCTATCCCCCGGAAGTCCGGAAGGCACACACAACCGGGGATCTCCATATCCATGACTTAAGTCTTTTATCCATTTACTGTGTCGGATGGGATCTTCAGGATCTTCTCGCCGTCGGATTTATGGGCGTTCCCGGAAAAGTGGAAAGTGCTCCTCCAAGACATCTAAGATCCGCGCTGGGACAAATCGTAAACTTTTTTTACACCCTTCAAGGTGAAGCAGCCGGCGCACAGGCGATTTCAAATTTTGACACCTTACTGGCCCCTTTTATCAGAAAAGACACCCTTTCATATAAGGACGTCAAACAGGCGCTGCAGGAATTTATATTTAATATCAACATCCCCACCCGCGTCGGATTCCAGACCCCGTTTACCAATATTACAATGGACTTAAACGTACCATCCATACTTAAGGATGTTCCGGCAATCATCGGCGGCGAACCCCAAAAAGAGACGTATGGTGAATTCCAACATGAAATGGATATTCTCAATAGCGCTTTTGCCGAGGTAATGATGGAAGGAGATGCCAAAGGCCGTGTTTTTACCTTTCCCATTCCGACATACAACATCACAAAAGATTTTGACTGGGACAACCCAAACCTGAAAAATATCTGGAAAATGACTGGCAAATACGGCATTCCTTATTTTTCGAACTTTGTAAATTCGGACATGTCGCCGGAAGATGCCAGGTCTATGTGTTGCCGTTTGCGCCTGGACAACAGGGAACTCCAAAAAAGAGGCGGCGGTCTTTTTGGGGCCAACCCGTTGACCGGTTCCATCGGCGTTGTCACGATCAACCTTCCCCGAATTGGATATACCGCCAAGGACAAAGATGCTTTTTTCAAGCAGCTAACAAAACTGGCACACATCGCAAAAGAAAGCCTGACCATTAAACGAAAAGTGCTTGAAAAATTTACCGAACAAAACCTTTATCCTTACTCAAAATTCTATTTACGGGGCATTAAAGAAAAAACC
>Ga0164318_10007308_pt1 | contig 10701 bp, 7 predicted proteins | sample GuaBasSedimGuay9_FD_113734 | JGI IMG/M metagenome (GOLD analysis project Ga0164318, IMG submission 113734) | Subseafloor sediment microbial communities from Guaymas Basin, Gulf of California, Mexico - Guay9, Core 4571-4, 0-3 cm | ecosystem: Environmental > Aquatic > Marine > Hydrothermal vents >...
AGAGTTTCAGCCAACCAGAGCAGAACCTGACGGGCAGCTGTCCTGCCTTCGGGTACACTTGAAATAATCTCCCAGCCCCTGGCGGCCAGCTGCAGGCTATTTGTAAACATTTGTTCTATTATACATGGATTGAGTTAATTCAGGGCTATTTTGTGGTGCAAAGAATCCTTTTCAATAGTTAAAAATCAGTATTGCCATGATAACCGTATAAACAACGATTAATACAACCGGGCATATATTCTCCATGCAACAGGATTGATTTTTCCCTACTGCAGTCACCAGAGACCAATTTATCATGTGATATTCATAAAAAAGAACAGCTAAGGCAACTTATCAGCTGTTACTTTGACTGTATTGATAACAGGAGTTTTCCATGATCAGAATTACCAGTCCCCGCTGTGAACATCAGAGCAATCCCATTGGGCTTGATGTAAAACGGCCCCGGTTCAGTTGGATTCTGGAAAGTGACAAACAAAATATTGTACAAGCATCATACACATTGCAGGTCTCAACCGACCCACATTTCGATCATTTGATATGGGGCAGCGGCAGAGTCGTGAGCGATCAGTCGGTTCTCATCGAATTTAATGGAGAGAGCCTTCTACCATCCAACCGGTATTTTTACCGAATCATGGTTGATGATAGTTCCGGTGAATCAAGTGGTTGGAGTCAGGAGGCTTTTTTTGAAACCGGATTGTTAATGGATGGAGTTTGGGATGCACCTTTCATTTCATCAAAGGACGAAGTAGACCCGGCTTCTTCCAATGCATGGTTTTTACAAAAAGTGATTGAGCTGAAAAAACCTTTGGAATCGGCAAGGGTATATTCCACGGCGCTTGGAGTTTACAAATTTCATATAAATGGAAAGAAAGTCGGTAATGCGGAGCTTGCACCGGGGTGGACTAATTATAAATCCAGACTTCTTTACCAGACTTATGACGTTACCGATTATCTTCAGAATGGAGAGAACCTTCTTGCCGCTCATATCGGTCCGGGATGGTATAAAGGTGATCTTGCCGGGTGGGTGGGTAAGAGGTGTGTTTATGGTAACAGAACCGGATTCAGCATGGTACTCAGACTTGACTTTCAGGATGGCAGTACAGAGACCCTTGTTACTGATCAAACCTGGAATTCCGGACCGTCGCCGGTTATTTATTCCGAGTTATACAACGGAGAAGAATATGATGCACGCCGAGAGGGACTCTCTGAATGGAAAAAGGTTGAAATCCTGAATCAGGATCCATCAATCATATGTGCTCAGGATGGCCCGCTGGTGACAGCACAGGAGATTCTGAACCCTGTTGAGTTTCTTAAAGATACTGAAGGGAGAACAATTCTGGACTTCGGGCAGAACTTAACCGGTTGGGTCCGATTTCGAGTGTCAGGAAAAAGAGGTGATAGAGTCGTCCTGAAGCATGCTGAGATACTTGATTCAGAAGGAAATCTATATACTGAAAACCTCCGTTCTGCCAAACAGGAAATCAAATATATCCTGAGTGGTAATGGGGTTGAAGAATACAATCCGAACTTCACTTTTCAGGGTTTTCGATATGTTCTTTTGGAAGAATATCCCGGGATACCCGAAAAGGATAATTTTAAAGCTGTGGTCCTGCATTCTGAGATGATTCAGACAGGTTCCTTCGAGTGCTCCCATCCTCTGATTAACCAGCTTCATCACAATATTCATTGGGGAATGAAGGGTAATTTTTTAGATATACCGACGGATTGTCCTCAGCGGGATGAACGTCTTGGTTGGACCGGAGACGCTCAGGTTTTCATCGCTACAGCCTGCAATCTCAGAGACTCTGCATCATTTTTTACAAAATGGCTTCGAGACCTCAAGAGTGAACAGCTTTCTGACGGGGGTGTGCCCCATGTCATTCCTGATGTTCTGAATGATGTTGCAGAAAATGATGACTTGCTGGAGTCGAACCATTCGGCTACAGGATGGGCTGATGCTGCGGTTATCTGTCCCTGGGAGATCTACAGACAATATGCGGATCGCCGGATTCTTGAAGAGAATTATGATGTAATGAAACGCTGGGTTGGTTATATCGAGAAGCATGCCCGGGACGGACTTCTATGGGATTCAGGCTTTCATTTTGGAGACTGGGTAGCCATCGACGCCAAAGAAGGCAGCTATTTCGGAGCTACCCCCAATGACTTTACAGCAACAGTGTTTTACGCTAATTCCGTTGATATACTCGGAAAGACTGCATTGCTTTTGGAAAAGGCTGAAGATGCCGGGTATTACAGTTCTCTTTACAACCGTATTCGTCAGGCTTTCCAGGAAGAGTTTTTTACACCATCAGGTCGGCTTGCTGTCTCAACTCAAACAGCTCATGCACTTGCTCTGTACTTTTCATTGACTCCTCAAGACTATGTTAAACGGATTGTGAATGATCTGGTTCTTCTTCTTGAGAAAGAAGGAACCCATCTGACGACAGGCTTTCTTGGAACTCCTTACCTCTGTGATGCACTAAGCCGTAACGGAAGGACTGATGTGGCGTATAAACTTCTGCTGCAGGAAGATTATCCCTCCTGGCTGTATCAGGTGAAAATGGGAGCAACAACTATATGGGAGCATTGGGATGGACTTAAACCGGATGGTTCCCTGTGGAGCCCTGATATGAATTCATTTAATCATTACGCGTATGGCTCTGTTGGTTCCTGGCTTTATGGGACAGTTGCCGGTATTTCTGCTGATGAGACATTTCCAGGATACAAGAAGATACTATTTCAGCCGCAGCCCGGAGGCGGCATTACATCAGCCTCAGCCAGGCTTTCAACCCCTTATGGTTCGGCATCAATCAATTGGCGAAGTGATGGAGAGGATTTTAACGTAACTGTTGAGATTCCAGCTAATGCAACTGGAGAACTTACAATCCCGGGTGAAAAAAAGGTGTTGCGCTTAGGCTCAGGAGTGTATGATTTCAATAAAAAGATGCCGAAGCAGCGTTTGGCAGAATAGTATAAAGTATTAAACCGGAGGCAATCAGAATGAAACAGGCAGGCTTCCAGGCTCGGATCCTGCTTACTTATTCTCTTTTTGTAACAGTTTTAATTGTTTCTTTCAGTCTGGTGTATTTCATTTCTAAGGTTTCAAAAACGGATAAAGCAGTTTATCAGGATTTGGTGAATCGAGCAGATCGGATGTCTGATCAGCTCGATACTGTCATTTCCACCATGGATTTTGCATCGACGGATATACTTTCGTTATCGGAATTTATTCCTTCCTTAGTCACCCTTGCCCATTTTGAGAGAGATGATGGCCGATATCAGAAAGATATTGTTGAGGCCTTAAAATATATTGAGAAATCGATATATCGGTACTCCCTGATGCGTGATTTCTATAGAGTTTCTGTGTACACACCCTCTTTGGATTATTACAGTAATAATTTTGATTCATATCCGGAGAAGGCCACGATACGTCGCTGGTTGGACAACAATATTTATCTGGAACGAAGCGCTAATCTTTCCGGCCGAATTATGGTGATGCCGATGTATCTGGACCCATGGGACGTAGAGGGTCAGGTTCCCGTTATGGGAATTATCAGAGCTGTTGACGATTTTCAAGAGGGAAATATCACCGGATATATTGAAGTTCAGAATCCCTATTCAATTGTAGAAAAAATTTTCAATACTCCTGATGAGATGAATATCGGCGTAACAACCCGTACCCGGGAGGGAGAAATTCTTTATCAGTCTTTAAATTCACCGACGTCGAGGAGACGGGTATTCTTCAGGGAGCCGTATACATATCAAACAATTTCTGAATATTCGCATATCAGTATAGAAATCAGTAGAGATCGTTGGGCTGGAATCTCAGCAACGGTAAAAACAATATGGATATTTTTTATGATAACCATGGCAGTTTTGTTTATTTCACTTTATGGTATCAGATACTTTACTATTCAACTGACAAGGCCTCTCAGAGAGTTAAGGAAGCACATAGATACAATTGAACTCGGGTCTTTGCCAACATCCGCGAATTTGAATTACACAAATAACGAAATAGAGGCCTTGGATTTTGCTCTGACTCACTTCCACAATCGTCTGAATGAGGCATTAAAGCGAGAAATTGTTTCTCAATCACTACAACTCCAGGCTAATTTTGATTCTCTTCAGGCTCAGGTTAACCCCCACTTTCTTTATAATCTGTTGAATGTCATTTCAAGTATGGGTTTGGAAAGTGGAAATGAAGAAATATGTGATGTCTGTGACAGAACAGCGGCATTGTTACGATACTCAACCTCAACAGGAGAACGGGATACGACAATCAAGTTTGAAATAGATCATGTGATGAACTATTTATCGTTATTGAAAAATAGATACGAGCACAAACTTACCTATTCCTGTTTCCTGGATGAAAAAATTCTGAATGTTAAAATCCCCAAAATGATACTTCAGCCCATTATTGAAAACAGTATTAATCATAACTTCCAGAAGGGCAGAACGAAGGTACATATTAAAATAAAAGGTTTCCACAATGAGGTTGATGGCTGGCTTTTATGTATTTCAGATGATGGCAGCGGGATTTCTGAGAATAAGTTGAAACAAATTCGAACGCGTTTTTCTGAAATCAGGGAGGTGCTTAATTCTCCTTCTTCCAATGTTGAGCTGAATTTGGGTGGTTTAGGGCTTGCAAATACATATGCCCGTCTCTTTCTTTACTATCAGGATCAATTCAGATTTAAAATCGACAACCTTCCAAAGGGTGGTGTTGAGATTCAAATTAGTGGAGAAATGAATAAAGGTCCGGGGGGGAAATGATTTTCAAAATAATTCTCGCAGAGGATGAACCGGCTGCACAGCGTCATCTGAAATCGATTATTAAGAAAAAGTGTCTCGGTTTTGAGGTAGTCGGGATAGCTGAAGATGGACTTGAGGCTTTAGAAATGGTAGAGAAAATGAACCCCGACCTACTTATCAGCGATATTCGGATGCCCAGAATGGACGGGATGGATTTAGTCGCCAGAGTTAAAGATTCTCAGCCTGGAATCTACTCAATTATCATTAGTGGGTATGAGGAATTTGAATATGCTAAAGAAGCGATAAAAGCTGATGTTATTGATTATCTTCTTAAGCCAATTAATATCCCGGCTCTTATCTCCCTTCTCGAAAAGCTTCATCGAAAGCTTTCTCTTCGTGAATATGATGATATACGAAGGGATCTCATCTTGCAGCTTTCAGGTCAAATAACTTCAGGAACAAAACCTGTAGGAAAACTCCTGATGGCGGTTATCAGACGAAATGGCCTACATTCCCGTTTTACTCAAGCTATTGGGAATAAACCTTCAAAAGAAATGATTGATATATTTAATGGAGTTTTACTTCCGGAAGAAAAAGAGTCTGTCTGGCTTTTCGAAGGGCGAGATGATAATGAATGGTGTTTAGTCGCCCAGGCTGAGAAGCTTCACTACAGCAGATTCCAGGAGCTTGTAAAAAGGCTCAGTATATCTCTGCCGAACTGTTCTTTCTACAATGCAGTTTTAGCTATAATCTTTCCGGTAAATAAAACAAATACTCATCTAACAAAGCTTTACCAAATTCTTAGAGAACAATCTATTCTGGGAGAATCTCGTGTTTTTTTCGAAGATTCTCCATCTACATCTGAAAGGTTAAAAAACACTTCCCTGGATTCCCTCTTTTTTAAAAAGCTGGATTTTGCCTGTAAAAACGGAAAGGCTGATATTCTTATTCAGGATCTTAAGTCCCATTTCCGTATTTGGCAAAAAGATCGATTACCAATGCTGAAGCTGTTAATAGAGCTGAGACACATCATTACTCATGTGCTTCAATATTGTCCCGATAAATGTAATCTTGAGATTGGTTTGGAAGTAGAACTGGATACCGCGGTTATGGACAGCTTTAATTATGATGATTTATTTGATCGTTTTATTATTATCTTCAAAACCTCTCTATCTCATATCGAACCTTTAACGCCGAAAATGGGAAGCCGTGAATCACTGGAAAGGATTACCAACTATATTACAACACATATAGGAGATGATTTATCGGTTCCCTTTTTATGTCGGATTTTCAGTATCTCCCAATCATATCTGAATAAAATATTTCATAAATATATGGACCAAAGTGTCACTGAGTTCATTCGAATATTACGTATTGAAAAAAGTATCATTCTAATGAAAGAATCTTCTGAAATCCTTTTAAAAGATCTTTCACTTATGGTGGGATATGACGATGCATCCTATTTCAGTAAGGTGTTCAAGGCAACCAAAGGAGTCTCTCCGCTTAAATATAGAGAATTACGGTTATAGAGTTGATTTTTCCACATCCTTGTACCAGATAGTCCATTTTCTCCAATGATATACGCCTTTATTCTGTAATAAATCTATAATTAAGGAGCATTTATGAAGAAATTGATGCTGGTAATTGCCATTATGTGTCTGGTTGTACTTTCAGGGCTGTTTGCAAACGGCAACAGTGACAACGCGAGCGACCAGAGTGAAGAGAGTCCCGTTCTTGTTTTATTAATTGATAATGCCACTTCCCTTGACGGTATTAAAGCTGTTGCGGCAGCTTTTGAAAGCAAAACGGGAGTTGCAACTGAAATTGAACTCAGGCCCGGAAGTGCAGAAGGGGAGAATCTCCTCAAGACACGCCTTGCAACCGGCGAAATGTCCGATCTGATTTACTTCAATTCCGGATCTTTGCTGACAGCTTTAAATCCAGAGCGGAATTTTGTAGACCTGACCAATGAAAGCTACATGGAGAAGATTTCCAGTAGCTATAAACAGACGGTAACGGTAAACGGCAAAATTTTTGGTATACCTGCCAGTTCTTCTGCTGCCGGTGGTATTCTTTACAACAAGAAAGCCTATAGAGAACTGGGCCTTGAAATTCCGATGACATGGGATGAGTTCATGGATAATTGTCAGGTTGTAAAAGATGCTGGAAAGACCGCTATTATCGGTTCATACAAGGACGATTGGACTGCCCAGCTTTTCCTTCTTTCGGACTTTTACTATGTTCAGCAGCAGGTTCCTGATTTTGCTGAAAGGTTCACGAAGAATGAAGCAAAATATGCGACAACACCAGCAGCACTTGAGGCTTTTTATAAGTACAAAGAAGTTCAAGAGCGGGATTTTATGAACAGCGACTACCTTGCAACCACCTATGATGAAGCATTGGGAATGCTTGCTGAAGGTGATGGTGTCCACTATCCCATGCTTACTTTTGCATTTGCCGCACTGACCAATAATTATCCTGACCAGGTTGAAGATATAGGTTTCTTTGCACAGCCTGATAATGCTCCGGGACTGAATGGTACTACCGTATGGCTGCCCAATTCAATTTACATCTACAAAGATGGAGAAAATGTAGATTTGGCAAAACAGTGGGCTGATTTCTACGTTTCTCCTGAGGGTCTTGCTATTTATTCTGCAACAAATAAAGCGGATGGCCCTTTTGTTGTTAAGGGTGTTGATCTTCCGGCAGATACTCCCTCTGGAGTACTGGATCTGATCAAGTACTTTGAAAACGACAAGACAGCTCCGGCACTTGAGTTCATTACTCCTGTTAAGGCTCCAAATTCACCACAAATCTGTGTTGAAGTCGGCTCTGGTATTTCTGAGCCTCTTGATGCTGCTGAAAAATATGACAGGGATACGGAAAAACAGGCAAAACAGCTTAATTTACCCGGTTGGTAATCGACTAAGTGTATAATTAAATCCAGGGCAGATTGGAAATATTTCCAATCTGCTCTCTTTTTCGGGGAGTATTTTTTTATGACAACGCAGATGAAAAATTATTACAGCTATCTTTTTCTTCTTCCTGCGGGTCTGGTTTTTACTATTTTCTTTCTGATTCCAGCTATCAGCTCACTCTTTTTCAGCCTGACAAGGTGGACCTTAACGGATTGGACATATATCGGCCTTGAGAACTTCCGAATGTTTTTCTCAGAAGATTCTCTACGGATCGGTTTTCAGAACACTTTTATTTATGCTTTTCTGACTTGCGGTCTCAAGGTTGTTTTTGGCCTGGCTCTGGGTGTTTACCTGACCTCTGAAATCAGAACAAAGAACTTTTTAAGAGCTGTTGTTTTCTTTCCGAATTTGATTAGTACAATAGCGGTTGGAATTACTTTCAATAGTTTGATGCATCCATCAAAGGGTGCGATAAACAGGGGTTTGATGCTTCTTGGTATAACCGGTCCGGATTGGCTGGGGAATACAAAACTGGCCCTTCTTTCTGTTATCAATGTAGATGTATGGAAAGGTGTTGGTATAGCAACGGTAATCTTTATTGCCGGAATTTCTTCTATCCCAACTCAATATTATGAAGCTCTATCGATAGATGGTGGTAACAGTTTTGACAAGTTTCGACATATTACCCTTCCACTGGTTCGTCCGGCGATGAATTCCGTAATTATTCTGGCGCTAATAGGCGGGCTGAGAACCTTTGATTTAATTTGGAGTATGACCAGGGGAGGCCCAGGTTTCACAACAGATCTTCTTGCCTCAATTATATACAAGCAGTACAGCAGTGGCTTCTTCGGCCTATCGACAGCCGGGAATGTCTTTCTCTTTATTCTTGTCTCGGCAATTACATTTCCTGTGTATAAATATTTAAACTCCCGAGAGGTGGATCTATGATGTTTAGGGCAAAACGCCTCTTCCTGGAGGTAGTAGGAATCATTTCTGCGATCGTTATTTTTGGCATACCGTTCTATTTCATTATTAATTCTGCAGCTAAAAATCCAAAAGAAGCCTCTCTAATGAAGATGACAGCTCCAGAGCATTTTTTATTGCTTGATAACATCAAAGAGGTTTTATCTACCGACAAAGGTGTTGTGCTGACAGCGTTCAAAAACAGTATTCTGATTACATTATTTTCCCTCCTCGTTCTTGTAATTTTTTGTTCAATGGCGGGGTATGTGGCTCAAAGGAGAATCGGTAAAGCGACGCCTGTCATTAATTTTCTTATTTTGACAGGATTGATTCTTCCTCCGGCAATTGTTCCAACGATTTGGTTGCTGATGTCCCTCGGTATTTTTAAAACCATGTTCAGTATGGTAATGATAGAAGTGGCTCTTTCAATGTCATTTTCGACTTTAATCTACAAAGGATTCATGGCAACAATACCCAGAGAAATCGATGAGGCTGCAATAGTGGACGGCAGCAGTTCTTTCCGCCTTTATTTCCAGATTATTTTCCCGTTGTTAAAACCTACAACAGCAACGATTATCGTATTATCTTCAGTAAATATATTTAATGATTTTGTAAATCCGCTTTATTTCTTTCCGGGAAAGAAGAATGTGACAATACAGCTGACTCTTTATAATTTTATAAGTAAATATCACAGTAATTGGAATTTGCTTTTTGCCGATGTGGTTATCATTACAATTCCCATGTTAATCCTGTTTATATTCTTCAACAGGAAGATTATTGCCGGGATGTCTGCTGGAGCCATCAAAGCATGACCTCAAGATTACGGATATTGAATACTGTTGAGAGAAAAACCGTCGATCGGGTTCCCCGGGATATATGGATGACAGATGAAGTTTCTGTAAATCTTAAAGAATATCTTGGTGTGGATAACGATCTGGATCTTTATGATGCCTTGAATATTGATAAGATCTGCTGGGTTCAGGCAGCATACACAGGTGAAGTACCTGTTTTAAAGACGCCTGCAGAGGACGAAACTTTTAATGAGTGGGGTACCGGCCTTCGCCCAAAACCCTATGACGGTGGTATTTATCTGGAAAATTCTTTCTATCCAATTAAAGCACTTGAAACTTCCGGGGAATTAGAGAACTTCATTTGGCCGGATAGCAGCTCTTTTAATTATTCTTCTCTTACCACTCAGGTTGAAAAATTTCATGGGCGGACAACCATGTTGAGTTTCATTGCCCTTTTTGAAGTCTATTCTGGTATGCGATCTTTGGATGAAGCACTTATGGATTTGTATTTGAATCCGATTTTTCTTCATAAAGCCTTGGAACGGATCGCTGATATTCAGATTGAATATATAAAAAGAGCATTTGCAGTATCTCCGGAGATCGATTTTATCTACTATTCGGATGATATGGGCATGCAGGACCGACAGATGTTCTCAACAGAGCTTTGGGAAAAATTTCTTAAACCTCATGTCAAACGAATCATCGAAACAGCCCACTCTCTGAATAAGAAAGTGTTTTATCATAGTGATGGATCAGCCTTTGATATTATTCGTGAGTTGGTTGAACTTGGTATTGATATATTGAACCCTATCCAGTATATGTGTCCGGGAATGGAGCGGGAAAGGCTCAAGAAAGAGTTTGGAAAAGATGTGATATTCCATGGAGCCATTGAGAATCAGAAAATTTTACCTTTCGGAACCGCTGAGGAAGTAGAACAAGAAGTTCGTGAATGTAATCGTATACTTGGTGAAAACGGCGGCTATATCATAGCACCATGCCATAATCTTCAGCCGAATACGCCATTGGAGAATATTCTTGCTCTATATCGAGGGGAATTGTAGAAGTGGAATCTTCCGATAGGATGGCAGAGGTCACTTACAAAAAACGAATTTTACAGAGCTTGAAATTCCGGCGTTGTATGGTGATGATGCAAGGGTGAAGATTGCAGTTTTATTATCCGGGGGCGTGGACAGCTCGACGGCGTTGGTTTCTTTGAAGGAGAAGCATCCCCAGGCGGAGATTACCGCTTACTATCTGAAGATATGGCTGGAAGATGA
>Ga0164318_10007309_pt1 | contig 10701 bp, 14 predicted proteins | sample GuaBasSedimGuay9_FD_113734 | JGI IMG/M metagenome (GOLD analysis project Ga0164318, IMG submission 113734) | Subseafloor sediment microbial communities from Guaymas Basin, Gulf of California, Mexico - Guay9, Core 4571-4, 0-3 cm | ecosystem: Environmental > Aquatic > Marine > Hydrothermal vents...
CTTTTAATTTTTAATTTTTACCCCGTCAAATAATCCGCTGTAGGCGGATTGGGCAGAAAGCCTATTTGACAGGAGTAAACTTTTAACTTGAGCGTAGTAAGCGAATGAAAGTACATTCATCTGTTAAAAAAAGATGCAAAGATTGCAAAATCGTCCGCAGAAAAGGACGATTATATGTAATTTGTAAAAATCCGAAACACAAACAAAGACAAAGATAATAAAATGTCAAATCTCAAATCTCAAAAATCAAATCTACATCTCAAAATTAAAATCTAATTTAAAAGTTTTGAGATTTGAGTTTTAAGTTTTGAGATTGACTGACCGAGCACTCAACGCTTTGAGTGCTCGGGAAGGAACATGCCTAGAATTGCGGGAGTAGACATTCCTGAGAATAAACAAATATTAATTGCTTTGACCTATATTTATGGAATAGGTCGGTCTTTAAGTAAAAAAATTTTAACTGAAGCTGGTATTGATTTTAATCGCAAAGTTTCTGAATTGAGTCCAAAAGAAATCAACAAAGTTAAAGAACTTATCGAAAAAGAGTATGAAATTGAAGGTAATTTAAGAAGAACGATAATGATGAATATTAAGAGATTAAAGGATATTGGATGTTGGAGAGGGATTCGTCATCTTAAAAAGTTGCCGGTTAGAGGACAAAGAACTCGAACTAATAACAGAACTGTTCGGGGGAATGTAAGAAGAACAATGGGAAGCGGAAGAAAACCGCCTCCGGCACCGAAGTAAGTTCAAAGTTCAAAGTTCAAAGTTCAAAGTTCAAATTTTTCAATATTAAAAAACTTTTAATTTTTAATTTTAAACTTTTAACTTGAGCGTAAGCGAATATGGGTAAAAAACGGATTATTAAAAAAACAGAAGAAGAGTTATTAAGAGAGAGGGATATAATTGAAACCGCGATAAAAAAGGAAAGAGTAAAAACTAGAGCCGAAAAAATTCAGGAAGGAAAAGTTTATATTTCCTCTTCTTATAACAATACTATTATTACTTTAACTGACCTTCAAGGGAATGTTTTAACTTGGCTTAGTGCTGGAAGTATTGGTTTTAAAGGGACGAAGAAAGCTACTCCTTTTGCTGCGTCTAAGGTAGCAGAGGCTTTCACTCAAACTGTTAAAAAATTAGGAGTGACAAAAGTTTGTGTTTTAGTTAAAGGAGTCGGAAGCGGGCGAGAATCAGCAATTAGAGCCTTAGCCACTCGAGGATTAGAAATTACTTCTATAAAAGATATTACTCCGATTCCTCATAATGGGTGCAGACCACCAAAAGTGAGAAGAGTATAATAACCGCTGATTTGACGCTGGTCTATTACGCGGATTTATATTGATTTTTTTGATCCGCGTTAATCTACGGTAGAGGTCCGGTGAAATCGGACTGAAAAGATCCGCGTTAATCTGCGTTTTTATAAAGTGAAAAATAGTAAATGTAAAATATGTAGGAGATTAGGAATAGTATTATTTCCTAAGTGTAAGAAGTTTTTTGCTCGTAAGCCTTATCCGCCGGGAGAGAAAAGGAAGAAAAGGTCTTCTTCTCTTTCTGAATACGGCAAAGAATTAAAAGAAAAACAGAAGCTTAGATACTGGTATAATCTAAGCGAACATCAGTTTAGGAAATATGTAAAAGAAGTTTTAGAGAAACGGGGAAAAGTGGAGGATGCTAGCTCTTTGTTGATAAAAAAATTAGAAAGACGATTAGACAATGTAATTTTTCGATTAGGATTTGCGACTTCTCGAAGTCAAGCTAGACAGATGATTACTCATCGTCACTTTTTAATAAATAACAAAATAATTAATATTCCTTCTTATCAGGTGAAGGTTGGTGATATAATTACTGTGAAACCTTCTTCTCGTAAAAAGAGTCCTTTTTGCAATCTTCCTTCTTTGCTTAAAAAATACAATTTCCCTTCTTGGCTTAAGTTTGATATTAAGGAATTAAAAGGGGAAGTAGTAAAGGAACCTTCAACTGAAGAGTGCATTCCTCCTATAGAAATTTCTTCAATTTTTGAATATTATTCAAGATAAAATTAGACAACAGATAACAGATAACAGATAACAAATTTTTTGTTAACTGTTAATTGTTAACTGTTAACTGAATTTATGTTTTCTTTTCCTTCTAAACCAAAGATTATTGAGAAAAAGGGAGAAAATTTTGCAATTTTTGAGGTCGCTGAGTTGTATCCCGGTTATGGTACAACTATTGGAAACTCTTTAAGGCGAGTTTTGCTTTCTTCTATTCCTGGAGCGTCGATTACCCAAATAAAAATAAAAGGGATTCAGCATGAATTTTCAACCATCCCTGGAGTATTAGAAGATGTAATTTTAATTATTCTAAATTTAAAAAAGTTGAGATTTAAGCTTTTTTCGGACGAGCCTCAAACCGCGATTTTGAAAGCGAAAGGAGAAAAAGAAGTTAAAGCTGCTGATTTTAAACTACCTTCCCAAGTGGAAATAGTAAATAAAGATGCCCATATTGCCACTTTAACTGACAAGAAAGCAGACCTTGAAATTGAAGCTCGAATTGAGAAAGGCATAGGTTATGAACCTGTAGAAAGAAGAAAGAAAGAGAAATTACCGATAGGTTTTATTGCAATAGATGCAATTTTTAGTCCTATTAAGAGGGTTAGTTATTCGGTAGAGAATATGAGAGTGGGGGAGAGGACTGACTTTGACCGTTTAAAGATTGAAATTGAAACTGATGGATCTATTACTCCGGAGGAAGCATTTTCATATGGTTCAGAGATTTTGGTTAAACATTTTTCTTTACTTACAGATGCTTTTAAAAAAGAAGAAAAGGTTTCTAAAGAAATAGAATCTCAAAAAACAAAAGGAGAATCAACCAAACTTTCGTCCAAAGATATTGAAGATAAAGGTCAAGATAAAGTTGAAGATTTAAAAATTTCTTCTAGAATTATTGGTGTTTTGGTAAATAATAATATTAAAACACTCAAAGATATTTTAAAAAAGAAAGAAGATGATTTACTCTCTTTAGAGGGAATGGGAAAGAAAGGAGTAGAGGAAATAAAAAAAGCGTTAAAAAAGTTAGGATTACAATTAAAGTAAAAAATGCGTAAACACAAATCAGGGAGAAAATTACACAGAAAAAAAGACCAACGAAAGGCTTTGTTAAAATCAATAGCTAGTTCTGTTATTTTAAAAGAAAAGATAAAAACTACTGAAGCTAAAGCTAAAGAAGTTTCAGAGCTTTTGGAGAGATTTATAACTCAAGCTAAAAAAAATGACTTACATTCAAAAAGAATGATATTTAATTTTTTTGCTTTAAAGGTTGCTGAAAAATTAATAAACAAGATTGCTTTAAGATATAAAGAGAGAAAAGGAGGATATGTTAGAATTATTAAATTAGGTCCGAGAAAATCAGACGGGGCAAAGATGGCAATTATTGAACTCGTGAAATGAAAAATAGAGATTAGTTGATAGAAAATGGAAATTAGTATGGAAATTGGAAAATAGAAAAGCGCAGCAAGGCTGTTGTCCTGAGGCGAAGTTGAAGGGTCTTATGGTTATAAGAGATTCTTCGTCGCGGAGCCTGTGCTGAGCAATAGCGAAGTGCTCCTCAGAATGACAACTTCATTATTAATTTCTAATTTCAATTTTCTATACCATTTTCTAATTTCTAATAATCAATTTCCAAAACAATGGAGCGTCAAACTCACATTATTGATGCCACGAACAAGATTCTTGGGAGGTTAGCCACTGAAATTGCAATTTTGTTGCGTGGCAAACATAAACCCGATTTTGTTCCTTATAAAGATAAAGGAGATTTTGTTATTGTTAAAAATATAAAAAATATTAAATTAACAGGAAAAAAGGAAGAAAAAAAGATTTATTATCATCACTCAGGATATATAGGAGGTTTAAAAAAGACGCCGTTTAAAAAATTATTTGAGAGAGATCCTTCTGAAATTTTAAGAAAAGCAGTGTGGGGGATGCTTCCTAAAAATAAATTGAGGGCTAGACAAATTAAACGTTTGAGTTTTAAATAAAGTTTATTAATCATTAATAATTTTAGTTTAGTATGCCAAAAAAAGTTAAAAAATCAATTAAAAAAGAAAAAGAGTCCAAGAAAAAAGAAAAAAAAGAAAAAGAGGTGAAGAAGACAAAGAGAGTAAAAAAGGCAGGCGAAATAAAAAAAGAAACAAAAAAAGAAACAATTAAAAAAGCAGTCAAAAAGCCAAAACCGATTTCTCGACCGGTAAGATATTATCAAGCGATTGGGAAAAGAAAAACTGCAATAGCACGAATTAGGCTTTGGACCAAAGGAGAAAAAGAGTTTTTGATTAATGAAAAACCGTATCAAGAATATTTCCCCACTTTTGAACTTCAACAGATTGCCTCTGCTTCTTTAAGAAAGATGAAATGTTTAGATAGGTTTAGGGTTTTGGCTAAAGTGAAAGGAGGAGGAATTCATGCTCAGGCAGAAGCGGTAAGACACGGGACCGCTCGGGTTTTGATTCTTTTTAATCCTGATTTCCGTAAGAGGTTAAAGAAAGCGGGATATTTAACTCGGGATCCAAGAATGAGAGAAAGAAAGAAGTTTGGGTTAAAAAGAGCCAGAAGGGCTCCGCAATGGCAGAAGAGATAGTGTATTTAAAAAATAAAACCAGAGAATTCTTCTCTGGTTTTTAGTTTGTAAGGTTGAATCTAGTTTGTAAGGTTGAACCTTACAAGTTGTAGTTTTGTAAGGTTTTTTAATTTTATAAATATTTATAAATACAAACCTGTACATATTTAAGATGCGGTCGTGGTCTAAATATGTACTACTATTATTTTAAGCTATAGACCACTGCAAGAGCATGGCGATACATATTTCACCCACGATCGTGGATAAAATATGTACAGTTTTAATTTTCTCCTTTATATTTCCTTTTTATATTTTCTTTTCCTCTCCTCCTTTTTTATTTCCTCCCTTTTTTGGGAGGAGGAGGAAAGAAGAGGGAGAGATTCTCCTTATTCCTCCCTCTCCAAAGGAGAGGGAGGAATAAGGAGGTGGAGGAAAAAAGAAGACTAATAAGAATTATTTTTTATTATCTACTACTTATATTAATTTATTCAAAAATAAGAACACCTAAGTGTTGCCGGCGTTTATATAGTACAATTTCTTGACAAATATATATTATGGGTATATACTCATAATAAATAATAAACTTTATCAAATATAATAAATTGTAAAGATTTAAAAGGTTGAACCTTACAAGAAGTAATTTAATAAAAAAAGGTCGACTATATTAACTTAATTAAAGTAAAATTTATGATAAACGAAATTAATTCAAGAGGATTTGGCAGAGGAGGAAGATTTAGAGCTCCTGGTTCCGGAGGCAGAGGCAGGCAGCCTGGTGGTTTTGGATTAGGCCCGGCGGGAGAGTGTGTTTGCACTAATCCTAAATGCAAACATAAAGTGTCCCATACTAGGGGAATTCCTTGCTATACTTTAAGATGCGAGAAGTGCGGGAGTCCAATGATAAGAGAGAGATAGAAACTAAATTGAACGCAATCATTAAATGCGAGTTCATACGAATTAGATGCGATGCTAGCGATAATAATTATAAAATCTTAAATTCAAATCCTAATTTTAAAAATTTACTGTCAACGAATTTACGAATCAATACAATTTCTTTCCTGCTACTCCTCCTCTCTTAGAGAGAGGAATTAAAGAAGCCTTCTCCTCCTTGATCCTTTCCCTTCAAAGGAGGGAGAGGAAAAATAAGGAAAAGGAGAAGAAAAAAAGAAGAGGGTGGATAAAATTTTCCATTTTTTCGGAAAAGGAGGAAGAAGAAAAAGAGTGGTGAATAATTCTCCCTTTTAAAAGGAAGAGAAAGAAGATAAAAAAAGAAGATAAAAAGGAACTTTTATCTTAATCTTTTCTCCTCAGACCAAAAGAGAGGAGAAGAAAAAAGGGGAAGGGATAATGAACTTACTGAATTCATTCGTAAAGATTTGTAGATTCGTTGATAAGTGCAGAATTTAGGTATTAGGTTTTGGATTTATCTTCATAATAATTCATTTAAGAGATATGAAAATTTGTATTACTACAATTGGTTCTGATTTAGATTCTCAAATTGATGTTCGTTTTGGGAGAACGCGGTATTTTCTTTTATTAGATGAAAAAGGAAAATTAGAAGAAGCAATATTGAATTCAGGAGTCGGAGCGATGAGAGGAGCGGGAATTGCAGCTGCTCAAACAATTTCTTCTAAAGGAGTTGAGGTTTTGATAACTGGAAATATTGGACCAAATGCATTAAATGTTTTAAAGGCTATTGGGGTTAAAATTTTTTTAGCTCCATCACATCTTACAGCAAAACAAGCATTTTTAGAGTGGAAGAAAGACAAATTAAGTCAAATTCAGGAGTCTACTGTTTCCGGTCATTTTGGCTGCAGAAGGGGCTTTGGTCCAGCTGGTCCGCGACGAGCTTCTCGTAGATCTTAAGAACTATGAATCCTCAATTAATCTCAATAATTAGTACTTTAATAAATCTTGGTTTAGGAATTTCTAAACTAATTTTCGGTTTTTTGATTGGAAGTATAGCTTTAATAGCTGATGGGGTGCATTCCGGAATAGATGTTTTTTCTTCTTTTGTCACTTTTTTAGGTTTTCGAGTGTCAAAAAAGCCAGTTGACGAGAAACATCCCTATGGGCATCAGAAAGCTGAAAGCTTGGCAGGTTTTTTGGTTGTAGTTCTTTTAGTAATCTCTGGCGTCTGGATTTTATATGAAACAGGAAAAAGATTTTTTGGAGAAGAGATTGCAAAGCCGTCTGTAGGAGCAGTTATAGTGATAGGAGTTTCAATTTTGCTCACTGAAATTTTAGCCAGATTAAAGTTTCATTATGGAAAAAAGTATCGCTCACTTTCTCTTGTTGCCGATGCCGAACATTCTAGGGCTGACGTTTTATCTTCGATAGGCGTTTTGGTTGGGTTGGGTTTAATTAAATATTTTAGTTTAGCTGACGTTGTAATTGCTTTAGGAATAGGAGGATATATTCTTTTTAGGGCTTTTTGGATAGGGAAAGAGATAACCGATTCTTTACTGGATGTTGCCAACAAAGATGTTGAAGAGAGAATTAAAAAAATCTGCAGAGCTCATAATATAGAGGTTTCTGACTTAAAAAGCAGAAAGATTGGAGCAGTCAATTTTGCTGAAGTTAAAATTAAACTTCCTCCTAAATTAAAAGTAGAAGATGTTCAAAAAATCACCGAAGCCTTAGAGGAAAGATTTCTCAAAAATATTCCAGAATTAAAACAAATAGTTATTTCTGTTGAGGCTTATCAAGTAGCGAGAAGTGTTATATTAACTAAGTTTGGCGAAAAGATAGGGGAGTTGGAGGGATTTGAACGAATTGGTCCTAAAAAGTTAGGAGAAAGATTAATTATACCTCTTCAGCAAGAACGGGAAGAAATTAGTCCTCGTTTTGGAGAAGTTCGATATTTGGTAATTGATAAAAAAGCGGGAAAGATTTTTTTAAAAAAGATTATTAAAAATCCTTATTTCAAAAAAGATACTCCTCATGGAGCAAGATTCGCTAAAGCTGTTAGGGCGGATAAGGTTCTAGTTTACCAGATAGGGCCTAACGCAAAGCAAACTTTGGAAAATTTTGATATTAAAATTAAAATAATTCCCTTTGGGAAAAATATCAATACTCTTTTAGAGGAGATTAAGAAAGAAGATGATAAAAAAGACTAAACAAATCGCTATCACTGGAGGCAAAGGCGGAACAGGCAAAAGCACTGTTGCTGTTTTATTAGCTAATAAATTATTTAAGAAAGGAAAAAAAGTAATTCTTTGTGATTGCGATATCGAATGTCCTAATGATTATTTATTAACTGGTCAAAAGTTGAAAAAATCGGTTAAAAGAGTTTATGCGGAATTTCCAAAATTAAATAAGAGAAAGTGTAAAAAATGCGGTTTATGTGTCAGAGCATGCAGAAGCAATGCTATATTTCAAGCGCCGGGTAAATATCCAGTATTTATTAAAGATTTATGTTCTGGATGCGGGGTTTGTTGGACCGTTTGCCCTTATGGAGCAGTTGAGCCAAGAAAAGAAGAGATTGGAAAGATATACCTCAATAAAGTTCAAAGTTCAAAGCATGCTCCGTACCGTCCGTCTTGGCGGACTGGTTCGGGGTTTAAAGTTCAAAGTTTTTGGTTGGTGACAGGAATGGCGAAGTCGGGGTTGGAAGAGACCGGACCTGTGGTTTTAGAAACAAAAAAATTTGCTTTAAGTTTGGCAAAGAAAGTTAAAGCAGATTATATTTTATTTGACACCGCAGCTGGTACGCATTGTCCGGTGATCTCTGCACTTTTAGATTGCGATTTTGCTTATGTGGTTACTGAACCTACTCCAATGGGCGCTTATGATTTAAACTTGATTTTAGATTTATGCGAAAAATTAAAAGTGCCTGTTAAGATAATTTTAAATCAAGCTGATTTAGGCAATAAAAATAAAGTTATAAAAGTCGCGGAGAACTATAAAGTTAAAATTGAAAAAGAAATTCCTTATTCCAAACAGATTGTTAAAGCTTATTCTAAAGGAGAACTATTATCAATGTATTCTGAATTGTCAAATATAATTCAAAACAAGCACCAAATCCAAAATTACAAATCCTAAACAAATTCAAAGCACCAAATTCAAAATCCTAAGAAACAGAAATCAGTTGTTAGAAAACCGAAATCCGTACAGAAAACAGAAAATAGAGAACCGATGACAACTAAACCGTTTTCTGTTTTCTGATTTCGCTACTGTTTTCTGATTTCTGTTAACTGATTTCTATTTTTAATTATTTGGTATTTAGGGTTTTGAATTTTGGATTTCTTTCTTGAATTACGAATCTATTTCGTAATCCAAGGATATTATATAATAATGGAGAATAAAAAATTAAAAATTGCAATAGCAAGCGGGAAAGGGGGAGTAGGAAAATCAATGCTGACCTCTGCTTTAGCAATGCTTTTTGTTCAGGATAAAAAAAAGATTATCGCGGTTGATTGTGATGTGGATGCTCCTAATTTAGCAGTTTGGCTTGGAGATCCTGAACATTGGAAGAAAGTTAAAAAGATAAGCGTTTCTGAAAAACCTGTAATCAACAACAATATCAAATTGAGTAAAAAAGAAGCCCAACAATGTTCAGAGAAATGTAGATTTAACGCCTTAGAAGTTAGAAAAGGGAAGTTAAAGTTAAATCCATTTTTGTGTGAGGGATGCGGGGCTTGTGAGATTTTTTGTCCTAAAGGAGTGATAAAAATGAAACCAGTAAAGAATGGAGAAATAAAGTTAAAGAAAATTTATTTTGTTAAAATTTCCAAAAGCGGCACAGCAAATCAGCAATTTGATAGGGCAAGATACAGCTTTCCTTTAATTTCTGGACAACTTTTTCCCGGAGAAACTGGTTCCGGCAAGGTAGTTAGTGAACTTAAAGCGCAGGCTGAAAAGTTTGATGGTAATACGATGCTCATAGATTCAGCTCCAGGCACTGGATGTCCGGTTATTGCTTCTCTGCAGGATTCGGATTTTGCGGTTTTAATTACTGAGCCCACTCCTTCTGGTTTTTCTGATTTAAATAGAGTTTTAGAAGTAGTTGAACATTTTAAATTAAATTGGGGGTTAGTGATTAATAAATGGGATATCAATAAAAGTTTAACAAAAAGAATGGAAAAAAAATTCAAAAATAATTTAATTGGCAGAATTTCTTACGATAAAAATATATTTAAAGCAATTGCTAATCTAACGCCGATTTTAAAAACCGACCTAAGAGTTAAAAAGGAGATAGAAAATATTTATAATAAATTAAAAAAATATATCAATAGCAATTGATTATTATACAATAAATGTGGTATATTAATAATGTTCTTAAAACATTAGAGCCTGTTTCTCTTTTTTTCTTTTTTATCTACTTCTCATTTTTAAAGGAGCAAGTTTTCTCTAATTACTTCCCATTTGTCTCAAAACGCTCTATAAGGAGTTATTGATGTCTTTATATAAGTACAAAAGGTTGATAAATTATAAATATTTTTTATAGTTATAATCAAGCTAATTATGCCGAGACCAATAAAACCAAGAAGAATTTCTTTTAATCCAGAGGCGGTTTACTTTAAACCAAGAGCAGTGCCTTTATCTACATTAGAAGAGGTAAGTTTAGGTATGGATGAATTAGAAGCAATTAGGTTGTGTGATTTAGAAAATTTGGATCAAATTAAAGCGGCTAAAAAATTGAATATTTCCCAGAGCACTTTAGGCAGAATTTTAACCTCCGCAAGAAAGAAAATATCCGATGCCTTAATAAATGGAAAAGCGATTAAAATTGAGAAAAAATAAAAATTCTTTTTGACTTTTTGTTATAAATTTGGTATAATTTTTATAGAATCTTTTAAATTAAAAAGAGGAGAGGAGGTGAAATAAATGTTATCAAAGGTTGAGTATAGTAGAAAAGAAGGGAAGTTTATAGTGGTAAACTCAATAAGCGGGAAGAGGTTTCCCGCAGGAGAGGAAGAAATAATTCTTTCCCACCTCTTTAAAAAAGGGGTATTAATGCCAAAAGAGGATATTGAGGTTATGATGGGAGAAATAGCAGAATTTCTAAGAAAGTATTAAGTTTTTTTTATTTTTATAAAAGCTATAGATCAATTTTGTCTATAGCTTTTTTTTTACTTCTTTGCCCTGTTAAATGCCAAGCCCTTTTAC
>Ga0164318_10007310_pt1 | contig 10700 bp, 4 predicted proteins | sample GuaBasSedimGuay9_FD_113734 | JGI IMG/M metagenome (GOLD analysis project Ga0164318, IMG submission 113734) | Subseafloor sediment microbial communities from Guaymas Basin, Gulf of California, Mexico - Guay9, Core 4571-4, 0-3 cm | ecosystem: Environmental > Aquatic > Marine > Hydrothermal vents >...
GCATTCTGATGGTAGTTTATGTGAACACTTGCCTCCATATGTTTCTTTTATAGCTTATGTTAATGATGATTCCAAGATTTTGACGGAAAACTCTCCACGTTGGGAAAAAGACTGTATGTCCAACATTGATGGACATGGGGTATTTGGGGTTGAACTCGGGAATATAATACCTCTTCCCGATGTTGGGGATAGTGTTTTTGTCATATTTACGTGTATGGTTACTAGAGAACAGGGAGTTTTAAAGAGTGAAATTACCTCTGTGCCATGGTACTACTTCCCTACGTATCTGGAGTTGAAACCGGTGAATTTCCCTGATCCTCCGAGTAATATTAGAGTTTTGACTAACGATGAAGGAAACAATATTATAAGATGGGATTATAAAGAAGGGCTGGTATATTCTGTTTACCGAACAAATTTAATGGATACTCTGGATATAGGATTGCCGCGAAGACTATATTATAGGATTGCGAACGGAATTTCTGGGGGTGAGTTTGTAGATTCTCTCGCGTCACCGGATAGTATTTACGCTTATATGGTGATAGCAAAAAATAATTTAGGCTATGTGAGTCCTCACTCAAGGGAAGTTATTCAGAATTCGATGATTAAAAATCTACGCGGAGAACCTCTCAATAGCAGTGTAAGATTGACATGGAGTTCATTTACTTCCTCATTCTGGAAAGTTTGTGGATATAATATATATCGCAGAGTTGAAAATGAATCTTCTGTAGATTTAGTAGGATATACAGGGTTGGATACATTCTATACGGATTCAAGACTATCTCCTGGCAAAAAGTATTTTTATACTGTTGCGGCACGTGATAATCAGGGTAATGAAATTGGACAAAGTGAGGAGATTGCTGTTGTTACTGGTTCTGGTGGCGCGAGAACATATACGTATGCGAATCTCAAAGTTGGGGTGGTTATATATAGAAATACGAACAAAGGTTCGATTTCGTATACAGATGTTGAGAAAATTAAGAAAATGTTAGAAAAAGGGAGACTGTTTTACTGGATTAATTCAAGAATGAAATTAAATATTGAGTTCGATTACATCGAAATTGGAGAGTATCGAGAATTTGAAAGCGAGTCAGATTTAGCAATAGGTCAAACGATTGATGATTTAAATAACCTTGGAGTTATGAATACCCAGTATGATATAATTTTCAGGATTACGCCTGCTACCGCGGGATATTGGTCTTTGGGTGTAATTAACTTAAACCTGAGAGGACCTAACCGTAAAACGGGTTTTTCTCAGTCGCAATGGCCATATGGGACAGGTGTTCTTTATCCCTGTAAAGATGATGATATTGACTACGGCTTAACTTGGATATATGTACATGAGTGCCAGCACGCTATTGACGCATTATATAACGAAAATTATCATCCTGAAATGTATCATGGTGATATGCCATGGGAATTTCCTGTAGCCTGTGGGGAACATTTTGATTTTCAAGCGAAGATGTTTCGTACTTTTAATGCTTATCAAGATCTATTACCTGGGTGGGGAGGAATTTATGAAGCAGTCGATGTAGATGAGGATGGTTTCCCTGATGATGATCCAAGAGTACCGCTTGATGAAATTAGGTTTGGAAGTAACCCAACCGCAGAAGACACTGATGGTGATGGGTTGCTTGATAAAGAAGAAGCTATTGATGGTATTTATTGGGGGTCAGACCCAAATAATATTGACTCGGATGGGGATGGCTTAATAGATGGAGAGGATCCATATCCTAGGTATCCTGTATCACTAAGTATCCCTCTCTTTACTCCAGTAATTGATGGTGCTATAGAGTCTGAGTGGCCCGTTTTTTGTGATAGTGTGGTTTTTACAACATGTGATGGGTTTTGGTCAAAGGTATATATTAGCCGGGATGATAATTATCTTTATCTTGGAATGAAATTTAATAAGAATGCTATGCCTGAAATAATGCTTGATTTTGATGCGGATGGATGGTGGCATTCAGCAGGGAATACTTTTATACGAATTTATCCAAAGACTTCGGCTTTTCTTGAATTTCATAGCTGGGATGCAAGCGACAATGTTAGAAAGTATGCAGAGGATAATGGGAAATATGGGGGTTTATGGGATGATGATCCTCTTTACATTCAGCATTTTAAACGCAGAGTAATAGACCCTGATTCTGTTAAAATGAAAGCGAGATACGAGGCTGATTTAGTTCAGATAGAAATGGCTATTCCTAAGTCAGATTATGCGGGTTTAGAATTAAAGCCAGGGGAGAAAATAGGAATAAGTATTGTTTATAAAAATATTGATGGTGACTACAGGAAGTGGGGAAGTACGTTTGACATTTATAGTTTTGTTACATTTGAGCTTAGTGGTGGTTCCGTTATAAGAAGTGAAACTGAGAGTGTAGAGACAGAATTTCGCCTGTTTCAAAATTATCCCAATCCATTTAATTCAGTTACCATTTTTGGTTTTCAGGTGGATAAGAAAATAACGGCCAAAGTTTTTATATATGATCAACTTGGTAACCATGTTTGTACATTATGGAATGGAGAAGTTATACCTGGAACACATTACCTCAGCTGGGATGGAAGAGACAAACATGGTAGGGAAGTTGCCAGTGGAGTCTATTTTATAAGAGTGGTTCTTGCTGATGGGAGAGTGCAACAAAGTAAGGTGCTTTTTTTAAGGTAGGTAAGATGTGTAAACAGGTAATGAATAAAAAAGTTTTGTTTGTGTTTATATTGTTGTTCTTTACCATGGGTAATCTATTTTTTACTGTACAGATTAAATCACCTGATGGTAATCTGGTTTTTAAGCTTGGTACAGATAAGAATGGTACGCTGCTGTACAGTATTAAGTATCGGGGGCAGGTTGTTGTAAAGGAATCTCCTGTTGTTTTGTTTACAAGCCCACTCGGTGAACTTGGAAAGAGAGTGGATATATTGGGATGGAATTTGTCATCAAAAGATGAACACCACGAATTTTTTTTAGGTAAAAATAGATATGTTGATGATGTATATAATAAAGCTATTGTTGAAGTTTCAAGCAAGTCAAAGGAGAACGGTGTTTACTTTTACCATTTGCACATTAGGGTGTATAATGAGGGATGTGCTTTTAGGATTGAATTACCATTTCATAGCAATGTTAAGAGGTTGGATATAGTTAGGGAAGAGACCCATTTTAGAGTGGTTGACGTTGAAAAAGTCTATATATTGAAAATCGGTGGATTTGAATCTGCATACGAAGGTAATTATGAAATATTAGAGCCTGGCGAGATAGATGAAGATGTAATAATTTGTTTGCCTGTCTTGTTTAAGACCAACCGTAATATTTGGGTTGCTGTGACGGAGGCAGATTTATTTGATTATTCGAATATGTTCATTACTCGTAAAAATAATGAGTTTGTTAGTACACTCGCTCCTTTAAGGCGGAATAATAAACATTGTGCAGAGATATCTCTTCCTCATCTCCTTCCGTGGAGGGTATTTTTTATAGGAGATGAACCTGGACGTTTTATCGAGTCTGATATGATTGTGAATTTGAGTAGAGGATTGGAAATAGAGAATCCAGGCTGGATTAAACCCGGGAAAGTAGCATGGCCATGGTGGTCAGGGAGAGTTGTAGATAGAGAAGATGTCAAGGGAGGGGTTAATACTGAAACGATGTTGCATTATATAGATTTTGCTTCTGAGTCGGGGCTTGAATACCTTTTGATAGATGCTGGGTGGTATGGGGAACCTGATGATCCTGATGAGGATATTACAAGAACTATTCCAGAGTTTGATATTAAGAGAATTGTTAAGTATGCTAATTCAAAGAATGTTGGGATTTTGTTATGGGTAAATTGGGGTTGTGTTGAGAGACAGATGAAAGATGCATTTCCACTTTATGAAAAATGGGGTGTAAAAGGGGTAAAGATAGATTATATGAATGCTGCTGATCAGGACATTGTTAATTTTTACTGGAAAGTTGCCAAAGAAGCAGCAAAGTTTCATTTAGTTGTTGATTTTCATGGCGCATACAAGCCGACTGGCTTAAGGAGAGCATATCCAAATGTGCTCACAAGAGAAGGAGTTTTGGGCCTTGAATATTGTAAATGGAGTAAGAGATGTAATCCTGATCATGATGTAATGATTCCATACATAAGAATGCTTGCAGGTCCAATGGATTATACTCCGGGTGCATTTAATGTTGTTAACAATGAAAGCGAGTTCAAGCCAAGATTTACTTATCCATCTGTGCTAGGAACAAGAGCGCATCAACTGGCAATGTATGTAGTGTACGAAAGCCCACTTCAGATGGTGGTTGATCATCCATGTTCATACCTTGGCCAACCTGGGTTTGAATTTATTAAAAAAGTTCCAACAGTGTGGGATGAAACTAAATTCATTAAAGGTAGGGTTGGAGAATATATTGTGATTGCTCGTAAGAAGGGTGACAACTGGTATGTTGGAGGCATGACTAATTGGAAAGGCAGAGAGATTGAACTTAACCTTGATTTTCTTGAAGAAGGAAAGTATCAGGCAGAAATGTATCTTGATAGTATAGAAAGCTCTCAGTTATCAGCGAAAGTTAGAGTTGATCGTAAGATTGTAACTAATGAAGATAGCATAATAATTAAAATGGCAAATGGTGGGGGCTTTGCTATTATATTTTCTCCAACATGGTAGTGAGAAATTTACTTTTCGTCTTAGTTTTCCTTTTAATTCTCCTTCTCTCATATTTGAATAGTCAGGTTTTTTATATTGATTTGTCAGGGGACTGGAAGTTTGTACCTGATCCTGATGACATAGGCTTGAGGGAAGGGTGGTTTAAGAGATTGCCTGACAGAGTGAGCTATTGTGTTGTATCAGTTCCTGACTTTTGGGAATCGAATGAAGAGCTGAGAAACTACGACGGAGTAGCCTGGTATTTTAAGGATTTTATTGTGAGTCGAGGAAGTAGTGATGAAGCTTTATTTATTGGTTTTGGGGGCGTAGATGACGAGTTCGATATATGGATTGACTCGTATTACATAGGACACTTCGGGGATAGAGATAGGGGAGTAAGTTATTATAATAGAAAAGCGGTGATAAAACTACCATTTGGGTTAACTTCAGGAAAGCACAAGTTAGTGGTACGAGTTAAGGATTGGCTTGGAGGTGGAGGTATACATAAATCTCCAGTGTGCGTAACTTCGGATACTACAATTTTATATACCAAAGAAGAGAGAATAAAAAAGCTGCATAAAATGTTCCCTGAGGCATTGTGGCCTTATTGGGTAAGTGGAAAAGGAAGAGCCTGGACTGTAGTCGGTTTACCTAATAGGGATAAAGAAGGGCTGGTCTCTATAGATGGTTCGGTTCAGTGGAATAAGTGGAAATGGTCATCTTCTGTTTGGATAAAATCTGATGATGGAGAAATTTTAGCCCCAGAGAGTTGTAATCAAGAAGAAATAAAGTGGAGGCTTGTTGAAGATTATTTTACCGATACCGGTTTTAAAATTTTCTGGAAAAGATTTTAAGATTAAGAAAGAATATTTTGTTGTTGGTGGCAAGCGCTCAGATGAAATTTTGGTTGAAAGAATCACAATTGAAAATTGCAGTGATAGGCTAAGGAATTTACGGCTATTTCTTGCTGTTAGACCTTACACAGTCACAGGAAGTGTTGGGCGGATAGATACGATTTTTTGCAATGAAAGTGGTGAGATTATTATAAATAATAATTCAAAAATTTTCTGTAGTTTAGGAGTTCCAGAGATAGCATCTTTTATACCAGTTTCCGTTCTCCCTTTTGGCGAATCAAAAGGGGACATTTCTTTGTATTCGATTCTAAGTGAAGCTGTCGAAGAGAATCATATTTTTGATGATAAATTGGGAATGAATTCCGGCGTTTTCGTTTGGGATTTTAAAGTAAAGGATGCTATAGATATTGCTATTTATTATTCGCATGAATTCGAGGTCGATTTTGACTTTAACGTTGTAAAGAAGAGGAGCAAGGTTATAGATGAATGGCAGCATATTTTAAGGAAAACAATTATTAAAATTCCTGATGAGGATATAAAGAATGCTTATTATGCCTCTTTGGCTTATATCTTGATCAATGCGGATGGGTATTTACCACACCCCGGCCCCTGGGTTTATGATAATGCGTATTTCAGGGATAGTGCATATATTCTTACTACTTTGTTGTACAATGGTCATATAGATTTTGCGAGGGAAACAGTTAAGACTTTTATGAAGGCACAGGGGGAAAGTGGTGAATTTTTCCCGATTTTTGACAGGAGCTACAGGAAGATTGGAGTCAATGAATGGGATTCCCAGGGTCAGGGGATATACATGTTTGGCAAATATTTTTGTTTTTCACTCGATACCCAACTGGTTAGGGCCTATTGGGATAATATAATGAGGGCTGTTATATTCGTAGATTCTTTAATTCAAGAAGATGAGTATGGTATTTTGCCTCCTTCGTGGTCTGCTGAAGACCTTGGTAGCCCTGAATGGCACCATTTCTGGGATAATTTTTGGTGTATGATAGGTTTGAGAAATGCACTTAATCTTGCCAAAGCTGTTGGCTTTTACGATGATACTGAGAGGATAGGTATTATATATAAAAAATTAGATGAAAATTTGTGGGCTTTAATTAAAGATTTAATTGAAGAAAAAGGAATAAAATGGATTCCAAATGGACCTGAGGACTTGCATGGCAGCTCGATGGCGAGAGGTACGAGCCCGCTAATTTATCCAGGATTGATGAGTTATTATGATTTGGATATTGTGAAGGTTTCTTTTGATTATTATTGGGAGAAATGGGTATCTTCCTATAATGGAGCCTATTTACATCAGGGAAAGTTTTGTCCATATGCTTTTGAACTTGCGGATTGCTATGCAAGATTGGGGCAATCAGATAGATTTCTAAAGATCATTCAGTGGCATATCGATAATCAAACATTTCCGGGTGTTTATGCATGGGGTGAGCAGCTTAATGAAGAGACGTTCAATCTTGAGGCAGGAGATATGCCCCATGCATGGGTTGCTGCTGATTTTGTTGCTTCTATTCGTGATGCTTTGTTTTTTGAGCGTGGAGATACTCTGGTTATTGGAGCCGGGATCCCGTGGGAATGGTATCGGAAAGGTAAAGAGATAGGTATTGAGAATGGATATTCTATTTTTGGGAGGATAATAAACTTTGATACTAAACTCAAGGGTAATAAGATAAAATGGAAGTTAAATATCGGTGATAAATCTCTAAAAGGTGTTATCTTGAAAATCCCTGATTGTGTTATGATAAAGAGGGTTAAGGTGAATGGATCAAATTGGACAGATTTTAAAGGAAATTTCGTTCGGTTGCCTATAAGTTCGAAGAACGTGGTTATAACAATTGATGAAAAAGGGGGGATAGAATGAATTTTCCTTTAGTTAAGAGGTTTTTTTTATTATGGATTTTTCTTGTGTTTGTGATTCCAAAGGTTATGGCTGAAAACTTTTTATCTAACTTGGAAGCGGATAAAAATTCACCTATATATACGACTTATGCGGCCTCTATGGAAAGGTCTGAATTTGTTGTTGATGAAGGTTATCATTTTTTGTTCTATGATACAAGTAGGGCTTTGCTTTTCGATACCGATAAAGCAGGCGATATTGGCTTATTATTTGTGAAGGATGGGGAGATTAAATATAAAGTAGGGGAATTTTACAAGGAACCAGTGATTACTCTTTCGTATCCTGATATGGTCAGGTTTTATTTTTATCCATATGAGAATATCAGAGTAGATTGTTTCTTCTTTGTGTATAGCTCGCACTATGCTATTTATGAGGTCAAGCTTACAAACGAGGGAAATAAAAGCACCGAAATCAAAATAATTCCCTTTATTCAAAATGATTATAGAGATTTCTTTAACGTTGATTATCGTGATTCTGAGAATTGTATATTTTTTTGGCATGATGAGTTTCCAGATGATTGGGTTATGAGCCATAATATTCCATATGAGACTCCACTGGCAGATATTTTCTTCTCTTCTGTTAAACCTTCGCGGTTAACGGGTTATTTGGGGTTCTACTGGTATGATACAGAAGTTTCACAGCAGGTGTTTTTAGATAAAAAGCCAACGTATGTCTTATGGGGAAGGATAAAACATTCAGATGGGAGCGTATGTAGGCATGAAGAGGGGAAAGCTGCTGTATTTGTCAAAATAAAGGGTAGAGATGAGATTTTAAATGAAAAAGCACCTGTTTTTGGGCGGGCTACAGAAGTCGTGAATGATTATGGGTATTATAATATTGATCTTGGGGGATTTAAAGGTATAGAAAAAGGTGATATCTACACGTTGAAGGTTTATTGTCCGGTTAGGAATGAAATTGTTTCGATAACAGATACCGTAGGTGAAGTGGGAGATAAATATGTTAGGAAGGATATTAACCTAATGCCTGTAGAGAGTGAAGAGATTAGGGTAATAGCGGATAAAGATATATGGGGTAGTGGTAAAGAAGTACGCCTTTTCTGGAAAAGTAAAAAATATAATAGATTTAACATTTACAGGAGGGACTACTCGGCTGGAGAGGGTACATATAAACTTATTAGCAAGGATTGTGAGAAGGAATTTTATACAGATAAAAATATTCCTACAGGAAAGATTTATGGCTATGTAGTAGTTCCTGTTAATGACAATGGGGAAGAGGTTTTTCCTTCCCAGGAAGTAAACAATGTTTTCGGGAGTGATTTTATAACTGATGTGAAGTATCCTGATCAGTTGAATAACAGAATAAAAGGTAATGCAAAAGTGGTTGCAATGGAATTTGAACTCGAACTTTCTCCTGGTGAAATGCAAGACTTTCGCTTGGTAAGGGGTGTTGAAAGGATAGATGTAGGGGTTGATGAGTCAATGCTTAAAGAAGCTAAATATCTTGCCGGAATTGAGTTTAGTGATTATATCTATCGAAATGAAACCTTGTTTTCGAAACTATATGACCCCACCAATTTAGACCAGGAGAAGAGAATGCTATACTGGAGTTCGTTTAATCTGATGAGACAGGTAATGCTCCCTCCTGAGGGCAAGTGTAGTTTTAATTATTATGTATTTTCCCGTGAGCCTACCTGGGGTTGGGGACATGGTGGTCAGGTATTTCATGAAAGTATAACGATGCTTGCATACGTTTTTCTTGATCCGATCAGTGCAATGAATTCTCAGAGAGTATATCTAGAAAGACAATGGGAAGATGGATATATCAATTACAGAACGGGACCTTATCTTGATGAAACAATCCCATACAATGGCCAATATACAACCTCGGCACCGTGGTATTCCTGGGAAAACTGGGAAATATATAAGGTAACAAGGGATAAAAAGTTCTTGAGTGAAATGTATGAATCAGGCAAAAAGTTTTATAATTACTATGTACAGCACCGAGATAGTGATGGTGATGGACTGTGCGAATGGGGAGCCCACGCAATCCTTGAGTCTGTAAGAGATGCACTGGTAGCAGTTTGGGATCAGGTTGGTTGGCCATCTAATTTTGAAAGTCTAGATTTGAATTGCATGCTTGTAATGGAGGCAAGGTGTCTTTCTAAAATGGCAGAGGAACTTGGTTTGGATGAAGAAGTTGAAAACTGGAAAAAAGAAGCGGAGAAGAGAGCCGAATTAATTAACAGGTATATGTGGGATGAGGAGACTGGTTTTTATTATAATGTTGATAAAAAAGATAATGATTTCAGCTTTCGGAGAGAGAATGATCTGAAGAGAATGGAAATAATAGGCTTTTTACCTATGTGGGCAGGAGTATGCGATAGTAATCAAGCGGAGAGATTGGTGGAAGTTTTAACTAATACTGATAAATTTTGGAGAAAATTTGGAGTTCCCTCTCTTTCGGCTGATGATCCGTATTATAATCCTCATGGATATTGGAATGGGCCTGTTTGGGTGGAATGGGATTATTTAGTCTTTTATGGCTTGAGAAGATATGGCTATAATGATATAGCAAGAGAGTTAGTGGAGAAAGTTGCAAGAAATATGATCGAAGAATTAAAGAAAAATCACCAACTATGGGAATTTTATAGCCCCGATGATCAGTGGGCAGGTTATCATCGACAGTACATATGGGCCGGGATTATTGCAAGAATGATTAGAGATGCGTTTTGTAGTAGTGAAGTGATGATTAACGATGGGTGGGGGAAAAATAGTAATCACCGGGAGATAGAGACTGTATGTTATCCTAATCCATCAAATAGTACGCTTAGTATTAATTTTTGCTTACCCGAGGGCGGAGATGTATCTCTTAGCATATATGATATACTGGGCCGTAAAGTTAAGACTCTTTTCTCCGGTTATAAAACAGAGGGTCAGCACCGTTTAGCGTGGGACGGGAGAAATGAGAGCGAGGAGCAAGTAAGCGCAGGCATGTATTTATTAAAGCTTAGTTATCAAGGAGCTGTAAGTGTGAGGAAGATATTGTTAGTGTACTAGAAATTCCAAGGAGGGTATCGTGGTAAGAAAAGGTGTCTTTTTAGTAAGTGTTTTCCTGCTTGGCTGGCAACTGTTGTCAGGGGAAAGTTTAAGAGGTTCTGTCGATGATATTCAGCTTACTAAACTGGCAAAACCCGGGAATCCATTCTGTGAGTCTGGAAGGCGTTTTGCTTTTCTTGGAGAGGAAAGTGGGAGTTTTGAAGCGTGGGCATATCCTCTCAAGTTGGTAAGAGATTTTAAATTTTATTTTTTTACGGGTAACAGTGTAAGAGCTATCCCTGCTGAGAAGATTAC
>Ga0164318_10007311_pt1 | contig 10699 bp, 9 predicted proteins | sample GuaBasSedimGuay9_FD_113734 | JGI IMG/M metagenome (GOLD analysis project Ga0164318, IMG submission 113734) | Subseafloor sediment microbial communities from Guaymas Basin, Gulf of California, Mexico - Guay9, Core 4571-4, 0-3 cm | ecosystem: Environmental > Aquatic > Marine > Hydrothermal vents >...
CCGTTCAGATTATGGGGTGTGATTCATGACCGGGATGATGAGTTTCTCAGGATTGCAGGGGTGGATACTCATACAGGCGACAAATTCAACATGGATCTCATGCCAGACTATGCCCGAGTCTATCTTCCAAAGAACGCCTGCGGAAATGTGATATTCAGGCTTTACACCAATATCCAGCACTCGCTGGATCCGGGGGTGGCGATTTATGACGAACATGGAAAGCTCTTTTGATCATCTGGATGTGGTCAATTCGGTTCTGAGCCTCGCCTATAATCTTAAGTCGTATCCAAACCACCTGTATAGAGCAGGTTACAGGATATCCAGAATAGAACCGCGATTCAATGTCAATGGGACTCTGAATCCGGATATTCTGTTCATGTCTGACGAGATGGGATTATTTTGTGAATGCAAAAGTGGGGAATATTATACTGGGCAGAATACCGAACTATACCAGAGGATAACTACGCGGCATCTTGTTGAGAAGGGTATTGACATTCCAACAGAGAACCTTGAACTCGATGTGGGGATATTTGGGAGGGGAGATATGGACGTCCTGAAAGATCGGTTGCAGGCAGAAGGGATAACCTACCCTCAGGTGATGATGGACGAGTTCATCCGAAAAGTAGCGGGTGACGATTTCAAAGATCCGGCGCTTCGTGATCTATTTCATGAGCCTGTGAGGATAAATGGAAAGCCTTTGACTATACTCAAATTCTCAGAGGACAGTTCTTTCAAAAAAATAGCTCCGTATATATTTAACACTTTGATAGCGAGGTCGGTTTCAGGGCGAATCGAATTCACTTCAAGAGACCTGGCAGGAGATTCACTGGAGGGGATCTGGAATCATCTTGATGGTAAGTCACAAAAGATATTGAGCGGAAAGGTGAAATCATTCCTGAAGCACTGCAAAACATGTGGGTTGGGGGAATATCTCAGTAATCGAGAGGATGTATGGACAATTGAGATTAACGACCACTGGAAAAGCAGAAAGAAGTTCAGTGATGATTGCAATCGCCTGATGGGTAATCTTAACCAGAAAACGCTCTGGGATTTTCCTGAATTTCGTGAGATGGAAGACGATCAAGTAACGCGAGGGGGTTAAAATGCCGAGGCAACAGGCAAATATCGATCAGGTAAAATCACAAATTAGATTCCAACTCGAGCAGCTTTCTATTAAAGATGCTCACCACGAATTTGAGCATCTTTGCCGTTACTTGACACGAGCAAGAATATGCAGTAATGTTCTGCCTGCGACAGGACCAGTTTCTGCTGGTGGGGATCAGGGACGAGATTTCGAAACATTCCGAACATATCTAACCTCAAGTCCAATTGCGAATTCAACTTTCTTTGCCCTCGTGTCACAAAAACCCATGGTTTTTGCATGCTCTCTACGGAAGAAGGAAAGGATAGCCAGTAAGATAAAAGGTGACGTAGGGATAATTATGTCATCAGGCTCACCTGTTGAGGTGGTTTGCTATTTCTGCACATCAGACGTGCAAGTTTCGAAGAGACACGAGCTGGAAGCTTGGGCAAAAGATAATTATTCCATTAAACTTACGATACATGATGGACAATCCATATCAGAACTGCTTGCCGATCGGGAAGTTTTTTGGATTGCGGAGAAGTACCTCAGCATACCCAGTGAAATTTATCCAAGAGCTGATGATGGGGGTGACTGGTATGGGCAATCTCTCAAATCTTGGAGAACAAAAAACACACCTAACATCAATTATGGTGATTTTTATGAACTTAAAGCTGCCGTTCGCCATGTAACGTTCTCTACTGAGGTAAGACAGGACATATCTTTTTGGATTAGACTCTTGGAAAAATTCATAGATAATGATTCTCTACCGAAATTAAGACGAAAGGCTATTTATGAAGTTGCAGTTGCTTCCCTACGAGGATTGGGGATGCTATGTGGCCAAGAAGATCGACTTCGAGAATATTTCGATACAATTCCTAAGTTGGAAGACCCTGTTGACTTAGAGGATGCTGCTGTTCTTCTAAACTATTGTATTGGCGCTATCCATAAAACTGATGTTCAGCTAACTGCTGATGAATTGAGCATCTGGCGTAACAAACTTGTAAGCAGAATCGAAGAGAGACTGAAAGCTGCAAATATACCGAGTCTTAAATGCCCGTTATTAGATATTCGAGGATATTTATCATTTATAGATCCGCTAAAACCCAATCCACTTGATGTAGAGGGTGCCATTGAATGGTGGACTCAATTAACTCTTATCGTAAAAGATGCGCCGCTTTTCCCTTTAGAAAGATTTGCTGATCACATAACCGATTTTATTGAATTTATTGATGCGACTCCTGAATATGATTACCTCGCACAACAGGTAGACACATTATTGTCAGATCGATGTGGAGATTTTATCGCAGCAGAGAAATGCAGAGATAGAGCAATAAAGTTCTATGAACAAGGTAATATCCTTAAGGCCATCAATCAATTGCATCAAGCAAAGGTTAAATGGTTTGCTGAAGAAACCCTTCGCGGTTCCTTGCTTTCAATGCTCTTAATATCGAAATGGTATTTGGAACTCGGTCTACCATTTGCTTCAAAATACTACGCATTGGCTGTAGCACATATTGCTCTTCAATCCCCCAAATCTGATGTAAAGTCGTTATTACCAAGAGCTCTGATTGCCGCAGCAGAATACGACTACTATCAAGGTTATTGGTGTGGATTTTTAGAATTAACCGATATCGGTCTCAAAGCTCGTTGGGCATTTTCAAGAGACGCAGGTGATTTGACAGTCCATGATGAACTTCAAAAAACATTATTTCATACAACAATGCTAATGACTATAACAAAACGGCTTGATCCACAATTGTTCGAATTTGTTCGGGGGGCGGTTCAAAAATGGAATATAGAATACCTATTAAAAAAATTGCTTCCGGTGGCACATGAAACTTGGGGAACACAAGACCTTTCCGAGATTTGGTTAAGTATGGAGGAAGATTTGGGAGGGCGTCCTTTCGGTGACTTTGGAACTGTACGAGAAGTCACTTGGTCTGAGCTTGGGATCGTTTGGAACGTAAACTGGAAGAATGATTATAATACTACTCCAGCAGCCGAGCAGTTCACTGCTGTTCTACAGATTTTATTAACCGATTTAGCAGGCATCGATTTATGTCTTCTAAAAACGGATGTAAATATAAATATTTGTGTGGAAAATATAGGTGATGCACGGGTTGAACCAATTCCATCTAATAAGAGCAGAAAGTGGAAAGTTACTCTGCCCGTCGACTCAACCAATGATGAAATATCCGAAATCGAACGTTTGCAAGTTAATATCCTTGCAGCGGCTAGTAGCATTTTAACTGAAGTGTCGTTATTGCCAAGCGAACGTCTTCATGAAGTATTTGAAAATTGTTTTAGGAACGGGCTTTCGATGAAGGCATTTGTTGCTGAACATTATGAGATCCTATATCGCGAATTTATCAGCAAAGAAATTTTTGAGTCGTCTAATAGACCGACAAAGTCTATTCCAGAATCACATCGTCAATTTAAGATTAAGGAACATAAAGAGTTGGCGTGGTGCGATGATCTGGGTCCCGGATACAGTAAGGAAATATCGGAAAAGTATCTTGAAAATCGCTATGCCAGATCAGTAATCCCTATTAGATATACGCTAAAACGCTTATTGGAGTATCCAGAATTTATATCCACAGTTGAACGGTTGCGCGCCGACGGGTGGCTTGATTGGCATATACTAACTTCGGTACTTGCTGCTGCTATAAATTATCGCGTGATGCAGAGTTCAGAGGCCCATCAAGACATATATATTTATAATAAACTATTTAAAAAAATAATGGATGAACCAGAACAAGAGAACTCTACCCAAATACAATGGGGGGAGTTCACAGAGGATAAACTACGAATGCATCAGAGTTTTAATATGTTATCAACTCTTAAGAATCTTGGTCTTGAGTGCCGTCAAACCACTCCAGATTTTGAGGCGATCGATCACTTTCTACGATATCGATATAATTATTGGACTGATGACGTCGAACATACGGACCCATTTATTTACCCGAACTTCAGCAAAGGAGGGGAGTGAACATTGGCGTTCATATCTATATTTTTGTCGGGAAAAGGGAGGCTCCCACGTCGTTCACATAAAACCGGTGAATGTTCATTCCACGACTGCACCCCTAAAAAACGCAAGAACCGCCCACATCAACGGAGCTGACCAAAAATGCCCAGACGCACCAGAAAACCCGAAAAGAAACCGATCGAGCAGTACGACCACAAGGAAGCCAGCCGCACCAACAACCCGCCTGTCGGTCTGGTAACCCCCGAGACCGACCGGGACGCTGGAAAGAAGACGTACGCCTACGACCTGCACATCGACCCGTCGCTCCAGTTCGACCCGCAGCGCAGCCAGATCGAGCAGATCATCGATGACGCCCTCGCGGCTGAAACCGTTGAAGAGGCGAAGTCTGCGCTCTCCGAACTAAAGAAGCGTCAGGCACCGTACCTCGACTGGGCCGGAAAGGCAGAACACACCTAGTTTGAGATCCCGACCGTCGCTCTCCATGCCCATGAGCGTATCGATCTCTTTGCCACATTCCAGTTCGATCCGGGGGCTGCAAAGGATGTCGATGAGGCCGATTGGCCCGGGATCGCATTACTGAAGGCTCAGATGAACGCCGACCCCCTGACTGAAGACTTAAAGAAGAAGCGAGCCAGCAACGAGAGCTTCTGGCTCATCGGTCATCCGGATGTGAACGTGGAGAGGATCACAGAAGGAGAGGATGAGAGCAAGTATCGGGTGGAAGTCCCTGGCTTTGACTATTATAACACCAAAACCGGCACGATCGACGCAGGAGGCACGGAAAAGATCGCGGTCTGGATGCTTGACACCGATTACGACGAGAGGAGTCCCTATCCGCGACAGGTCTTCTTCCCGATGGCTGGAGCAAGGGATGGCTGGGCGAGGCTGGCAAAGAATCTGAAGGCAGAGGTCGATCCCGAAATGGTTGAAGCGTACCGCGGCACGATCTCGCTTCCGTTTGAGGTAGGTGGAAATGGGCAGATTGTGGATGGCCGTGGGATCGAGAGTCTGAAGATTGTGGAGGTGGAATGAGTGGCCGACACAGCCCGCCTGATTGTTCCTGAGGTTACAGACGCACTTCTTAGAGGGATGGTTTCAAAGATTGTGAAACACTTCCATCCGGATAAGGTGATTCTCTTTGGCTCAAGGGCATGGGGAAAGCCAACCGGAGAGAGCGATCTGGATATTCTAGTCATAATGGATCTCAAGGGTTCACCTACTCGCAAAGCAGCCGAGATCTCCAGGATTGCAAGACCCAGATTCCTGCCCATGGATATTATTGTACGCGCACCTGATGAGATAGAACATAGAATCAAGATAGGAGATCCGTTCATCAAGGGGATCATGAACAGGGGGAAGGTGCTGTATGAATGAAGAACTGGTAAAAGAGTGGACTAAAAAAGCATAAGAAGATTGTTTGGCGGTTGAAGAGTCACCGCTCATACCACCAACACGTAAACATGCAGAGGAACACCAAGAATATCTAAAAGAATGCTTGAGAACCGGGGTCTTAGGAAGCGAAGAACCGTTGGATGACGACCGTCGCCGAATGTTTCAAGAGTGGATTGATGAGTTCAATCCTGACGATTATCCTGAGGAAATTCCTGAAGAAATGGCCGAGATGCAATGCACTGTATTTGGCCACATTTGCCCCGTAATTTTCGTTGCAGAGGAAGAAACGGAAACCGCTGAACTTCGACGTCGTGGAAGATACATCCCATTTAAAGTTAAGATGCGAGTAGTTCGACGTGATAATTACACGTGTCAAATATGTGGTAGGCATCTCCTCGATGACGAAGTTGAATTTGACCACATCATCCCCTTCTCAAAAGGCGGGAGTTCTGAAGAACATAACATTCGCTTGACTTGCTTCAAGTGCAACCGAAAAAAATCAGATCAAGTGAAACTGTAGAAGTTACATGATACAGCGCGCTGCCTAGCAACGTTTTACACGTAAAAGATTGTGTAAACTGTCATTTAAGAAGAACAAGAGGAGTGAGCAAATGAAAACAATAGAACAGGTTCTTGAAGAGTTTCTGGAGGAACGCTATGAGTATTTAACCATTTAGTCCCCCTCCGAGCCCCTATACGTACTCTGCGGTTATATTCTGTGTTTGGTTACGGTATGCCCCATGTCTATGGTAGTTCTTACATAGTGAAGTCCCCCGATCATGGTTTAGGTATCTGGGTAGTTACCCGACGACCTCACCACTATATATTCTCACCACTCCGCGTTTATCTGGAGAATTCCATGACACTTAAGCATTCGAATCCGATGGATGGCTATGTCTCGGTTTACACGACACTTGCCCGAAAACCGTATACTTTATCTCATCTCATCACCGAATAGTATCCTATCAAAAGGAGGAAAACAACGTGACCGACACACCCATCTCCGGCGCAAAAGCATTGATTAACTGCCTCAAGAATGAAGGGGTCGATACAATCTTCGGATATCCCGGAGGTGTACTGCTTCCACTGTATGACGAACTGTACGACTCGGATATCAACCACATCCTTGTGCGGCATGAGCAGGCCGGAGCACATGCAGCAGACGGTTATGCGCGTGCAACCGGAAAGGTCGGGGTGTGCCTGGCAACGTCGGGACCGGGCGCAACCAATCTTGTAACAGGAATCGCAAATGCTTATATGGACTCAGTACCGATCGTTGCGATAACAGGGCAGGTTCCAACGCCCATGATCGGAAACGATGCATTCCAGGAGGCGGACATCACAGGGATCACGCTTCCAATCACCAAACACAATTATCTGGTAAGAGACGTAAACGATCTTCCATGGGTCGTCAAAGAAGCATTTTATATAGCGTCCACTGGAAGACCGGGTCCGGTTCTTATCGATCTACCAAAAGACATCACGACCGACGAATTCGAGTTCACGTATCCAAAAAACACGTACCTGCGCGGTTATCATCCGGATGTTGGCATCGACGAGGATGCAGTGAAACGTGCTGCAGCGATGATCCTTGATTCCGAGTGCCCGGTCATCTATGCAGGTGGCGGCGCCATCATCTCGGATTCATCGTCAGAGCTTCTCAGACTTGCAGAAACGATCCAGGCTCCCGTGACAACGACTCTGCTTGGAATCGGAGCATTCCCGCAGTCCAATCCGTTGTCGCTTCGAATGCTTGGCATGCACGGCACCAAATACGCCAATTACGCAGTGCAGGAGTCTGACCTCCTGATCGCTATCGGGGCACGGTTCGATGACCGGGTTACAGGAAAGATTGATGCGTTCGCGCCATGCGCAAAAGTCATCCACATCGACACCGATCCGGCTGAGATCGGGAAGAACGTGAGAGTCGATCTGCCGATTATTGGGGATGCTAAAACAATTCTACAGTCGCTAAACTCCCACCTGCAGAAGATGCAGACCATGTCCGGTGCATGGCTCGGAAAGATCGATGCATGGAAGAAGGAGCATCCGCTGAGCTACGTTCAGAGCGACGAGGTGATCAAGCCGCAGTACGTAATCCAGGAGATATACAAGGCATGTCCTGATGCGATCATCGTTACCGAGGTCGGGCAGAACCAGATGTGGGCAGCGCAGTACTTCCAGTTCGAAAACCCCAGAACATTTATCACCTCAGGCGGGCTTGGCACCATGGGCTATGGATTCCCGGCGGCAATAGGTGCAAAGGTCGGATGTCCTGACAGGACCGTCATCGACATCGCTGGCGACGGCTCATTCCAGATGACATCACAGGAACTTGCGACCGCATCCAAAAGCAAGATCAAGGTGATCGTTGCGATACTTAACAACAGCTATCTCGGGATGGTGCGGCAGTGGCAGGAACTCTTCTTCAGCGAGAGGTATTCGTATACCGATATCTCGCAGAGCGTCGATTTCGTGAAACTGGCAGAAGCATACAATCTTATCGGGATTCGTGCAGAGAAGCCATCAGAGGTGCCGTCTGCAATATCCGAGGCATTGTCGGCAGACCGTACGGTTATCATCGATTTCGTGATCGATCCGATGGAGAATGTGTTCCCGATGGTTCCTGCCGGTGCTGCAATCAATGAGATCCTCGAACCGGGGGCGGTTGCATGAGGCATACGCTTGCAGTGCTTGTCGAGAATAAGCCAGGTGTGCTTGCGCGTGTTTCAGGACTCTTCAGCAGACGCGGGTACAACATCGAGAGTCTTGCTGTCGGCATGACCGAGAATCCTCTGATCTCGCGGATGACGATCGTTGTGGAAGGCGATGACCGGGTACTTCTACAGGTTACGAGTCAGCTTTCCAAACTGATCGACGTGATCTCGATATCCGATCTCCCACCGTCCGAATCGGTTGACCGGGGACTTGCGCTCATTAAGGTTGCTGCCGATACGGGCACAAGAGCTGATATCATGCAGATCGCGGGAATATTTCGTGCAAAGATCATAGACATCGGCGCAGAAACACTGGTGATCGAGGTCACAGGCGATAAAGGTAAGATCAGGGCGATTGAGAATATGCTCGGCAGATTCGGGATTAAAGAAGTAGTCAGAACCGGAAGAGTGGCATTACATAGAGGAACAAAGACGGTTGGAGAAGAATACAAATGATTGTAAATTTCAGAGTAACACAAGTAGAATCTAAGATATATGTGGATCCGGAAGAGGTTAGAAAGCAGAAGAACGTCAACATCAACTACGACATCAACCTGAAGAACACGGCAATCGTGTCAAAACAGACGCCGTTTGGAGAAAAAACTATTTTGAGGGTTGAATATGCGTTCTCAATCAATTACCTAAGCCCAAATGTCGGGCACATCAGATTCGAGGGGTATTCTGACTATTATTCCGACGAAGACGATCTGAATCAGATCAAAATCGATTGGGATGCAGGGAAAGCCCCGTCCAAGGTCCAGAACCAGATTGCAAACACGATGGTTTCCAATCTTGCTCCGCTTGCGGTCACGCTATCTTCAAAACTCGGGCTTCCGCCAGCGATGCCGCTTCCAGCGATCAATTTCCAGCAGAAGCAGGCAGGGAAACCAGAGAAAGTGGAGACGATGTATCACGGGTGAGACGGGGTGTTTGAGTTCGGATATGGCGGAGTTACGCAACATGCCGATGTTAATATGAGTTTTACATATAAGAACTATATTAATTAACTCCATAATAACGAATGGTATAAAAGTGCCTGTTAGAGGCGTGCACATCTCTGACGGGCGCGGGGTATAATTGGCGGGAAAGGATTGGTAGAATGGCAAAGAATGACAATAAAACTCAAGAAGAGCCTCTTGAAACGCAGCTGTGGAAAGCGGCGGATAAACTCAGGAAGAATATCGACGCTGCCGAGTACAAACATATAGTCCTGGGTCTGATCTTCCTGAAATATATATCAGATGCCTTTGAGGGATTATATCAAAGATTGCAAGAAGGAGAAGGGGATTACGCTGGTGCCGACCCGGAAGACATGGACGAATACAAAGCCGAGAATGTCTTTTTTGTTCCTGCGGCTGCCCGCTGGTCATATCTTCAGGCGAGAGCCAGACAGCCAGAGATCGGTAAAGACGTTGACAACGCGATGGACGCAATCGAGAAAGAGAATCCCTTGCTCAAGGGGGTTTTGCCAAAGGTTTATGCAAGAGGTAACCTTGACCCGACAAGTCTTGGCGGTTTGATCGATCTGGTGGGCAACATCGCTTTTGGCGATGCAAAAGTTAGAAGCGCGGATGTTCTCGGTCATGTCTTCGAATATTTTCTTGGCGAGTTCGCGCTTGCCGAAGGGAAGAAGGGGGGACAGTTCTACACTCCCCGAAGCGTTGTTCAATTGCTTGTAGAGATGCTGGAACCCTACAACGGCAGAGTCTTTGACCCCTGCTGCGGTTCCGGCGGCATGTTTGTCCAGTCGGAAAAGTTTGTAGAGGATCATCAGGGAAAAGTAAACGATATTTCAATTTATGGTCAGGAGAGCAACCAGACCACCTGGCGACTGTGTAAAATGAACCTTGCCATTCGCGGTATCGACAGCTCGCAGGTTAAATGGAACAACGAAGGATCTTTCCTAAACGATTCCCAAAAAGACCTGAAAGCAGATTATGTCATCGCCAATCCGCCGTTCAACGACAGCGACTGGAGTGGTGATCTGCTCCGCAAGGACGGCAGATGGAAACACGGCGTGCCACCCACCGGAAACGCCAACTATGCCTGGATACAGCATTTCCTCTACCACCTCAGCCCAAGCGGACAGACCGGTTTTGTTCTGGCAAAAGGGTCGCTCACATCCAAATCATCCGGCGAAGGCGATATCAGAAAGGAGCTTGTAGAAGCTCGATTGGTTGACTGCATCGTGAACCTGCCTACGAAACTTTTCCTGAACACGCAAATTCCAGCCAGTCTGTGGTTTTTGAGCCGGAATAAAGCCAATGGTAAGTTCCGCAACCGTACCGATGAAATTCTTTTTATTGACGCCCGGAACATGGGGCATCTACTTAACCGCAGGACAAGGGAGTTCTCGGAAGACGATATTCAGCATATTGCCGGAACCTACCACAACTGGCGCAATCCCGACGGTGATTATGAAGATGTAAAGGGTTTCTGCAATTCTGCTTCTATTAAACGGGTGAAGGAGTTGGATTATGTATTGACACCGGGCAGATATGTGGGGCTGGCAGTTGAAGA
>Ga0164318_10007313_pt1 | contig 10698 bp, 13 predicted proteins | sample GuaBasSedimGuay9_FD_113734 | JGI IMG/M metagenome (GOLD analysis project Ga0164318, IMG submission 113734) | Subseafloor sediment microbial communities from Guaymas Basin, Gulf of California, Mexico - Guay9, Core 4571-4, 0-3 cm | ecosystem: Environmental > Aquatic > Marine > Hydrothermal vents...
TGCCGCCCTTGTCGCCCGGGGATGGGGGAAATGCTGTATTGTGGGTGCCGGTGCGCTTCAGATTGATGTGTCTAATAAAAAAATCATTATTGATGATATGACGTATTATGAAGGCGATACCTTTACGTTAAATGGCTCCAAGGGCTTTGTATACGCAGGAAAGTTGCCGATGATCGATGCCACGGAAAATCCCCGGCTTTCAGAATTTATGACCATTGTTGACAAATTCCGAACAATGAAAGTACGAACCAATGCGGAAACACCGGAAGATGTCCGGATCGCCCGGCAATATGGCGCGGAAGGAATTGGTCTGTTTAGAACAGAGCATATGTTTTATGGTGAAGGATCGGAAAAACCGCTATTTCTGTTACGAAAAATGATTTTAAGTAACACGGAAAAGGAACGTCGTGCCGCGCTTGATGAACTGTTTCCCCATGTAAAGGCTGAAATCAAAAAAACCATGAAGATCATGGATGGTCTTCCGATAACATTTCGTTTGCTTGATCCGCCGCTGCACGAATTTGTACCGCATAGCAAACAAAATCAGCAGGAACTTGCCAGTGCATTAAATATTGATGAAGAAACAATTGCCAAACGCAGTGAACTGCTCAATGAAAACAATCCTATGATGGGGCACCGCGGTGTTCGCTTAGGGATCACATATCCTGAAATTTCTGAAATGCAGTTTAAGGCCATACTGGAAGCGGCGGCTGAATTAATTATTGAAGGTAAAAAGTCTCTTCCTGAAATCATGGTTCCTGTTACCTGTGATGTCAAAGAATTAGATAATATGAAAGTTCTTACGGATAAAATATATAATGATGTGATTTCAAAATTTAAAATTGATAAAATTGATTACAAGTACGGCACAATGATTGAAATTCCTAGAGCCGCCCTGCTGGCCGACAAAATGGCGGGGACCGCTGAATTTTTCTCCTTCGGCACCAATGATTTAACGCAAATGACATTTGGATTCAGCCGGGATGATATTGGTGGATTTATGGGGGACTATATTTATAAAAAGATTGTAAAAAATGATCCGTTTCAAACACTGGATATTGAAGGGGTCGGGGCGCTAATCCAAATGGCCGTAAAAAAAGGCCGCGCCACACGTCCGAATCTGAAAATCGGTATCTGCGGAGAGCACGGCGGTGATGCGGCATCTGTTGAATTTTGTTATCAATGCGGATTTGATTATGTCAGTTGCTCGCCATTTCGCCTGCCCATCGCACGCCTGGCCGCAGCCCAGGCGGCCATTGCAGCAAAAAAATAAAAAAAACCTCTGTCATAGAGGCTTATTTATTCTGATAATCTGCTCCGCGTGTCAACGGAATCTAAAAATTTACTGAATGATCCGGTTCATAGAATCTGCTTATTAACAATTGGAAAAATAAGCAGGAAATTTTAGACTGGCTGGATGATCTGTAGAAGTAAGGCACCTGACTATTCAAACTGTTGTTTAAATAATAAAAACTGATTCTTCAGGTCATCAAGCGCTTCTTCCAGATCACTGACCTTTTTCTCCAGTTCTTCAATCCGTTCATTGCTTACCCTCGCTCCCCGGCTGACGGGTACTTTTACTGTGGGCTGATAAATTTCTTCAGATTGTTCCGGTGTACAAAATAGATGAATATATCGGTTTTCTTTATGCCCTGAAAGGCGGGGAAGCATAACGGCAAACGGCCCATTCTCATGTGCCATTAATTTTTTTAACGTCTGTTCAATAACAATCAGTCCGTGGGATTCAATTAAACGGGCGGTTCTCGTATTTAGCTCCCCGAGCGTCTGTGGGCCTCTTAAAAACAACTCACACAAAACCGACAGTTCCCGCTCAGTACATCTGGTTTTCTCCACCATGTTATGTTCATATTTAGCCGTCCGGCTGCCATGAGTCATAATCTGCCAAACCAGGTGCTGATTTCTCAGGGATTTGAGCGACTGCTCGACGTCATCCTGATCCAGATGCATGACCGGTTCCCGATTATTCTTTTGATTACAGGCATTGGTCAATGCATTTAACGTCATCGGGTAATAATCCGGGGTTGCCATTTGCTTTTCAATGAGAACGCCTAAAATACGAAGCGCGGCAGCGTTTAATTCAATTTCCATTAGATAACTCCATTCTCTTCCCATTTGGAAAACTGATCAATATCATCTTTAATCGATTTTATCGTCCACAGAATCAGCGCCACATCATCTGTTATCCCGAACCCGAAAATAAAATCCGGTATAAAATCAAGAGGCATGACAAAATAGACCATCGCTCCGACAATTGCAACGAGTGTTTTCCAGGGGATATTACGGTATTCGCCGCGGACATAGGCCCTTAGCATCCGAAAAAAAATGACAAGGGAATCCTTCGCCTCACCAAGGCCCCCCCTCCCCTTTTCCAAAGCTTTTTTATCTGCCTGGTGAATCAACTCACTTAGTAATTCCGGATTCTGTGCAATTTTCTCAGCTTTTATTTGCGCATTTTTAAAAAAACGACTATTAAAAATACAATTTTCAAAACTTTTTTTAGCGTTCATACCACGCCTTTTGGTGACAATTTTTTAAATAATCTAATTTACCATGTAATCTTTCAGATATCAAAACAAGAATGATCATGAATCATATTCGCAAAACAGCATTTGGCTATTCAACGCAATGCAACATAAAATGTGACCATTGTGTTGCCGCTAAAGACGGCTATAAACATGTAAAAATGGAATTGCCCCGTGCCCGAGACGTTATTGACGAAATGGCAGCCGCCAATGTCACGGCCATCAGTTTTACAGTCGGGGAACCGCTTATATTTTTAAACGATATCCTGAGCCTTGTCCGCCTGTGCAAAAAATACGGAATCTATTCAAGAGTTGTCTCCAATGGTTTTTGGGCAAAAACAGCGGAACAGGCAGACAACATTGTACCGGAACTTAAAATAAGCGGCCTTTCACAATTACGACTCAGTTACAGCCGATGGCATCAGGCACATATCAGCCGTAAAAATATTCTCAATGCCACCAGGAGCTGCCAAAAATTCGGTCTGGATTATTTCATCTCTTTTGTGACGGATTTTTCAAACGCAGATGATGCATTTGAAGCGTTCCTCAAGGATAATCAGTTAAAATATTTCCCGGAACCGCTGCTGTATTTCGGACGTGCCGTAAAATTGAACCGTTCTCAAGTATTAACAGACTATCCACCTCACTTGTGCGACATGAATCCGCTTCTTTCGCCAGAACTGGATATGTACGCCTGCTGTGACGCAGGAAGCCGTTTTGATAAAACAAACTTCTTTTTTCTGGGCAACGTAAAAGATTATACGATCAATGAATTATTTGAAAAATATGAACAACATCCGTTATTTGGCCTGATTAAAACCATGGGATTGTCAAACATTGCATCATTTATCGGGCTCAATGCCAGTGAAATTGTAAAATACAGAAAATGCGAGTTGTGTGAAAAACTTTTCAATTCACCGAAGAATTTAAAAGCCCTTGAAACTTCAACAGAATTGATCCTGAGACGATGGAATCGATGACTCCTGCCGTACGGTGGTGATGCGTCACCATAAAAAGTTTTTACCTGTTGACTTCAATGGGTCATGTGATTAATTTGCCTTCATGAACCCTTGTGATGAATGCCCAATCGACGACAAAATATATGAATGCTGCGGCAGATTCCCTGAAACCGGGGAGATGGCCCTTCTCCAGATCAATCATGATCGATCTCTTTATGCGTGCCCCCATTTAACCGCCTCCGGGAAATGCGAAATTTATGAAAAACGCCCCTATGCCTGCCAGACGCATCAGTGCTATCATTATAACGCAATGAATGCCTTCGGCGGTGAATACCAGCCCTTAAAAAACCATTGGAACGTCTGGTGTGGAAATAACGATTAATTCATTTTATTATACCCTTCCACCTTCCACCGTCCACTCCCTCATATATTTGACGCTCTTTTGAATTGTTGCCGCAGATTCACGGCTAAACTGTTCGGTTTCCCTATCCGTAAAATCGTCAAATTTAATAACATCACAGTCCTTCATCACCATCAACAGTTCAAGCACAACCTTTTCAGCCAAATCATTGAGTTGCACCTTTTTAACATCGACGTCAACAGTTGCGTGAATTTTTACAACATGATTTTTCAATGGATCATCCGGGTCATTCAATCGTTTTTTAATTATTTCCAAAATCAAAATAAAAATGACATCGATTTTGTTACTCTTGATCAGCGTCGGGCTGTGAAAAAAAGAAAAATCTTTTTCAACAAGGACGGTGCCTTTGTGAAGATCTATTACTTTCTCAAACCAGTTGATCGTGTATCGTTTATAATCTTCCTGTCCCCATTTTTCCTTTTCCCAGATATGTGCCCGGATGACTTTATTTAATTGGGAAAAACAATCCTGCTGATTATCAAAATTATAGGTTCCCAACAATGCGCCGGACTGGAAAAGATCCACCCCGGGTTTTTCCGCATGTTCGGATATTTCAGCACAGAGAATCCTTTCATCTTTGCCGCGCCGGAAAATCAAAATTTTATAAGACGGTTTTCCCGGTTCAATGCGTTGAAGTTCTTCTGCGGATTCCGGTGGGGTCACTTTTTCTGCAATGGCTGGCGGTAAAAAAGCAGCCAGCAGATTAGGGCTCAAATTTACAATTTCCATAACAGCGATAAATACGGATAGGTCTTTTTCATCCAAAGGCTGAACAGGAATCAGTCTGCCAGGTTCCAGATACGACTTAAAAATATTCAGCATGGCCTCCAGCGCTCCCTGCCAATGCGCGCTTCGGGGGTCTTTACCGTCTTTAATCCATTGTTTTATTTTTTGGGGTATTTCGTCCATCCTATGTTCCTCTTATATTTCTACTTTTTTTTAAAGTCCATTGCCTGAAATAAAAAAATATAAAACCAGACAATCCCACCCATTGTCAAACGGTTTCAGCAATTCAATGCCAATATAAAACCCACTCAAAATTTATAATTCTTAACGGGTCGTCATTTCATTAAGGATGAAAATTTGTTTGACTTTTATCGGAATAACTCACATTTTTGATTCGGTTCGTTGCTTGACTCATTGATCCTTGATGGGCTCACCATTAAAACGACATAAAGGGAGTAAAATTTACAGCATGAAATCTTTTGAATATCTTTTTGCAGAATTAAAAGGGAAAGCCGCCAGAGGTGATAAAGGTTCCGGAACGGTGAAATCCCTGGCAGCGGGAAAACATACCATTGGAAAAAAACTTGTTGAAGAAGCCGCTGAAGTATGGATGGCATCGGAATACGAGGGACAGGAAAAAACAGCGGAAGAAATTTCACAGCTGATTTATCATATCCAGGTAATGATGCTTGCATGTGATTTAACGTTAGAAGATGTTTATAAGTATTTATAAATGCCTGTCAAAGGAAAGGGTGAAATGATAAAAATTGCCTTACCCAATAAAGGGACGCTTTCTGAAAACTCAGTACGCTTGATGACTGAAGCGGGTTATATATGCAAACGGTATAACCGCGAGTTATTCGTACATGATAAAAAAAATGAGATCGATTTTGTGTTTCTTCGACCCCGGGATATTGCTGTTTATGTGAGCCGTGGCATTATTGACATCGGAATTACCGGCAGAGACCTGGCCCATGAAGCAGATGTCGTGCTTGATGAGGTGTTGGCCCTGGGCTTCGGCCAATCTAAATTCTGTTATGCCGTTCCCCGCCAAAGTTCACTGACACCGAATGATTTCAACGGTCTGCGGATAGCCACCTCCTATCCCCGCCTTGTCAAAAAAGATCTGGCTAAACGACAGATTCAGTCGGATATCGTAAAACTTGACGGCGCTGTTGAGATCAGCGTCACCTTAGGGGTATCGGACGTTATTGCCGATGTTGTTCAATCCGGAAGGACACTAACAGAGGCTGGTTTAAAAATTGTCGGATCACCCATTCTTGAATCCGAAGCGGTGATTGTTGCAGGCCCGCATGCATCGCTTGAAAATGAATCGATCAAAACATGCCTTGAACGGTTGCGCGGAATCGTCGTGGCGCGGGAATACGTCATGATTGAATATGATGCACCGGAAATGCTGCTTGAAAAATTCTGTTCCGTCACGCCGGGAATTGAGTCCCCGACCATCTCACCTTTAAGCAAATCCGGGTGGGTCGCTGTTAAAGCGATGGTAAAACAAAAAAATGTCAATAATGCAATGGATAAACTGATAAAACTGGGGGCAAAAGGCATCATTGTAACCAACATCAAAACATGCCGACTATAATGACCCGTAACAAACATCAAAATAACCAATTTTATTTTTTTGACCGTCAGAACCTGATTTTGTACGGGAATATCATTTTGCTTGACGGGATATTCGAATTACTACATATTGTCTTATGATAATATGTATTTATATAATTCGGAGTTTATCTGTCGGATATAAAACTGCCATATATTTTTTTATAAGTTATAAAAATTCAGGATAAACAGTGATTATAACTTTGAAAATGATAAAAAAATCATCCCTTATATTTATATTGTTTTTCTTTCTTTTAGGGATCGCTGAATGTGTACTCCCTGAACCATCACTTGCCATTATAAATATCTCAATAGCAGGGCCGCCCGGACAGGGTCCGTTTGTTCACAATGGAAATATTCTGACTTTCAGGGGCACCGCCCCACCCCATGCGACCCTGATTTCAGCCCACCTTGCGGATCGTCAAAACCACTCGATTCGGGATGTTTCAAAAGGATTAAAAATCACCCCACATACCGGTAATATTCATGGTTCAATTTTTGTGGGTTCTTTTCGGGAAGCGGTCCTGGTGCATCTCAATATTCTGGTCCAGGACACGGCAGACAACAAACCAATAAAAGGCACATCCAATACACTTACCGTCGATAATCGTTCTCCGGAAATTCAAATTATCAACCCGCAAAATCACACATACTTCAAAAAAGCCCCCATTATAATTCATGGGACAACTGCAGATAATCTATCCGGAATCGCCCACGTCGGAATCAGTGTTGATAACGGTTGTACATATCACACGGTTGATTCTTTTAGAGACGGACAATGGCAATACGCATTTACACCGACGTCCCTTGCTACCGCATATACCATTAAAGTAAAATCAACAGATATTTGCGGACTTGAAACGGTATCCGACAAATTGACAATCCACTATATTGCGAACCCGCCATCCGTCAAAAAAAATAAAAGAACAAACGATCAAATGACAGTCGATTATGCCTATTGCAATGAGAACAAATCACCGGATGATGACGGAATTTGCACTTACAGAGTGACAAATTTAAAAAAAAGCCGATTCCAGCCAACCGATTTATTTACATTAAAAGAAGAAATGGCTATTATTGTCAAAGGGTATGGGGGTAATACGGTTACCATAAAAATAATGGTGCCTTCTACCGGAAAAATAATTTTCGAAATGGCCGATTATATTCCTGTGAACAAGGAAAAAATGTGGCGTTGGAAAGTTTCAGCAACCGGAATATTTCAGGCGGCCCTGTTTGTCGATGAAATAAAAAAAGACAATGTATATTTTAAAATTATTCAATAATCCCGCCCCTCAGCAATGCTGTGGGATATGACTTCAGAAAACGCCATAAACGGAAATGACAAAAACAATGCACCCAATTAAACAATTTGAATTCACCCCAATCCTGGGATGGTCCGCATCCCGTTATGATACCTTTAAAACATGCCAGCGAAGATATTATTATACATATTATGCAAAATTTGACCCGGAATACCCCGCGAATAAAATTAACCGGCTCAAAAAAATGACCTCGATTCCCCTTGAAATCGGAAACATTGTCCATGACATTATCAAGGTACTTTTGGAAAGGCTCCAAAAAACCGAACAGCAGATTGATTCGGCAAAATTCTATAATTATGCCCGAAAAATCACCGAACAATACTGCAAAAAAACCTTTTCAGAAATTTACTACAAAGAAATCAGCCAGCTGAACATCGATGACATCTATGAAACCGTGCGGCTGATTTTAAGCAATCTTTTAAACAGCCAGCGATTCATGTGGGTCATCCAAAACGCCATAAAAAACAAAGACCAGTGGGTCATCGAACCACCCGGCTACGGTCAGACCATCATTAACGGATTAAAAGCATACTGTAAAGTTGACTTCCTGTTTCCCGTAGACGATGTGCTATACATCATGGACTGGAAAACCGGCAAGGCCGACAAGAATAAGCACCACAAACAGATGCTCGGATACACTGCATGGGCCGCGTTCCACTTTGACCATGATCCTGAAAAAATCCACCCCATCATTGCCTATCTGAAACCGGAATATGTGGAAGACACCTTGCGGATCTCACGGCCGGACACAGACAATTTTGCAGATACCGTTAAAAAAGAAACCCAGGAAATGTATAATTTTTGCACCCATATAAAAGACAACATCCCAAAAGAAAAGGCCTTGTTTGAAAAAACGACCATAAAAGTATTTTGTGATTACTGTAATTTCAGGGAACTTTGTAATGACATTTAATTTCCATAAACCAAACCCATAAACCAAATATAAAAAAACAGTAAAAGGAATAAACATGATAACATATCTATATTGGGCTGCTGTAATCGGTCTGACCGTATCTATTTTATTTGGTGTCGGGATAAAAGCAAAAAAATGGAAAGCCGGACTGATTATTGCTGTTCTTATTTTGGCAATCGGCTGGGGAGCCTATACATTCCATTTCCAGCAGATTTTTGTCAAACATTATGGCGGGGTGATGGCAATTCAGGTTCCTGACGGACAACGCCACATGGGTGCCACATGGAAAGATGATAATCTGTGGATTGAAAATTATGACCCAAAAACAAATACCTGTATTTTTAGTGAATACTCAAAGGGCAATGTGCTTGAAGGCAAAGTCATCATAAAAAATTGCAATCCACTAATGCCAGAAAAATAAAAATTTTTATTCCGACAGATACCCCTCTTCCACGGCATCATCGAGAAGATTGGAAATATACGCCCATAATGACACGCTGCCCTCCTGCATGGGACTATTTTTTTTTATCACTGGCGATTTGGTAATCCCGTGTTCCTGCCAGGATTTTCCGTGGGTGATTACATTATGCAACATCGGCTGAAGGCGATCCAAAGCATAAGCGAATTTAGCCTCTTTCGTTTGACGGGCCTCAAACTCATTCCATAAAGTACGAAATAATTCTGCCTGGTCCGACGGCAGCAGATTAAATAAACGATCGGCCGCAGCCAACTCCCGCTCTAATTTACTTTCCGTATGCTTGTCGTCATATAAAAACGTATCACCCGCGTCAATTTCAACAATATCATGAATCAGCACCATTTTGATCACCCGGCTCAGGTCAATATCTGATTCATTGGCATGTTCTGACAATACCATTGCCATCACTGCCAGGTGCCAGGAATGCTCCACAGAATTTTCACGTCTTGACGCATCGGTTAGATATGTTTGCCGAATCACCTGTTTTAATTTATCAATTTCAATAATGAACTGTATCTGCTGTTCCAGCCGTTTGATGGTCATGTTCTCCTCTTTGCAGTTTCTTCTGCCTTTATTGATCGTTTTATTATTACTCCCATTGATAATTTTCAGCCACTCTTTTAAATTAAATCAAAAAATGATATCAGGAAAGTAATAATGCTGACCAAAAATATAACACATATAATACAAGGTGCAAAATGAACCATTCCCTAAAAGTTGTCGGAGAATCCAGAGAAAAAATGTATGGCCCCAGATCCATACTGGTTTGCGGTTTTTCATCAGATGAGCGAAAAACCATTTTAAACATATTTAAAAATAAAAAATTTAAAGGCCTGCCGATCGTTTATACCACCAGCGAAGATCGGCTTGAACTAATAAAAAACATGGTAATAAGGAACCATGAGTCGGGAATAGACAGTGTGTGCGGGTTGGAACGGGCAATTATTATGTCCGGATTGACTGAAAAAGAATTACATTTAACCATGTCTGCTTATAAAAAAACCAAGCTGTTAAAGCCGCTATGGGCCACACTGACACCGACGTCTCAAAACTGGACGGTTGAAGCGCTGATCTCGGAATTGAACAACGAACGGCTTCATCTTGAAAAATAAGGATAATGGTCCAGTCTGCTACTTGATATGCATTCCCACGGAGGGCCGTTGGAACGAAATTATTATACAATAATATATTTTTATTTTAAATACTTATACTAATTTTATTAATATAAAGAATGAACAAATCTCCACACTTAAAATTTACTTAAGAAACTTGAAATCCCCCTCGTTTCCATACTCCTGCGTGGGAACGCGTACCGGAAATAAACGTTAAACGGTTTTCAAGTTTGCTGCAGATACAAGAAAACTTAAGCAGTCACAGGGATTGGTGAGATTGCTGAAGATGCAAGGCAAAGATCTTCCTGCTATACTGTTTTATGGTTATCCACTTCGCTCAAGTTGAACGCATTAAGTCAGTAAATCAAGGAACTATTTTCCTGGATACCCACCTTCGTGGGTATGACGACCGTCGATTCTTTAATGATGAACAAAGGTTATGTCATTCCCGCGAAGGCGGGAATCCAGTGCCATATATTCAAAATAACAACTATTAAGCTCAACTTGAGTAAACCGGAAAAGCAGATACTGTTTTTTTATACAGAACAAGTTTAACGATTTTCAAGTTTGCTGCAGATACAAGAAAACTTAAGCAGTCACA
>Ga0164318_10007315_pt1 | contig 10696 bp, 15 predicted proteins | sample GuaBasSedimGuay9_FD_113734 | JGI IMG/M metagenome (GOLD analysis project Ga0164318, IMG submission 113734) | Subseafloor sediment microbial communities from Guaymas Basin, Gulf of California, Mexico - Guay9, Core 4571-4, 0-3 cm | ecosystem: Environmental > Aquatic > Marine > Hydrothermal vents...
ACACCGGGACCGACAAATTTTATATACACCCTTCCCGGGTCTTCTTCAAAACAGTTGTCTTCCATCATCAGCTTTGTTCTTGCGAAAACCATAGTATCACCTATATATATATTAGTTTAAAAATATTAAAAGAATAACATGTTTGGATGGGTTGGATGGTTGTTGGGAATAATACTTCTCATCTTTGGTGGTTTGTTTATATTTGTTTTTCCTGTAGCAACTAGTTCTGCCAAGGGACATCAGCCGGATTCTTTTGCTGTGAATGGAATAGTTTTTGGTTTTGTTCTTGCAATTATAGGTGCTGTTCTTTTGTTTTTGCCTTAATGAAGCCTCCGGAGGGATTCGAACCCTCAACCTTCTGATCTCTTGCTGCGTCTTCATAAATGTCAGACGACCGTCTTGATTTCATTTTCGCAACAGCGAATCAAAAGATCAGATACAAGTCAGATGCTCTACCAGTTGAGCCACGGAGGCTTTCAATTAAGATTTTATTATAAAACTCTTTTAAATATTTGTTCCAATATGCTTTATATAAATATATACAAGACAAAATATTAAGTGAAAACATGAATTTAAAGACCTTTCTTAAAAAAACCTTTGGGAAAGACATATTTACGCATTTAAAAAATGACGAGATTCTTGAAGAGAGAACAAGAGTTGAAAAAAGAATAGAGCAGTTATCAGACGAGATAAAAAACATTCAGGAAAAAATCAGGCAGTTAATGATAGAATCCAAAGGCCAGCCAATGGCATTGAAAATGCTTAACATACAGAAAATCAAGGCTTTGAGGTTGGAAAGCAATACAAAACAGCAGGAAGCGCAGTCTTTAATAAAACAAGAGCAGCTGCTTCTTCTTTTAGAAGCCATGAAAGAGCATGAAAAATTAAAAGAAAAAAGCGAGTTTGTGGAAAAAATATTGGATTATGATATTGAGCATTTGAATGATATTCTTTTTAATCAGGATGTGCAAAAGGCTTTGGAAGAGGGCAAAATAGACGAGGTGAAAGAAAAACTTCAGCACGCGTTTGCAAAAGAGGACATGCCCCTTGATAAGGAATCAGAAGATATTCTTAGTGCCATAGAAGAGCTTGAAAAAGTGGATGAGGAAACAGCATTGAAAATAGCAGATGAAAAAGCAAAGGAGATATCAGAATCTGCTGTTAAGAAAAAAATGCTGATTGAAGATTGATTTTTTATTTATTAGCAAATATATAATATGACTGCACTTTTTGTTGGAAGGTTTCAGCCGTTTCATTCAGGTCATTTGAGTGTTATTAAAGATATTCTGAAAGAGAATGACAAAATAATCATAGTTATAGGCTCTGCCCAAGAATCAAGAACAAAAAGGAACCCGTTTTCTGCAGAAGAAAGAAAGGAAATGATAGAGAGAACGCTAAAGGCTTTGGGGATAAAAAACTATGAGATATTTTGTGCAAGGGATTTTTTTAATGACAATTTATGGACAGAAAACATAAAAAAACACTGCAAGTTTGACAGGGCATATTCGAGAAACACGCACGTGTTGAAATGTTTTAAAGAGGGTGGTATAAAAGCAAAGCTCCATAAATTATATAACAGGGATATTCTTTCTGGAACAGAGATAAGGAAAAGAATGGCTGAAGGCAAAGAATGGGAAAAACTTGTTCCAGAAAAGGTTGCTGAGTACCTGAAGGGAATAAAGGGGGAGGAAATAATCAAAAGCATTTATGGAAAGAATAAAAGCGTGTAAGACTGTGTGGAAATGCGTTGAGCTTAAGAAAGAGAACGTGTTAATAGTGTGCGATATAGAGAGGCTTGGCGTTGCAAAGGATTTATGGAAAACAGGAAAGCCTCTTTCAAAAGAATGCTCGCTTGTTTTGATAAAGGAGAGGTCTGTTGACGGTGAGGAACCGGGAAAGGAAGTTGAAAAGGCAATGCTTGCTTCAGATGTTATTGTGTTTGTTACAAAGTTTTCTTTCACGCACACCAAAGCAACCAAAAAAGCTGTTAAAAACGGAAGCAGGATAGTGAGTATGCCTGGTATAACAAATGATGTTTTTATCAGAGCGGTTCCTGCAAACTATAACAAAATTAAAAAAACAGGGGAGAAAATAAAAAGGTTTTTAGGGAATGAAATAAGAATAACCACAAAAAGGGGAACAGACCTTGTTCTTTATAGAGACAACAGGAAAGTTTATAATTCTTGTGGTATGTTAAAGCAAAGCGGTGTGATAAACCTTCCTGATGGTGAAGTTTTTTTTGCTCCCGTTGAGGGCAAGGCGTATGGAAAGGTTATTATAGACCTTGTTGCCTCTCCTTATCAAAAAACAAAATTTGGAAGGATAGGAAAAGTTAAAGAACCGTTTGAGATTGTGATAGAAAAGGGAAAGGCCGTCGAGGTTGGAAACAGGGTTTTAAGAAAATGGTTGTTTTCTGCGAAGAACGGAAATGTCTTGTGCGAGTTTGGGATAGGGACAAACCCGAAAGCAAAAACAGATGAGAGTGTTTTAGAAGGTGAAAAAGCCAAAGGAACAGCGCACATTGCTTTTGGTTCAAACACGGGTTTTGGAGGAAAAAACCAAAGCAGCATTCATCTTGATTGTGTGTTTGACAAGCCAACCGTATATTCGGACGGAAAAGAAATAATAAAAAATGGTAAGTTAAAAGAAAAACGGTGAGAAAATGTTTCAACCGCCAAGAGGAACAAGGGATTTTTTTCCAGAGGAAATGATAAAAAGAGAGTATGTTTTCAATACTGTTAAGGCTGTTTTTGAAAGGTTTGGTTTTTTGCCAATAGAAACGCCTGCTTTTGAATCTTGGGAGCTGCTGGCAAAAAAAGGCGGCGGGATTAAGGAGGAAATCTATTATTTTAAGGATAAGGGTGAAAGAGAGCTTAGCTTGAGATTTGATTTAACTGTTCCTCTTGCCAGGATTATTGCATCTAATCCTCAGATACCTAAGCCTTTCAAAAGATATCAAATAGGCAGGGTTTGGAGATATGACAGACCGCAAGCGGGAAGATTCAGGGAGTTCTGGCAGGCTGACATTGATATTATAGGTTCGGAAAGGACTGACGCAGATGCTGAGTGTGTGGCTGTTGGATATGAGTCGCTGAAGTCTCTTGGGTTAAAAGACTTTATAATAAAAATAAACAACCGGAAGGTTTTGAACGGAATAATGGATGTTTTGGATATTGAAAACCAAACAGAAGTTCTCAGGGTTTTGGATAAAAAGGAAAAAATCGGTGAAAAGGCTGTGGAAAAGGAATTGAAAGAACTTATAGGGAACAAAACAAAAAACCTTCTAAAATTAATTAAAACAAAAGGCAAATTAGAAGATATTATAAAACAGGCAAAAAACAGGCTTGAAAACTCTTCTCTCGCTGTTTCCGGTTTGGAAGAGCTTGAAGAGCTTGTTTCTTTATCCAGAGTTTACGGTGTTAAAGGCTTGGAGATTGATTTCAGTCTTGCAAGGGGCTTGGATTATTACACAGGTCCTATATTTGAGGTTGTTTTAAAAGATAAAAAGGAAAGCATAGCTGGCGGTGGAAGATATGACGGTTTGATAGAGTCCTGTGGCGGAAGACCAACGCCTGCAGTCGGGTTTTCCCTTGGAATAGAAAGGATATATGAAGCAATGATATCCAAAAACCTGTTCAGAACACCTAAAACAAAAACAAAAGTGTTTGTTGCCTGCGTTGATGATTCTGTAAAGAAAAACGTGATTGAGGTTTCACAAAAACTGAGAAAAGAAGGTGTTTGTGTACAGACAGATGTTATGGGCAGGGACTTGAAGAAACAGCTTGAGTTTGCAGACAAAAACGGAATACCGTTTGTGATTTTAATAGGAGAAGAGGAAGTGAAACAAAAACTACTCACAGTTAAGGAGATGTCAAAAAGAACGCAAACAAAAGCGAGTATAGAAAAGGTGATAGAGATTGTTAAAAACAAAGCTTAAAATTATTGTTATATTTATTATGGTTGTTTTTGTGGTGTTTGTTTATTATCAAAAACCGGAAACAGAAACAAAGGTAATTTTCATTGCAGGCGGTCAAAGCGTTTCTGTATCGGTTGAGGTAGCTGACGAACCAGGTGAATGGGAAACAGGTCTTATGTTCAGGGAAGGGCTTCCAGAAAACCATGGAATGTTGTTCGTTTTTCCTGATGAAAAGGAAAGAAGATTCTGGATGAAAAACACTCTTATACCGCTTGATATGGTTTTTGTTTCGTCAAACCTGACCATAATACATATAGTTGAGAATGCACAACCCTGCAAAAAAGACCCATGCAGAATTTACGGTTCAAATGGAAATGCACAATATGTTATAGAGGTTAATTCTGGTTTCTGCAAAAAACACAACATAAGAAAAGGTAACACGATAGAAATTAGACCGAAAGCTTTATAAACCTAATGAATATATATTCATAATAGATATGAATATTTATTCAAAACTTAAGAAGGTGAAAACATGCCTTGCGGTGATGGAACTGGCCCCTTTGGTTTGGGTCCAAAAACAGGAAGAAGAGCGGGTTTTTGCGCTGGATACAATACACCGGGATATGCAAATCCTGTCGTAGGGTTCGGAAGAGGATGGTTCTGGAGAAGACGGGCTTGGCAACCTCAAAGCCATGTACCAGTCCAGTCTTCAGAGACACCTGTTCAGTACAGTCCTAAGGAAGAGCTTGAAGAGCTTAAGGCAGAGAAAGAAGCATTAGAGAGAGATTTAAAAGCCGTTGAACAAAGAATTAAAGAGCTTGAAGAACAGAAATAAAACATGAACCTGTATGTGTTGGTAAGCAATGAAGGAAAAATAGGTTTTGAATCAGAGGCAGGTTTATCTATTTACTTTGAAAGTGATGGAAAGAGGTTTCTTTTTGATACAGGGATTACTGATATGTTTATCAGAAATGCTCGAAAAATGAACATTGATTTGAAAAGGCTTGATTTTGTGGTTTTCAGCCATTCTCATTATGACCATACAGGCGGATTCAAGTATTTGAAAACAATAAATAAACCATTAATAATTGCTCATCCTGACGTCAGGCTTCCTGGTGTGAATCCGAGCAAAGAACCGAAACAATTAACAGAAAACGTGTGGTTTCTTGGTGAAATTCCCGGTAATAAAAGCGGTATAAAAGATGACAGTGGTATAGCTGTAAAGATTAAAGAGCGAGTGGTTTTGATTGCAGGCTGCGCTCATTCTGGTATAGGAAACATGGTGAAGTATGTTGTAAGGCTGTTTAACCCAGAAAACATAACAGTAGTTGGAGGGTTTCATATGTATGCATTTTCAGATGAAGAAATAAGAGATGTTATAGAAATTTTCAGAAAAAACAGGGTTGATATAGTTTATCCCGGACACTGCACTGGAGAAAGAGCAGTGAAAATGTTTTTAAACTCCTTTGAAGGATATGAGTTAAAAGCTGGTGAAATCATAGAGGTGTGAAAATGCCAAGACCAAGAATGTGCCGAAGGGTTTGGTTTGACCCAAGGGTAAGATTTTTCGGTCCAAGAAACGTTGAGTCAGCTTTAGAGGTTGTGCTTACCATTGATGAATTTGAATCCATAAGGCTGAGGGATTTTGAAAACTTGAACCAAACAGAGTCGGCAGAAAAAATGGGCATATCACAGCCGACTTTCCAGAGGATTTATGATTCTGCAAGGAAAAAAATAGCAGACGCTCTTGTGAACGGAAAGGTTATAAGGATAGAAGGAGGCAACTATATGCTAATGAAATGTTTTGGAAGAAGGTTTAGAGGCGGCTTTAAACAATAAAGGAGGTAAAAATGAAAACAGCGATAAGTTCTGCTGGTCCTGGAATTGAAAGTCAGGTAGATACAAGATTCGGTAGGTGTGCATATTTTGTAATAGTGAATGTGGAGGGAAATGAGATAAAAGAGGAAAAGAGTATAGAGAATCCAGGAGTGAATATGCCCGGAGGAGCTGGCATATCAGCCGCTCAGATTGTTGCAAATGAAAAGGTTAAGGCTGTTGTTTCTGGTAATGTTGGTCCGAAAGCATTTTATGTATTAAATAGTTTGGGTATAGAAATATATCAGGCTGTGCCAGGAACTGTAAAGGAAAACGCTGAAAAATTATTGAGAAATGAGCTGCAAAAAATAGATTCTGGTTCTGGTGGAGGCTTTGCTCGGGGAAGAGGTTTTGGTAGAAGATTCTGAGTGAAAGCATGAGGATTGCTGTTACAGGAGGGAAAGGTGGTACTGGTAAAAGCATAGTTTCCACCGCGCTTGCTTTTGAGTTGTCAAAAAAACAAAAAACCCTTCTAATGGATTTGGATGTGGAATGCCCGAACGACCATCTTATTTTATCTATTAAAAGAGAAAAGGTTAAAGACATTTTTCAGAAAATTCCTAAATTTGATTTTTCTAAATGCGTAAAATGCGGGACGTGTTCAAAAGTTTGCAAAGAAAACGCTATTGTTTTTATTGAGGGTCAATATCCTCGGTTTATACCAGAACAATGCACAGGGTGCAATGCATGCTGTATTGCGTGTCCAACAAAAGCAATATCTCAGACAGAAAAAAAGATCGGAGAGATTTATTATGGCAAAGGATATGGTATGGATTTGGTTTCAGGTGAAATGGTAATAGGGTATGAAGAGGCTGGCCCTGTTGTAAATGCCGTCAAAGAATATGTGAAAAAAACAGAGAAAGGATACAAACATATTATTATAGATACATCAGCAGGAACGCATTGTGGCGTGATTTCTGCATTAATGGGGTGCGAACTTGCTTTGTGTGTTACAGAACCGACGCCTTTTGGGAAGCATGATCTAGAGCTTATTCTTGATTTGTTAAATGTTTTGGGAATACCTGCAAAAATTATTATAAACAGGTCTGATATAGGTGATAAAAAACTGATAGAAAGAATATCAAAAAAATACAAAACAGAAATAATTGGTGAGATACCTTACAAAAAATCTATTCTGGATGCTTATTCAAAAGGTGTGCCTGTGAAAGAAAAGGAAATAGAGAATATTTTAAGGGTGCTGAAATGAGGGTTATAAACATATTATCCGGAAAGGGAGGAACAGGAAAAACAATGGTTTCATCTTCGCTGTTATGGACTATGTCAAGAAAGAAAAGGGTTGTTGGAATTGATTGTGATGTGGATGCGGCAAACCTTGGAATGGTTTTGGGTGTAAAGATTACGAGGAGAAAGGAAATAGAAACATCTGAAAAGGCTTTTCTTATTGAAGAAAAATGCACAGGCTGTTTCAAGTGCGTGGATGTTTGTAATTTTTCTGCAATAGAAAAAGGCGACAAAAAACCTGTTTTTAACCGCTTTCTTTGTGAAGGTTGTGGTTCCTGTGAATTGGTATGTCCTGAGAATGCAATTGAAATAAAAACAGTAAAAAACGCTTGGATTACAGAGGGGGCAAGCAGGTATGGTTTTCCTGTGGTTTCGGGGCAACTAAAAATGGGCGAGTCTGGATCAGGTAAAATAGTTACAGAGGTTAGAAGAACAGGAGAAAGGGTAGCGAAAGAAAACAAATCTGAAATTATGATAATAGATTCTGCTGCTGGAATATCCTGCCCTGTAATTGCATCGGTCAGGAATACAGATTATGTGATTGCTGTTTCTGAGCCAACGCCTTCCGGATTCAATGATTTGAAAAGAGCGATAAAGCTTGTGGAGTTTTTTAAAATACCTTGCGGGTTGATAATAAACAAGTTTGACATCAACAAAGAACTAACCAGAAAAATAGAAAATTTTGCGAAAGAAAAGGGCATTTCTGTCCTAGGGAGAATTCCTTATCACAAAGATTTTGTTGACGCTGCGGTGAATTTAAAGCCTGTCGTGGTTTATAAGAAAAAATACAGAGAGATTTTTGAAAACATTGCTGAAAAAATATACAGCTGGTTTGAGTAATTGATAAAGTTTAAATATCTTATATTTATTATTTTAATCAAGCGGTGTGTGTTATGAAAAAAATAATGCTTGGGTTTGTTTTTTTGTTTGTTTTTCTTAATTGTGTATATGCTGCTCCTTTGGAAATTCAGGTAAATCCTCAGAACGTCACGGCAAAACCGTTTACAACAGCAAACTATAAACTAACTATAACGAATAACCAGGATGTAAATGACAGTTTTTTGATATCGCTTTCAGGAGAAAATCTTTTTTGGAGAATGACCGGTGTGATTCTAAAGAAAATAGATGCAAATTCCTCGGATACAGTGAATATGGTTTTTTACCCAACAGATGGTTACAGGGGCGTGTTTGAATATATTGTCACTGTGAGTTCTACCACAAACCCCGAGATAAAGGCAAGCAAAAAAATCTACCTTGAGGTTCCGCCTGACCTTAAAATAAATAATTTTTCTGTTACAAAAGAAGGGAATGTCCTTGACTTAAAATTGCGGATATATTCAATTAAGGAGAAAAACCTGAAAATTGAGTTCAGGGTTAAGGATTCTAAAGGTAATGTTATTGCTTCTGATTCTGTAATGGAAAGCATAAATGGGAACAAGCTCGTAACAAAACAGATAAAAATGCCTGATAATGTTCTTGCCGGTGAATACACCGCGGAGGCTAAAATAGAAGGGACAAATCTGTCTGTTTCCAAAAGTTTTTCTGTTCCCGAGGTTCATAACGTTGTTAAAAAAAGGGAAGTTAAAGAAAATCCTTTGTACAAACAAGTGAGACTGGTTATAACAAATGAAGGAAATGTTCCTGAAAAAAATTACAGAATAACAGAATCCTCTTCCATTGATTTTATGACAGGGCTTGTAACATTGCCTGAAAAAAACTGCTATGATAGGGAAGGAAAAAGGATATGCGAGTATGTTATAGATGAGATACAGCCGGGTGAATCAAAAGAGGTAACATATACAATTTCTTATCTCCCGACATACACTGTTTATATTGTTTTGCTGTTGTTAGCGCTTGGTTTTGTGTTTTTCTCATTTTTCAGAGCAGCCAAACCAAAAATCAATAAAAAACATATTAAAAAATCCGAAAACAGGCACTCCATAGTATTGGAAATAAAAAACCCGTTTTACCATTATCTGAAAGATGTTGTTGTTAAGGATTGGGTCTCTCCGCTTGGTCATGTGCTTTCTGATGAAATAAAAGCAGTGAAGCCTGTGATAAAAAGGCTTGAAACGGGAACAGAGCTCGTGTGGAATTTGGGAAGCATGAAACCAAGAGAAGAAAGGGTTTTAACCTATGATATAAAAACACTTGTTCAGGGAAGCCTAAAGATGCCAAGGGCAAAAGCGAAAATGGTGTCAAAAGACGGAAGAAAAATAAAAATATCATCAAACCCTCTTATTATTGAATGAAAAAGCAAAACTTAAATATTGGTTTGTTTTAATAACATATTACCCCGGGTAGCTCAGTTGGCCAGAGCGCACGGCTGTAGTCTCTCGCTGGTTTGCGAACGACACCAGCATGCGCTCGCAGAAACCGTGAGGTCGCGAGTTCGAGTCTCGCTCCGGGGATTTTTTATTGCACATCCAAAATTTTTCTGAAAAACATGCTCATAGGTATTATTATTATCAAATACCACCAGAACCAGTTAATTTCTTTTCCCAAAAAAGGAACCGTGAAAGGAAGGGAAACCAAGAGGTCTGAATAGTTTGCACCCAGCCAAGAAAAAGCAAGAATAAACATAATAAAAGAAAACATCATTGGTTTCATGTTCTCTCTCATTTGTTTCTGGCTTGCCTTCATCATCTCGCTCATGTATTTGTTTGCCTTTTTCATGTCGCCTTCTTTCTGCGCTTCAGTTGATTTTTTTCTGTAAAGCTCTATTTCCTCTTTTGCTTTTTTAAGAACTTCCTGGTTTGCCAAGAATTTTGATAACAAAACACTAAACAGTGCAAGGAATATGGAAATAACCATAACCTCCTGGTAGCCTTGGAATCCGAACATAATTATCTTAAAATCATTCTGAATGTTTCAATTATTTTATTTAATGTTTCTCTTATATTGTTTTTGTTTATTTTTATTATTTTAAACGGACAGCCAACATATGTTGAAAACAATTCAGCTTGGTCTCTGTTAATGTCTTGATGCTCTTTAATCTGTTTTTTTGTGCTCTGGTCTATCAGCTCATTTTCCGGGTCTGTTTCCAAAATAATAATTCCGTTTGGCTTGAATATGTGGAAAAAGCTCTCTGAAAGCAGAGGGAAAATACCGTAAGGTGTTTTTATGGTGAAATAGCCGTTAACAACAATATGTTTGTTTTTTTTGATATGCTTTGTTAAAACGGTTTCCATTTGTTTTTTTAACAACGTTTTCAGTTTGTTCAGGTCTTCTGTGTTCTTTAGGTTTCTAAAGTTTTTTTCAGAAAGCAAATCTGAAAATTTTATATAGTTTATTTCAAGCCTGCATCTCTTTACAGCAATGTCTGTTAAGGAATCCCTCTCTGCTATATCAAGACCTGTAACCATTAATATTTTCATCTTATCTTCCAAGCAATCTTCTTACTGCTGGATGCATATCCTCTAAGTGTTGAATTGTAAGTTCTTCATAAAGGCTGTAAATTATCATGGTTGCCAAAAGAATTCCTGTTCCTGTTCCTAAAGCGTTTGTGAAATCAGCAAAAGCAGCCAGAAAACCAACAGCAGCTCCTCCCAAAACAGCAAGTGGTGGGATATATCTTTCCAGAACGCTTTCTATAATCCTAATATCTCTTCTATATCCCGGAATCTGCATTCCGGTTGAATGAATCTGCTGCGCCACAGAATG
>Ga0164318_10007316_pt1 | contig 10696 bp, 6 predicted proteins | sample GuaBasSedimGuay9_FD_113734 | JGI IMG/M metagenome (GOLD analysis project Ga0164318, IMG submission 113734) | Subseafloor sediment microbial communities from Guaymas Basin, Gulf of California, Mexico - Guay9, Core 4571-4, 0-3 cm | ecosystem: Environmental > Aquatic > Marine > Hydrothermal vents >...
CCAGCGGCGTGTACTTCGTGCGGGCCGAGGCGGTGGGCCGGACCACCCTCACTCGCGTGAGCCTGGTCCGGTAACCGCACATGGGATCAGTGGCCGTGGCCGTCCCGGTTCAGGCCCATCTTGGACACGCAGCCCTGGCAGTAGTACTTGCCGTTGACCTCGGTGAGCTTGTTGAGGGGCACATCCTTCATGCCGCAGCCGCCGTCACAGTCGTGCACGGCCTCCCGGTCCGCGTCGGTGCGCGGTGAGGTGCTCATCTTTTCGGCACAGTTGGCGCAGTAGGCCTTGCCGTCGATAATCCTGGCCTGGCCGTCGGTGATGGCCATGCCGCAACCGGCGCACTCCTGGGCCGCAGCCTGGTTCCCGCCACAACCTGTTGTCAGGGCGAGAACAAGCAGCAGGGCCGTGACCCCGGTCAACAACAACACTTTCTTCATGATCAGCTCCTTGAAAACCAACCAAAATGATGGGAGTTGATCATCATCCTGCACCAGAACGGCCGATGGTGCAAGCGGCAACTGTTCCGGTGACGGGATTCCGATCCGGAAATGCAACCCCGGAAGTCGCCCGCGCGTATTCTATCGGGTATCGTCTTTCTCTTCGCCTCGGGAGGATTCCATGTCGAACCATCGTTTCCAGGTCTTGTTGTGCGCACCGATCGTGCTGCTGGGAGTTCTCTTTCTGCCTCAGGGCGCGCTCTCACAGATCACCAGGGAGTTCACCTACGACACCCCTTCACTGACGGTGCTGGACATGATCGGCCAGGTGGAGATCGTTTCCGCGCCGGGGTCCGCATTCCGGGTCACGGTCCGCATCGAGGGAGAGGACGCCACCCCGGATATCCTGAAGATGCAGGAAAAACGGGGCAAGGAGCCGTCCCTGATGATCCAGTTTCCCGTGGAGAAGCAGCGGGAATACGTGTACCCCCCCTTGGGGCCGGACGGTCGGACCACCATCACCTATCGCGAGGACAGGCCGCGGGAGGAGTCCTGGTTCAAACGCCTCTTCGCCGACATCACCAGCAGACGGGTGACGGTGCGGGGACGAGGCAAGGGACTGGAGGTGTGGGCCGACATCTCCATCGCCGTACCGGAGGGAGGTCGGCTGAAGGTCGTGGACCGGGTAGGGGAGATCACGGTGAGCGGCGTCACGGGTAATCTGAACCTGGATACCAGCCGGGGCGACATCGTGGTCCGAAACCTGACGGGGGACCTCGTGGCCGACACCGGCAGCGGTGCCGTGGATGTCTCGGATATCCAGGGCGATGTCGTCATCGACACCGGCAGCGGTTCGGTGACCGCCGCAGGGATCGAAGGGCCTCGGCTGGATGCCGATACCGGCAGCGGCTCGGTGAACCTGAGCGGGATCAACGCGGACAAGATCCACGTCGACACCGGCAGCGGGTCGGTACGAGTCGATCAGGCCTCTTGCCGCAAGCTCCATGTGGATACCGGCAGCGGCGGGGTGCGTGCCGTGGGAATCGAGGCCGACCGTGTAATCATCGACACCGGCAGCGGATCGGTGGAACTCATGCTCGTCCGGTTGGAAACGGGGCGCTACGAGGTGGACACCGGCAGCGGCAGCATCGATCTCCTGCTGCCTCCAGAGGCCTCGGCCAGGATCTCGGCCGAGACCAGCTCCGGTGGTGTGCAGTGCCGGCTGGCCGGAGCGAAGACCAGGCACCGGAAGCGAAACGAGATGGATGTCACCGTGGGCGACGGAGCCGCCCAGGTCATTCTGGACGCAGGTAGTGGGACCATCACCCTGGAGAATCACTGACCGGAACGGCGGCCGAGGACTTCCAGCTGGTAGGGCAGCCTGCGGCCGGCCAGGGGTCGCCCCGCAGGGTCCCGGGAGGCGATCCTGACCAGCTTTGATCTACCGATCACAGCCTCCCATTGGCGTCGGTCATAAGTGCGCAGGTCGTAGCGCTGGTCCAGATGGTCGGTACCCCGGGGCCTGATGACGCTCAGGTGGCTGATCACGGTCTCGACCCTGGCGCGCGGTGTGCCCGGCTCCGGGGGCAGGTAGTTCACGAGCTGCCGGACCCGGCAGCGCCCCCGGGCTCCTTCCCACAGGTCCTCCTCCGGCTCCAGCCACCGGTAGTCGGTGAGGCTGATCCCCACGATGTACAAGCCCCGGGGTTCGAGCAGGACGGCCATCTGGTCCAGGTGGGCGACCAGGGACCGGTCCGACGGCAGATGCCGGAGGGAGTTGACGGGGTTGATGGCCACATCGACACTGCCGGCGGCCACGCCCGCATCGTGAGCCTGCTGCAGGAAAGAGGCCATGTCGGCCCGGAACAGGGTCGCCCCGGCCAGTTCCCTGCGACGCCGGGCATAGGTCAACATGGCGGCATCCGTGTCGAAGCCGGCCGCCCGGTGCCCGCGGCGGCAGACCAGGCGCAGGTAGCGTCCAGTGCCGCAGGCGGGCTCGAACCAGAGACGGTTGCGGTCGTCCGTGCCGCCCAGGGCCCGGAGGATCCGCTCGAAGGCGTCGATCTCATCCCGCGTGCCGGGGGTGTTGAGGATGTCGTAGATCGCCGGGGCGGGATACCGGTTGTCCGGTTCCGGTGAAGGTGTCATGGATCCCTCCGGTTGATCTTGCCTGCAGGGCTGTCGGGTGCAACATTCTACCTGGAAATCCGCATAAATCACTTGCCTGTTTTTGTCGGCCCGTTTCCATCCTTTCAGGGAGGCTCCATCGTGAAACGCCTGCGTGTTGCTCTGGTCCTTGTGGCATTGCTTGCGGTGACCGCCGTGGTCGCAGCCGGCCCCGCCGTCGACGAATCCCCCGGCTACGTCATGCGCTACGCGGACATCGGTCACGGCCGCATCATCTTCACCTACGAGGACGACCTATGGCTGGTGCCGGATACAGGAGGCGAGGCCCGCCGCATCACCAGCAACCCGGGCCTGGAACTGGACGCGAAGATTTCCCCCGACGGTACCATGGTCGCCTTTACGGGCAACTACGACGGGGGCATGGATGTCTACGTCATGGATATCGAAGGCGGCGTGCCCCGTCGGCTGACCTACCACCCGGCCATGGACCTGGTGGCCGACTGGTGTCCCGACGGCAAGGGCGTGGTCTTCTCGTCCAACCGCAGGGCACCGTCGTTCGCCAGCGAGCTGTACCGAGTTTCCCTGGACGGCGGGATGCCCACCAGGTTGCCGGTGGACCGGGGCTCCCTCGCCTCTATGGCCCCGGATCACAGCGGCCTGGCCTACAACCGCTACGGCCGCCACGTGCGGACCTGGAAGCGGTACCAGGGCGGAAACGCCCAGGACATCTGGGTCAAGGATTTCGCCAGCGGCGAAATCACCCGCATCACCGACTGGTCCGGCAGCGACCAGTTCCCCATGTGGTCCGCCGACGGCAACATCTACTTCGCCAGTGACCGCCAGGACGGCACCCTGAACATCTACGGCTACGACACGGCCTCAGGCCGGACCCGTCGCCTGACCTTCTTCAAGCAGTACGATGTGAAGTACCCCAGCCTCGGGGAAGGCAGGATCATCTTCCAGCACGGTCCGGGTCTGAGCGTGCTGGACCTGGCTTCCGGCGAGGTCGCGGCCGTGCCCATCACCATCCCCTCGGACCGGCGACTGGTCAGAACCGAGCTGGTCAAGCCCTCGCCTCGGACCGGGTCCTTCGGCCTGTCCCCCGGCGGCGAGCGCGCGATCATCGAGGCGCGCGGCGAGATCCTCAACCTGCCCACGGACGAGGGCGACCCCCTGGTCCTGACGCGCACGCCCGGCAGTCGGGAGAAGGATGCGGCATGGAGTCCGGACGGGCGCTGGATCGCCCTGGTTTCCGACCGCACGGGCGAGGAACAGATCTACCTTCTGGATCAGCACGGCCGCCGCGAGTGGAAGCAGCTGACCGACGGCGACTTCGGGTTCATCCTGCAGCCGGTGTGGTCGCCCGACGGCAAGTCCCTGCTGTTCGCCGACAAGTTCATGAAGCTGCACCTGGTCGATGCGGCCTCGGGGAAGGTGCGCGAGATCGCCCACAGCGACTACGACGACGCCTGGGAACGCTGGGGCATCCAGGACTATGTCTGGTCGCCGGACAGCCGCTGGGTGGCCTACACCACCCAGACCGCCAACATGAACGAGGCCATCTGGTTGTACGACACCGACACGGGCAGGAACACCAAGCTGACCGACGACATGACCGAGGACTGGTCGCCGTCTTTCTCCCGTGACGGGCAGTACCTCTACTTCCTGTCCAGCCGCACGTTCCACCCCATCATGGGGCGGCAGGATCAGAACCATGTCTTTTTGAAGACGGCCTTGCCCTACCTGGTCCTGCTGCGCGACGGCGTGCGCTCTCCCTTCTACACCGAGGATACCGAGGTGGCCGTGAAAGCCGACGACAAGGACGGCAAGCAGGGCAAGAAGGGCAAAAAGGACAAGGACAAGGAAGGCGACAAGGACGAGGCGACCGTCATCGACCTGGACGGCATCGGCGGCCGGATCCTCGCCTGCGAGGGTATCGAGCCCGGCAACTACTTCCGCCTGGAAGCGGTCGAGGGCGGCTTCGTCATGTTGCGGCGGGACGACCCCGAATTCTTGAAGTACCAGAACGTGAACGACCATACCGGCGGCGCCCTGGACTTGGTGGGCTACAAGCTCGAAGACGAGCAGTTGGAAGATCTGATGTCGGGCATCGCCAACTACCACCTGAGCGCCGACGGCAAACACCTGATCTACCGGGCCGGCGGGAAGTACGGCATGGTCGACGCGGGCAAGAAGGCCGAGGTCGGCGACGGCAAGATCGATCCCGGCGCCATAAAGTTGACCGTGGACAGGATGCAGGAGTTCCCCCAGATCTTCCGCGAAGCCTGGCGGATCCAGCGCAACTGGTTCTACGACGGGAACATGCACGGTGTGGATTGGCCCGCCATGTACGAGAAGTACGCTCCCTTCGTGGCCGGCTGCGGCACCCGCGGCGACCTGAACTACCTGATCGGGGAGATGATCGCCGAGCTCAACATCGGCCACACCTATGTCTACGGCGGTGATTTCGAGGATACCGGCGCTCGCGTTCCCACAGGTCTGCTGGGGTGCGAATTCGGCGTGGAAAAGGGCAAGGACCACTACCGGATCACCTCCATCGTGCCGGGCGTGTCTTGGGATCCCCGCTACCGGTCTCCCCTGCTGGAACCCGGCGTCGAGGTGCACGAGGGCGACTATCTGCTGGCGATCGACGGCGAGGACATCACCGTCGGCGACAACGTTTTCGCCCATCTGCAGGACCGGTCAGGCAAGATGGTGACGGTGACCGTCAGTGGCAACGACTCGGGCAGGAAGTCCCGAGAGGTCCGCATCCGGACCCTGCGCAGCGAGCGAGGCCTGCGTTACCGGGCTTGGGTCGACGCCAACCTGGATCATGTGACCAAGCTGAGCGACGGCAAGATCGCCTATGTCCACATGCCGGACATGGGCGAGAAGGGGCTGGTGGAGTTCGGTCGCTCCTACTATCCGCAGACCGGCCGGCAGGCCATGATCATCGACGACCGCTACAACGGCGGCGGGTTCGTGGGCGACATGGTCATCGATCGCCTGGAACGCCGGTTGTGGGCCGTCACCCAGCCCCGCGAAGGGAAGGGCGGACGCAACCCCGAGCGGGTGTTCCACGGCCCGCTGGTCGTGTTGATCAACGGGGACACCTACAGCAACGGCGAGTTCTTCGCCGAGGCCATCAAGCGCAAGGGCCTGGCCACGCTCATCGGCGAGCGCACCTGGGGCGGTTCGACGGGCATGGAGCCGCACGAGGACCTGGTCGACGGCGGCGCGGTCACCCCGCCCCAGTTCGGGCTCTACGGCCTGGACGGCACCTGGCCCATCGAGGGCTGGGGTGTGGAACCGGATATCGTGGTGATCAATGCCCCGGCCGACGTGGTGGCGGGGCATGATGCGCAGTTGGACTTCGCGGTTCAGTACCTGCTGCAGCAGCTCGAGGAGAATCCCGGCAAGTGGGATATCCCCGGACCGCCGCAGTATCCGGTGAAGGCCAGGCCGGACATGAGCGGCCACCGGAAATAATCCCTGCTGGAGAAACCCCCGGGGCCGGTGGTCCCGGGGGTTTCGTGTTTCCCCACACGTTCCCAGGGCCCCTATGCAGCCGGTCGGCAGGACTCGCCCATCTGATTCCAGGTGGTTTGTTGATGAGGAGTAACGATATTATTCCTCAAACGGACCTTTTTGGTTTATAATTATACCTCTAATTCACAATTTTACCTGTTGGAGGGAAAACCATGAAAAGATTGATCACGCTGACCGTCCTACTTGCTCTGGCTTTGCCGACCCTGGCCCTGGCCTGCCACGTCACCGAAGTGACGGCCGATGCGGACTGCAACGGCTGGAATCTCTGCGCCACGGTGTACTTCACCAGCAGCGTGGACGAAGGCAACCTGTGCTACCAGGTGCTGCTCTTCGACGACACGGGAGCCGAGGTCAACCGCATCGAGGTTTGCCAGATGGTCAGCCACGAAGTCGGAGTCGGCGGGGAATTCACCTACTGCTTCAGCGGCATCTGGGACGGGGAGTACCAGTCCGGTGGTTTCCACGTGGAGATCTGTGCCAGCCTCAACGGCGGCACCGCCCAGACCTACCAGTTCGATCTGAACTGCACCGTGGACGATGAATCCACCTCCTTCAGCAGCGTCAAGGCGCTGTACCGGTAGTTTCGGACACAGGCCACGACCTGAAGGGCCCGGGTTTTTCCGGGCCCTTTCCTTTGTCTTGTGCCTCTGAAATTGTGTCCGCCCCCTAATCGTCATGATTAAATCCCTGTCTTCACGGATATAACTTGCTGTCATATGGACGGTTGCCTGCGCCTTCCTGGCTTCGGCAACCTCGGCATTTCGGCCCGTCCGCCCTCCATGGCTCCCGGACCTCCATGACGCCATTTGACAACAAGTTATATCCGTGAAGGCAGGGGCCTGATATCACGGTCATTGGGGCGGACACAATTTCAGAGGCACAAGGTTTCCTTTGCCCCGCTCAGGACCCCGCCGCCGCCAGGAAGATCTCCAGCAGGGAAAACGCCGCGATGAACCACAGCAGGGGATGAAGCGTGCGGGCCTTGCCCGTGACCGCCATGACCAGTACATGGGCCGTGAAGCCGAAGGCCAGTCCCATGCTGATGCTGTAGGTCAGGGGCATGAGCACCATGGCCAGAAAGGCGGGCACCGCCACGGTCATGTCCGACCACCGGATGCGGGTCACGTTCCCGAACATGAGCATCCCCACCATGATCAACGCCGGACCGGTGGCGTAGGAAGGCACCATCCCGATCAACGGGGTCAAGGGCAAAGCGACCAGGAACAGGCCCGCGGTCACTACGGAGGTCAAACCCGTTCGTCCTCCCTGGGCGATGCCGGCTGCGGATTCGATGTAGGTGGTGGTCGTGCTGGTGCCCAGGACGGCACCGGCCACAGTGGCCACGGCGTCGGCCTCCAGCACGCGGTCCAGCCCAGTGATGGACCCGTCCTCGTGCACCAGACCCGCCTGATAGCTGCAGGCCACGATGGTGCCCACCGAGTCGAACAGGTCCACGAACATGAAGGAGAAGATGGCGCCCCACATGCCGCCTGCCAGGGCGCCGGCGACATCCATCTTCAGCAGTACCGGTCCCAGGCCGGGCGGGGCGGTCACCAGACGGGCAGGAGGTGCGATCAGCCCCGTGGCCAGGGCCAGGACGGTCGTGGTAAGAATACCGGCCATGATGCCTCCGGGCAGACCCCGCACGGTCATGACGATGATCACCAGCAGGCCGGCCAGACCCAGGATGACCTGCGTGTCGAGGTGCCCGAGCTGGACCAAGGTGGCCTCGTTGCCGGTGACCAGGCCCAGGTTCCGCAGTCCGATGAAGGCGATGAACAGGCCGATGCCCGCCGCGATGGCCAGACGGAAATCCTCGGGGATGGCGTTGACGACGTGCCGACGCGCCCCGACCAGGGTGAGCAACAGGAACGCCACGCCCGAGATGAAGACCACGCCCAGGGCCGTTTGCCAGCTCACCCCCTTGCCGAGCACCAGGCTGTAGGCGAAAAACGCGTTCAGTCCCATGCCTGGCGCCATGGCGAACGGCACCCGCGCCCACAGACCCGCCAGCAACGTGCCGCAAGCGGACGCCAGGATGGTGGCCGTGATGACCGCGCCCTTGTCCATGCCGGCGGCGGCCAGGATCGAGGGGTTGACGAAGATGATGTAGGCCATGGTCAGGAAGGTGACGGCCCCGGCGGCGGCCTCCCTGCCCGGCGTGCTGCCGCGTGCGGTGATCTGGAAGTAGCGGTCCAGCATGCGGTCCTCCGGTAAGGGGACAATAGCGAAGCGTCTCGGCTGGAGCATAGAGCACTGGCCGGAACCTGAAAACCCCCGGCTCGCAGCCGGGGGCTTCAGGGTTCACCAGGTAGCGTTGTCCACGGCGCCAGGTCAGGACGATCCGGGGTTCAGCTGGTCCAGCCACCGGTAGAGGGTGATGCGGGAAATGCCGAGGTTGCGGGCCACCTTGGCCTTGTTGCCGCCCGCCCTTTCGATCAGGGCGTTCAGCGAGGTCCAGGTCATGCCCGAATGATGATCGACAAGACCGGCCTTGTCCGTGGCGGCGTGCTCTTCGATCAACTCGAGAGTGCCGCCTTCCGCGGTCCGCCTGCGTCGCAGGCGGAAGGACTTGCCCAAGTCCCGGCTGAGCCAGATCTGCTGGGCGACAGCTTCCAGCTCGGAAGTGTTGCCCGGCCAGTGGTGGGTGGTCAGGGCTTCCAGGCCGGGCAGATCGAGCAGGTCTCGCGCGGTGACGGTATGGCCGCTCAGGCGGGTCAGGAAATGATCCAGCAGGGGCACGATGTCCTCGGTGCGCCGCCGCAGGGGCGGCACCGTGACATGCATCTGCTTGAGGCGGAAGTACAGATCCTGCCTGAAGAACCCCTTGTCGGCCTGCCCGGCCAGGTCGGTCTCCGCCGTGGCCAGGACGCGCACATTGGCCTGGTGTTCCCGGCCGTCGCCCACGGGGCGGTAGACGCCTTCCTGGATCAGGCGCAGGACCGCGCCCTGCAGTTCGCGCGGCAGATCCTCGATGCCCTGCAGCATCAACGTGCCGCCTTCGGCCTGGGCCACCAGGCCCGGCACGCTGCGCCGGGAATGGGGTGTCGTACCGGCTGCGGCGCCGAAGATCTCCCGGGCCAGGACATCAGGGGCCGCCGAGGCGCAATGGATCCTGACCAGGGGTGCCGTACCACGCGGGCTCGTCTCGTGGATGCGCCGTGCCAGCAGTTCCTTGCCCGTGCCGTTTTCACCCTGGAGCAGCACCGGGTTCTTGTAGCGGGAAAACCCGTCACAGCGCTGCAGGACCTGGCGGAAGATTTCCGATACCGCCACCACGCGCGTGGCCGGGATGCGCCGCGACGAGAAGGCCGCGGACCGGGGAGTGGTCTCGCACCGGGCGTGGCGCCTGCGGTTGATGTTCTCGATGATGTCTGGGATTCGATCCCTGAGCTGGGAGGTCTCCAGTTCCTGATACAGTTGCTGGGCTTGCAGCGCCGTCAACCAGGCGGTTTCCAGCGTCTCGGCCCCTGCCGATCCTGCGCGACCGGCATCGATTCGGCGCAGCAGGATCACGGCCAGATGCCAGGCGCTGAGCATGGCCTCGTGACGGGCCCGCATGCTGCGCAGGGTCGTCAATGACTGTTCCAGGTTCTCGACGGCCAGTTGCCAGCGGCCCAGGTTGGCGGCGTTGACGCCCAGGCAACGCCGAATGACGGCGATCTCGAACACGTCATCCACGGCCTTGCCGATTTCCAGGGCTTCCACCAGAACCGACTGGGCGTCCACATGGAGCCCCTCCAGGTCCAGGCATTCCCCCTGGCGGCGTTTGAGCTCCATGACAAGATCGCCCCGCGGCGCCAGATCGCGGGCGATGCCCAGGGCCCTCTGGTAGTAGCGCCGCGCTTCGCCGGGATTGCCTTCGTCCCGGAACACATCCCCCAGGAATTCCAGGGCCAGGGCCTGCTCCCGTGCCAGGTTTCCACCTGTCGCCAGGGAATAGGCCTCCAGCAGACAGCTGCGTGCGGCCAGGCAATCACCCTGCAGACGCAGGACGTTGCCCAGGGCGATGCGTGCCCGGCAGACCATGTCGGGATGGTCGGCCACCAGGTTCAATTCACGTTCCAGCAGTTCCGTGGCCACGATGTAATCGCCCTGCTTGTAGCAGACAATGGACAGGTTCTGGTACGTCTGGGCCATGCGCAGGGGGCATCCCAACTCTTCGTGCGAGCCAAGGCTTTTCTCGAACCAGCGCCGGGATTCTTCCAGGCGTCCGGCCGAAAGATGGGTCCAGCCCAGGAAGTTGGCGGCCACCGCGGCGCGGGATGGTTCCTGCAGGACGGTGAAGGCGGCGTGGGCGAATTCCACGTGCCCGACGGCTTCGGCCAGGCGGCCCTGCCAGCGCAGGGCGGCACCCAGGATCATCCGCAATTCCGCGTGCCTGGGGTCGGCGTGGTTGGTGATCCCGGTCAGCAGGGTCTCGGCGCCGTTCCTGACCGCGGAGTACTCCTGGTCCATGAGCGACAGGTGCAGTTCCACGATTTGCAGGCCGGGATCATCGGCCTCGATCCAACCCTTGCCGCGGGCCAGGTCCATGAAGCGGCGGCATTCCTCGTGCCGCTTCAGATCGAGAAGGCAACGGG
>Ga0164318_10007317_pt1 | contig 10696 bp, 10 predicted proteins | sample GuaBasSedimGuay9_FD_113734 | JGI IMG/M metagenome (GOLD analysis project Ga0164318, IMG submission 113734) | Subseafloor sediment microbial communities from Guaymas Basin, Gulf of California, Mexico - Guay9, Core 4571-4, 0-3 cm | ecosystem: Environmental > Aquatic > Marine > Hydrothermal vents...
TATTAGATCCCCAACAGTATTTATTCTAGCTTCCGCAAAGGTTTGTTTTCCAGCAACCAAGGTTGTAAGATCAATGCCGTAAGAGACTGCAAATGAGATCAATGAGAAAACTGCAGCTAACAAAAATGTTGCTAACGATACGCCAGATATAGCTCCTATCGGACTTAAGTTAAGATAATCAACAATAACTATAAGGTAATTCATATAGATTATACTAATGATTATCATACCTACAATTCCCGCAACGAATCCACCAATTAGAGCCCCACGTCTATAACCGATGGTTAGGCCAGTTAATATCGCTGGAGCAAATATAGCAACAAGAATTAAGTTTAATATGGTTTCGGAATCTGTTAGAGCAATAAGATGAAAGCTCTGATTTATTGTATTTACTCCAATAATTATTCCAAGGAATACAGTAATTCCGACAATAATTCCTGCAAGCATTGCTGTAAAGTCCTTATTCTGAAGTATTTTGTATTTTCTGACGCGATCTCGTAACATATTCTCAGCATTTTGATTGAGCTTATGAATCAACATATGATATTCTTCTCCTATTGGTGCATCTCGAAGATCCCCTAACGCCGCTTTTGATAGCCTTTCGATATCTCTTTTATTCCTCCGGACATAATTCATTAAAATCCGTTTAATAGCACCAGGAGGATCCTCTATATCTGCTATTGCAACTATCCAATATAGATTATCTGCAATAGTTACTGGTGTTAATGCGATTTGGATATATGCATATTCGATTCTTTGAAGTTTTTCGGAAAATTCATCTCCAAACATTCTCATAGATGTTATGAGTCCGCCAATAGCCGCATTAAGTGCCTCTCTCGGATCAAGGATTTCCCGAGCTGACAATTCCCTTAGTTTTTTTATAACAAATCTATGCAAATCCATGGGTGCCTTGTGCTCATCGTAATAGGTGTAGATCGGCGTTCCTCGCGGATGCAGTATCTGAAAATAGTAGATCATAAAGCTCCCCACTTAAGATGTTTTTAGTAATAGCTAAATATTTTGACTTTCAAATATTGCTTTCAATAGTATTTAATTAGAAGCAGGTTTTATATAAAAGTAATTCATCAAGTAATTTTCTATGAATGCCTTCTTCTAACATCTAAAAGATCTAAACCTTGAAGAACCCAGTTCCCCAGAATGGATCTAGCATTGGCAAAGATTTTAATATAGACCCCCTTGAGAAATTCTATTGCTTTATCTGGAGATTCGCTAGAGGCGATTCTGAAGATTATTTTGTATTCCTTTTTGCGCCCTTGCTCAATTTTTATTCTTGCAGCAATATTCTCTATAGATACAATCTCCCTTTGTGCTGATTCCAAAAGCATTTGTGTTATACTAATGCCGAAAGCATATGAAAAACGTTTCAGAAAGTTCGAATAGAGAATTCCAAGAAGTTTTTCCCCTGCTGAACTCTTAAGATAAAGATCTGAAAACCTAAATTTATCTATCCATCTCTTAGCTAGGATTAACGCTACTACAATATCCTCAAATTTTTCAATCTCCTGATCAGGTAAAGAAAGAATTTTATTATCGTCTTTATATTTTACCCAAATATTCTTAAAGAAAAAATCTGACAGCTCCCTGATATATTCTGATAAATCGTCAATAAGTTTAGGTTCTACGATATCTGTAATTATATAAATGATTAGGTTATCAAGCAAAGATAGCGTTATCATATACCTTCCAAAGTTGTGATACCGTACTTCAATTTCACTTTTAGTTAGGTCTTGCTTCTCAGGAACCAATTCTTCCCCTATAGATGCAAGGGCGGAGATCATCCCGCTTACGAGAACCGGATCTTTTATTGTTTTCCCGCAGCTAATCAGTACAGTTCCATCGCGTTTTTGAACCACTATCGAATGGATTAGTATATAATTACTACCCTCCATTTTCGACACCTTTATCTTTAATTTTTTTATCTTTAAAAGATGAAAAGTTTTTGAGCGTGACCGTGATGAGTCCGATCTTTACAGTGGCTTCTTATTCTGGGAATCTCCAGTGCTTAGGCACCGTGACTACAATTGATATCATTTCAAGTTTGTTATCATTATCGCTTGTAGTTCTCTCAATAACAGAGATTTTACTTATCTTAAGAATTACGGGCATTCAAAATAGGGGATTGCCCAAGGGATTGATCATATTCAGCTTTGCTTTTTTTATCATTGGGCTTGGAATTTTTTCTAAATTATACCTCGATATCACAAATTCGAATTTAGTTATCAATTTTATAGGTATTGTACTCGTTTTCGCTAGCGATTTAACACTTTCATTACTATTAATCTTAGCTCAAATACTCATGCTTTATGCAATACATATAATCAGGAAAACAATTGAAAAGTTGGCCTCCGGTTGAGCGCAAGATAGTTAAGATTTTTAAATTTTAAAATCCTCAGCAACAGCCACCTTACTTGTTTTTAATAACTGAAAGACCTACCAGATTCCCAAAGAATTCGATTAATAAAATGTACTCTGGATTCTTAAGATCTACAGGATAATTTATAGGCTCCGCTGCTTTTTTGATTAGTTCCTCCCTCGAGATGCTCACATGCCGTGTTTTAAGTGTAATTCTCCATCTTCCTTGTATCTTATCTTTTATTTTTAGAACTCCTTCTACGACTTTTTCTAAGGATGCTTCCGTAATAATATCAAATATTCTCATTTTTAGTACGCTTTCTAGTTCTTGGGCTTCTTTCAGTTCTCCATATATATCGATAAACGTCTTTTTAAGCTGCGAAATGACTTCTTCTGACAGTCCTTTTATAATATCTCTTAAATCTACGAAAATTAATCCTCGATGCCCGCCAGGGTTCATAGTTGGTGTTAAATTCTTTAATGCAGGATATTCGTTTTTAATCTTCTCAAGGATGCTTCTAACTTCATACATAGCATTAAAACTTTCATCACGAGGAACAGTTCTATAGCTAAATAGGATTCCTTCCAATTTTTCTCCCTCAATTTAAAAATCTTAATTAATTAAGAAATAGTTGCTTAAGATATATAAGATAAGTCATAGTTTTTTAACGATATTATCGGAGGAAATACTGATGGATAAAATATTGGAAATTTCCTCTATTGTTATTAGTCTTGATCATTATGAGAAAAATATAACTATCTTTATCCTAGAAGAGCTAAAGAGGCGTTTAAAAGATTATAACCTAGAATTTTGTATTCGGGTTAAAAAGGAAATTCCCTTCGAGGAAATACGAGAGCTCTTTAATCGAGGAGTTTCCTCTTTCACAATAGATGATGGTTCTGGCATGGCGATCCATTGCTTTAGAAGGCTAGAGAAATTAAGGATGAAAGATGACTTAAATTTAAGGATCATAATATCCGAAATCCAGCTCCCCATCGCTACCGCAGTGAAAATCCCACAAGAAGCTTTGCTTCATTCGGATAGAAAAGAAGTTATCTTTCAGAGAATTATTAGCATTATTAAGAGGAAATATATGCTTCTTGAGATTTACAACAAGCTACCAAAAATCGACTGCGGAGAATGCAGTTTTAAGAGTTGTCTAGGGCTAGCATATGCTATCATTGATGGAAAAACAACAATTGATCAATGTGTGCTACTTAAGAAAGTTAGAAAAATACGAATAGAAGTCTATGGTAAATCGATATATCTCAAGGATTGGGTTGAAAATCTTTTTAGAAAAACAATTTTATCTATGATATCTACACTTAAAGGCGTGGAAATTTCAGGGGATGAAAAGCTCTATATCAGAGTCTCAAAGTAGGTGCTTCCTTTGAAGATTATAGCTATTTTAGGCCGTAAGAAAACGGGAAAAACCACTATTATGGAAACTCTCATTAGAGAGTTTAGTAAACAATTCACAATTTTAGCAATTAAACATATTAGCAAATCCTATTTTGAGGTAGACAAGATCGGAAGAGATTCTTGGAAGTTTGCCCACGCCGGAGCGAATGTTATTTTACCGATATCCGAAAATAAGCTTGCTCTGATTGTTGAAAGTAAAATAATTTTTGAGGGAATAAACGACTTGATTAAGAGAATCTATACTTTTTTAGGAAAAAATTTGGATCTTGTGTTAATTGAGGGCTATAGCGAATTAGTAAAGGAACAAAAGGATGTGATTAAAATAATCACGGTAAAGGAGATTAACGAACTAGAATATTGGCTTAAGGTCTTAGAGGAACCCCTACTGGCTATTGTCTGCAAAAATTCAGAATTAATAGAAAAAGTGAGAAATAGATGTGCAGATAAACTCATTCTCTCTTTGGATAATCATTATAAGCTAGTCGAATATTTAAAGGAAATCATTAAGGCTCCTTTCTAATCTTCATTATTTCCTGATATATCCCCTGCCAAATATTAGGATAAGTATCCATAAAGCTCTCTAATACGTGTTCTGGTGGAATAACCCCTGATTCTGTGATTATTCCATCGATATATTTTGGATCAACAGTTTCAAATGCAGGATTCAAAATTGTAACTCCTTCTGGTGCATCTGGCCAGACTTCCTTAACATCTCTCATTTCAATAGGGATATACTCGCCAAAAAGTGTCGAAGCATCAAATTTAAGCAATGTAGATGCTACATAGAAGGGAAAATCAAATTCATTTGCAACAAGGGCTAAAAGTTTACTTCCTATCTTGTTTATTATAACCCCTGTACTAGAAATAGCATCAGATCCTATTAATGCCATATCAGGTTTTAATTTTCGGGCAATCCAGCGCATGCCACTATCTACTACATGATATACCTTAATTCCGTATTCGGCCAATCTTCTTGCCGTTTTTCTTCCTTGATAAAGAGGCCTAGTTTCTGTATTTACTACAATAAACTTTTTTCCGTTATCCTTCGCTGCTTTTAGAATATTCACAACAACTGATGAATGACAATGCGTCATAATCACTCCATCATCTGGTATTCTTTTCCAGCCGAATTTCACGACCTTTTTAGTGGCTTCTTCGAGCATGTTGATATATGACTCCGATGCTTGTTTAATAGTCTCTTTTATCCCCGAAATTGTTTTGTTTTCCTCTCTTGCTTGGTTTAAATGATACTTAACGAATCTTATACCATTCTGCATAGCTGGCTCAGTAGGTCTACTATTGATTAGAAATTTAATTGCGGAATTCAGGTCTTGTAAAAAGTTCTTTTCTGGCGACTTTTCTACAAATAGTTTTAGTGCATTTAGTGCAGAAATCGCTACCGCTGTGGCGCCCTGAATTTTTAGACTTTTAATATCTTCTGCAATTTTTTTGACATAATCTAGTGATGAATTCATAGTAAGGTCTCCCTCGTCATATATGCTTATAAAATAAGTATCAGAAATGATAAATAAAAATAGCCTTTGTCATTATGTGATTGAAAAAACTATAATTTTGGTGAAATACAAATGTTAATTAAAAAAGCAATCATACCTGCTGCTGGGTATGGCACCAGACTTCTTCCGATCACAAAAATTTTACCAAAGCCTCTTGTTCCGCTTCTTCAAAAGCCGACGCTTATGTGCATCATAGAAGAACTTATTTCTGCAGGGATCCAAGAAGCTTTGGTAATAGTGGGGTGGAAAGAAGAACTTGTAAAGGAGTTCTTCGAACATGTTGAAAATGAGTTGACCGATTGGCTAAAACAACGTGGTGCTACTGAGATCCTCGAGTCTGTCCAGTCTCCTGTGAAAGGAGAAATTACTCTTCAATATCGAAAGCAAGAAGTTTTAAATGGTCTTGGTGGTGCGATTTTGCTTGGGGAGAATTTCGTAAATGATCATCCTTTTGTGGTTCCATTAGGAGATAATATAATAATCGAGCGAAAGAAGGGAAGTCTAATACGTGATATGATTAGTATACATAATAGCTTTAATGCGGATGTAACCCTATGTGTAGCTCCAGTTCCAGCTGAGCAAGTATCTAGGTTCGGTGTTATTGGTGTTAAAGAAGAATCAAAATTAAATGGTATTCGGGTTTTAGAAGTTGATGATCTAAAAGAAAAGCCAAAAATAGAAGATGCCCCTAGTAATCTTGCTATTGTTGGAAGATACATTTTATCCCCTATTGCATTAAAATATCTTAAGGAAGCTCCACTAATTCATGGAGAGATAAGTGAAACTGATGCTTTCAAAAACATGATAAACGATGGTAAAAAAGTTGTTGCCGTAGAGATCGGAAATAGAAGATGGTATGATGTCGGCAGTCCAGATGGGTATGTAAAAGCAATGATCGAGATTGCTTTAACCGAATATAAGAATAAAGAGAAAATTAAGATATGGCTTGAAAATCTGCTCAGTAAATATTACTAACGGTGACTAGATGGATAATAACAGGCATGTAAGACTTAGCAAATTTATTTCCTTATTATTAAGACATAAACCAGAGATCTTAAGTTTATTAATTGATGAAGACGGTTTTGTTAAACTCCGTGATTTGGTAAGAAAAATTCGTAAAATTAAAGGTTTTCGCTGGGTAACAGAATCTGACATAATCAATCTTGTAAAAAATGATGAAAAGGGCCGATTTGAGCTAAAGACTATCAATAATGAACTTTACATACGGGCCATATATGGTCATAGTGCAAAATTACAAGTGAATATAAAATATGAAGAAGCAAAGCCAGAGGAAGTATCTACGCTATATCATGGAACTAACTCAAAAGTCCTACCCTGGATTCTAAGAGAGGGTTTGAAACCAATGGCTAGAAAGTTCGTTCATTTATCAAAAGATTTGAATGATGCAATTATTACTGCAAAACGAAGAAAAGGAAAAACTGTTATTTTAGAAATCAAAGCAAGAGACTTCCTCGCTGCTGGAGGAAAAATCTGGAAAGCTAATGAACGGATATATCTTGCTAGGGAGATTCCCCCAGAGTTTATTAGAATCTACAAATATGGAATTGAAGAGAAATAATAAAGGTGGGCAACTTTCATCCAACTGTTTTGCGCTTTGAAATTTGTTTTCTGCCATATTCAATAATCCTAGATAAAGCTCTTTCGAGAGATTCTTTAGGAACAGAAATCGTCGCTCTAAGATATTTTTCGCCTTCTGGATCTGAAGAATCTGTAAAAGCCGTCCCTGGAACTACGGCAACTTTCGCTCCATCTAAAAGTTTCTTCCAGAATGTAGAAGCAGGTTCTGGACTCTTGATGAACGCATAGATTGTTCCCATTGTTGGCTCCAGTACTTCGATGTTAATTTCTCTAAGGTATTTTTTTGTTAGGAGAAGATTCTCTTTAATTTGTGAATTTAAGTTAAGTACCTCCTCTTTTATTTCTTTGCTATAGCTTGATGTGGCAAGAACATCCCAAACATTTACCGCTAGTTTATTCGGAGATACAATACTATATTGTTGTACCCTTGCAGCTCTTCTAAATAATTCGCTGTCTTTAGTTATAAGTGCTCCAACCCGAATACCCATAAGTCCAAAAGGTTTAGATAACGAGTCAGCGTCAACAATTCCATCTCCGGACTGCGCAAAATAAGTCGCTAGAGGAATATCTTTAATTTCCCATCTTATTAGATGATAAGCTATATCGTTAACTAAAAAGAGCCTTGGATTCTCTTCAATTCCTTCTACTAATACTTTCAATTCACTTGACTTTCTAAAGCATCCAGTTGGATTAAAGCCAAATTGGGTATAGTAAACTATATTTTTATCTGGGTTGTTGTAGTGCAATTTCTCAAGAAATTCCAGAATACTCTCTGCTGATGCGATATAGCATTCATCTTCTTTAGATGGAACAATATACACTTTAAATGGCTGAAGCTGCCGACCTGCGATCACAAGAGCTTCTATAAAATACCTAAAAGTAAATCTGTCAACGACTAATAAATCCCCAGGGTTCATGATAGCTAACAGTGCGTTTCTAACAGCACCAAATGCCCCATCAGTTATCATAATATTATTATAATCATATGAATCTCGAGGAATAGTATACCAATTAGAGTAAAAGTTCTCAGCCATTTTTCTCCTTGTATCTATAGAACCAAGAGAAGGCTCATATAATATTGGTGCATCGAAATTTTTTTCCATGAGCCAAGTTATATGCGAAAAAATCACCTTTGGTTTTCCTAAGAAGTTTTGTCCGATTGATAAATCAATAACCTTTTCTTCATCTAGCAATTTACAGTTTTTTTCGGCAACTTTTTCTGTTATTTGCCGGATTATCGAGTACGGAACCTCCGTATGTTTAGAATACCTTCTCCAAGTTCTGCTCTTTACCATCATATCTCCCACAAGAAGTTTCTCTGCATGTTTAAGACAAATATAAATTAAAGCTTGGATATATATACATAAAATGCGAAAAATGAAGTTTAAAGACCATTCATACCAAATAGCTACAACTGGTATCGAGTATGTGTGGAATCTTTGGATTTTTTGGTAATACTAGAAATATACATGAAATAATAGAACATTCCCTAGAAGTCCTAAAACACAGAGGTCCAGATGCTTTTGGTGTCCTCTTAGATAATGAAATTTATTATAATGTCATACCAAAGATTTTGGATACTGATATTTTTTCATGTATAATTCATCTGCATCTAAAAATAACTGATGAAACACCACAACCACTGCATAATGAAACAAGAACACTATGGTTAGTACATAATGGTGAAATCTATAATTATAACAAATTGCGAGATATTATGCGTCCTAAGCATGTGTTCTATACTAAAAGCGACTCCGAGGCGCTACTCCATGCCTTTGAAGAAGGCAATCTATCAATTTTAGACGGCAATTTTGCTGCAGCAATATATGATTCCCAAAGAATAAAATTAACACTTATAAGGGATCCCATTGGTATTAGGCCTTTGTTCTACGGGTTTGATAAAAATACTTTTTATTTTGCTTCAGAGAAAAAAGTTCTAAGAAGGCTTTGTAGCAGAATCTATGAATTAGAACCTGGCAATATTATAGAAATCGAAAGAGATGGAAAAATTAATGTACAGAAATTTGACTCTATTGTGTCTTGGCATATTACCAGGATCGAGAATTTTCAGATAGCTACAAGTAAATTAAAGGATAACTTGATTAATGCTGTTCGAAAGCGATCTTACCCAAATATGGGTTTGTTATTCTCCGGAGGTATTGATAGTCTCTTAATAGCAGAAATTTTGAGGATCTTAGATAAGCCTGTTACATTATATACTGCAGGTCTTGAGGATGCACCTGACATTCAGTATGCATCAAAGATCGCAGATATGCTCGGATATCGCCTACGAATTCGTTTAATAGATGACGACGAGTTAGAAGATTTGGTTCGCAAGGTTATCTATGCAATCGAAGATCCCAATCCAGTTCATGTGACAATTGGGATACCAATATTTGCTGCATCGCAATTAGCGAGAAAGGATGGTATTAGAGTACTGCTAAGTGGTCAAGGTGCAGACGAATTGTTTGGGGGATATGCAAGATATTTAAAAATACAGGATAAATCGTTGCTAGAAAAAACACTATTGAATGATCTACTGAATACATACAAAAATAACCTAGATAGAGATGATCATTGTACAATGGCAAATAGCATAGAAGTAAGGTATCCTTACTTGGATAAAGATGTAATAAAAACGGCTATTAGTACACCAATTGAATTTAAGATAAGAAACTCAACACGAAAAGTAATCTTAAGGAAAATAGGTTTGGAATTGGGACTCCCCAAGGATATTGTGGACAGACCTAAGAAAGCCATTCAATATGGTTCGCGTGTAACAGGAATGCTTAAAAAAATGGCTAAACGATACGGAGGCCTCAGAAAATTTACTCAGAAAATTTACAAAGAATGCGCGGAGAAAGCCCACGGTTGAAACCGTGAGACGAATCCGTGCAAATAAAAAAAGGGGATAGCTGGGCGAGGGGAACGGGGAGGAAGATTTATAAAGGCTTTCTAGCCAAATTTTTTTGCTATGTTAGAGGAAAAACGTGCTTCCCACAACATCTCTTTTTTAGCCTATCATATTGTTTGGATACCAAAGTATAGGCGGTGGATTCTAGTTGGCCCTGTGGCCGCCGCCTCAAGGGAGTTGATAGATGCTAAAGCTTCAGGGATGAGCTGGAGAATCGTGGTTCTAGAAATAATGCCGATCACATACACCTCTTTATTCAGGCTGATGCTAAATCATCGCCAAGTAGTATTGTGAAGCTGTTGAAAGGCTTCATCAGTAGGCGTCTAGGCAAGTGATTCCCATATCTGAAAAGAAGAGGACATATTTAGGCGAAAGGCTATTGGATATCAACTGTTAGCAACGTGTCCTCGGAGGCTGTAGGGCGGTGCATAGAGTCCCAGAGTGGGCATACAAAGTGACGGGTTTTAACTTTTATTTTCACACACGTCTTCTCGGCGGCCTTCACGAAGCTTTAAATACCTTAACAGCCTAATATTCTTTCTAGTTTTCAGCCTTTCCCTGGGAGTTCGCCTTGCAAACCGCTTTGCAGAGGAGAAAAATTGTCTTTAAGAGGACTATAGTGATAAAGTTAAAGCCTACAGTGAATCAGGAGGCTTTCCTTAGAGAGTGGTCTGAGAACTGCGCAGTCCTCTGGAACATGATAAACTACAAGAGGCGGAGGGATTTCTTCGGAAAGGGCCGTGTAGACCTGTCCGAGAACAAAGATCTCTACGATGCTTTTAAACGTCTTGTTGGTTCTGCGACAGCTCAGCAGATCATGAGGAAGAACGGCGAGGCTTGGAAAAGCTTCTTGGCCTTGAAAAAGAAGCTTAA
>Ga0164318_10007318_pt1 | contig 10696 bp, 9 predicted proteins | sample GuaBasSedimGuay9_FD_113734 | JGI IMG/M metagenome (GOLD analysis project Ga0164318, IMG submission 113734) | Subseafloor sediment microbial communities from Guaymas Basin, Gulf of California, Mexico - Guay9, Core 4571-4, 0-3 cm | ecosystem: Environmental > Aquatic > Marine > Hydrothermal vents >...
AGTTTTTTTTCTTCCATTATTGATGCACTTTCATCCAAACGTGCTCAACTGGCTGATGGCAGTGTTGATGAGAAACTTAAAGGTGAATCAAAGGAGCGTATCACCCGAAAAACACAGATTCTGCTTGAACTTTCCAAGCCCTATAACGATCATGAACGATTCTTAAATGCCATGATCTTGGGTGCCCAGGATTTGACACAAGGGGAGGGTGTTAACCTGTTAAGTATTCATGCCTCCAAAGGCTTGGAGTATAAAGAGGTTTATGTCGTTGACCTTATGGACGGACGTTTTCCAAATCGAAAACTGATGAGCCGCGGCGGCAGTCTGGATGAAGAACGACGACTTTTCTATGTCGCAGTCACGCGGGCGAAAGATATACTGTCTTTAAGTTTTGCGAAATATGACAAAATTAAAAAGATGAATTTTGTAGCTTCTCAATTTTTATATGAAGCCGGATTGTTGACACCTGATGGTGATTATAAAGAATTAGTCAAAAAAGAAGAGAAGGATTGACATTAAGCCGTATCAAAACGACGGCTTAAATATCTACATTGTTTAAGTACGGCCTTGAACGGCATCGCCCATTGACCACATTGGCAGGAAAATACCCAGTGCAAGTAGTAAAACCATAGCTGCAATAAAGAAAAGCATAATCGGCTCAATAGCTTCCGAAAGACCATCAATAATGGCATCGAAACGCATTTTATAATAATCAGTAACCTTCTCAAGCATGGCATCCAATTGCCCACTTGATTCTCCAGCAGAAATCATCTGGATAATCATATTTTCAAAAAGGCCGGTGTCTGCCATTCCTTGGTGCAGTGTACTTCCCTTTTCAACGGCTTGTCTGATTGTTAAAAGCTTCTCTTTTAACGGAAGGCTATCTGTCATGTTGACAGATGTTTCTAATGCTTCTGCAATGGGAATACCGGCTCTAACAAGTTCAGAAAACACCAGCGTAAACCGGCTTAATGTAGAATACATAACAATACCCTTCATAATGATCAGCTTTAAGAGAAATTGATGCCATTTAAAGCGAAACTCATAACTATGATTAACCGCGTATCTAAATGCAATAAAAATAACGGCTAGTAATGCAAGAGCTTGTGGACCATAGTTATTGAAAATGAATTCAAGCTTCAATAAAATTAACGTCGGCAGCGGCAAATTTGCACCAAGTTCTTCAAAAATTGTTTTAAACTGCGGTACAACATAGGAGATAAGAATTGTAAATGCTACAGCCATGGCGATCATAACATTTCGCGGATACGCCATTGCCTTTTTAAATTTAATAACATTTCTTCGAATCTCTTCAAGCATATCGGCAAGTGCATAAAGTGCTTCGGCCATATTACCTGTTTTTTCACCTAACTCAACCATAGCCAGCGTTAGGCTGCCCATTTGATAACGAAACTTATCAACGGACTTGGACATACTTAAACCGGAGTTGATATCATCCGCCATGGTTGAAAAGACCAACTCAAGGTTTTTATCTTGCGTGGCAGCACCGATCTCTTTAAGTGAATCATGAATTGAAATACCGGCATTCGTCATAACTGCCAACTGCCGAATAGCAGCAATAAGTGCATCAGGCTTGATTTTTTTCTTTTTCATATTACTGAAAATATTTTGTTTGAGGCGTTTAAACTGATCTTCAAGCGGTGCTGTACCTTCAACAACTTTCACGATAATACCTGAGTGTTTGACCTTCGCTAAATACATTGCCTCTTTTTTATTTTCAGCATAGTAGCCGTGCTCATTTTTTCGACCTCTTTCCATGACTGTTGCTATAAAATATTTCATTCTGTTGCCACCCTTAATATTTCTTCAATAGTTGTAATCCCAGATACGGCTTTTGCCATACCGTTCTCAAATAAGGTAATAAATCCCTCTTTATCTGCCTGCGCTTTGATAGCATCTTTTGAAGCATTTTTAGCTATCAATGAGCTAAGTGCTTCACTTATTGGTAAAACTTCACTGACCATTTCCCGACCCATATAGCCTGAACCGTTACATTCACGGCATCCGGTACCTTCATAAAAAACTGTATCGGCAGGAATATATTGTTTATAATCTTTTAAAACATTTTTTGGGACTTCGACTTCATGTTTACAGTGTACACATATTTTACGAATCAGACGCTGCGCCTGTATAGCAACAAGAGCACCGCTGACAAGGTAGGACTGCACTCCCATATCTATCATTCGGGGAATAGCGCTGATAGCATCATTTGTATGGAGTGTTGAGATGACCAGGTGACCGGTCAAGGCAGCTTTGATCGCAATCTCTAATGTTTCTTGATCACGAATCTCACCAATCATGATTTTATCCGGATCCTGACGTAATATAGAACGGAGTGCATCAGCGAAACTGAGTCCGACAGATGCTCTGACCTGAACCTGCTGAATAAGATTCATACGATATTCGACAGGGTCTTCTACCGTTATCACCTTGTCTTCAACATTTCGAAGCTCGTTGAGTGCACCATATAAAGTAGTTGTCTTACCGCTTCCGGTAGGTCCGGTAACCAGAATAAGCCCATATGGATGTTCGAGTGCAGTGATGAGCTTTTTGTAACCCAGAGCATCCATTCCGGCATCTTCAAGTTTAACGAGTGCTTTTTCTTTATCAAGAATACGCATAACAATAGATTCACCGTATAAAATGGGCAAGGTTGAAAAACGAAAATCGAATTCCATATCTCCGACTAATGCACTAAAACGTCCATCCTGGGGCTTTCTTCTTTCAGCAATATCAAGGTTTGCCAATAGTTTAAGACGAGATGAAAGCGGTGGATAAATATCTTTGTCAAAGATAAAGATTTCGGAAAGTTTACCGTCAATTCGTGCGCGAACAGTACAGTTGTTTTCTGTAGGTTCGATATGAATATCACTGGCACGACCTTTAATACATGCTTTCAAGATGACGTTGATGAGTTGTAGTATTGATGAAGCTTCTTGCGCCTCTTCCAAAGTACCTATAGTGTTTAGTTCTTTACGAATATTCTGTACAAGTCCTTTAACACTGCCTTTGAGTTCGAGTTTAAAGAGATAGGCCTGAATCTGTTTGGATGTGGCAATCGCAATTTGTATAGGTTTTCGCGGAAAAAGTCTTTGTAAGGTTTCTTGAGCATCGATATTTAACGGATCAGAAAAGGCAACGGTTACACTCATGTCATTTTGGGATATAGGCAAAGCATTATAGCGCTGAAGTTGGGAGAGTGGTATGCGTTCTGAAATACGATAATCCATATCGATGGCATCGAGATCAAGATAGGGTAGTTCCATGACTTCTGCAAGATAGCTGAGTACAAGTTCTTCGGATAAAAAGTGGTACTGATCTATAATCGCTAGTTCATACTTCCCAATACGAATACTTTCAACAACAAAACGTTTAACAAAGTTGATGGAAACGGCACCAACTTTAGTTAACGTTTCTAGTAACGTATCATCTTTAACACCGATCTTAATAAGCCGGTCGATTTGATCTTGTGTAATATGTTTACTTTTAAGAAGATCTAAGGTGACTCTATCCATACTCAGCCTTTACCAGTAAATATGGCGTTTTTGTATTATTGTATCATAAAACTCTTCGATCACTATTTTATTTGTTGAAGATTCATTGATGAGATAAAGCTTATAGGATAACCTGGGATTTATCTTATCCTCAAAGAGATAGAGTGGACGCTTCACCTTATGTGCTTCTTCAATGTAAAGATCAAAAACTTTGGAAAGAACATAGTCCGTAGTCGGCAATTTGATATTGCTGAAATCATAGGAGTCTACCAGTGCTTGCAACAATATTTTCTTTTGCATTAAGATGACAGAAAAATAAGTTGCATTTGCTCGTGCCTCTTTGGTTTTTTTAAGAGTGATAATTGGGATGGCCAATCGATCAATATTGTCAGATTTAAGACAAGAAAAGGCATAAAGTAAAACGAATTCCTCATCTTTACGAAGTTTATTGAAGGCATTGAGACCTGCTCTACATGCTAGGGCATATTTTTTTTCCTGATAGAGTTTAAAAATATCATTTTTAGTCTCGAATGCATACAGTGAGATAAATGAAAAAATAATAATTAAAAATAATCTCATTTAAACTTTCCTTTCTTGATATCATCTAGCAAAATTGATGCCTTGATAGAATGTGATTGTGTAATATATGATTTTAGAGTAGAGACTGCCAGTTCTTTCTGGTCGAGCTTCACTAATGATTTTGAGAATATGATCCAGCTGTCCTCTATATCATTATCTATTTCATTTGTGATAAGTGCATAGTTATATGCCTGCTGATAGTCACCTAGCGCATAAAATCGTTTTGTGATAAAAAGACTGAGTGCCGGACTTCTATTTTTTTCAAAACGATGCATGACATCTCTTAAGTCCTTATTATCATATTTTCTAACAATTAAAAAGTCACTGCTACCGCTTGAATCGGATGTCATTGATATGTTCTCTGTTTCAGGAAGAGTTTGTATCGTTTCTACCGGCTTCAACTGGATTTTCGCTTTAGTTGGAATTTTTACTTCTACTACGGATTCTTGTTGAGGTGTTTGAAGGAGCTTAGACTTTTTTACAGGGATAGATAAAATAGGCTTAGCGTCTTTTGGCATATTTTCTGCAGAAGTTGATTGATTGATTATAACTGCATCATTTTCATGAAGCAGCAGATTGTTTTTCATGCGTTTCACAAAACCTAAGGATGGACTTAGCGTAGGTATTTCAGTTACTAGGACAAGCTCAGGTTCCTCAACTGTAATAGTTTCCTGAGGATCGACTGTTTTTACCGGTAAAGTGAGTCTTGAAGATGATTTTACAAGTTCTTTCTTTTCTTCTTGCAATTTAGCGGTATTGGTAATATTATTGGATTCCGGCTCTGTTTTTTCAGTATAGAAAATTTTGGCAGTAACTATAGGTTCCAATGAGCGGTTTGACCATAAAAGAAAAACGGGTACAGCGAGTAAGAACAAAAGAGCAAGAAGAAAATAAGGAGCAGATCTACGGATTTTATAACGTCGCCATTGTCGTTCGAGTTCCAGTACGTTAAGCATGAATCAAACCTGTTCGAATGGCAGCCATTTCTATGGTTTTATGAGAAATATTTGTATAATTTATTTTAGTGGGCTGGTTGTCATCATACCATTCATATATACCAAATAACGTAAAAAGCAGTTTATTAGTTTCACGATAGTTTCCCGCTGTCAATGTATGAATAAGTTTCACGTTTTTTTCATTGAACATATTGGCAACATCAAAGCCGTTAGCCCGCATAAGTTTTTTTTGAATATAGAGTTTAAGTTCAGCCGGAGTGGCATTATAAAGCTCCTGACTCTCCCAAATACGTGTCTTGAAATGCTCTTTGGCAATAAGGTCCTCTCGCTCTGTTTTATGCAAAGTAAAGACGAATTTAATTTTCCTGCTGTCAGATATAAGACGTATTTTTTCCATTAAGGATGGTGCGTAAAGTTGTGCTTCATCTAGCAGAACAAGCGGTACAACATCAAAATCATAGGTTGCAGAGAGCTCGTTGAAGCGAGTGAAATTTATTTCATTATCTGTATGATGATCATAAACATCACGTGCTAAGGAGCGGAAAAATTCATTTTCATCAATGATAGGTGTCTGGTACAGAATAACTTTTTGATGTTCGAATAGGTCACGGTAGAGTTTATTGAGCATCATGCTTTTTCCTGTACCGGGCCTTCCATAAAGTAAAATCATTTTCAGGGGCTTTTTTATTGCATCTTTTAAGGCATTGTAGATAATGGAAACACGATCAAGCTGAATGTACTCTTTCGCATCGACTACATCCAGAAAGACCTCTTTGGACTGTTCAAAGATATTGTTACTCATTTGCCTCTTTAGCCACTTTCTTCTCTATACCAGGTGCCAGACCTGCTTTTTCATTAGTATACTTTGTGTAACCCAAATCAGCTAGAGAGAGAGTATTATTCTCCTTTTTGATGATATGTGGCTCTATGACAATTACAAGCTCTGTAAGCTGTTTAACTTTTTCCTCATATTTAAACAGGTAACCAAGACCTGGGATGTCTCCAAGCAGGGGTACTTGATTGGAGCTCATTCTCTCTCTACTGTCAATGAGACCACCAATAATAATTCGATTACCATCTTTGACCGTAACGACTGACGAAAGTTGACGACGATCCAGGTCAGGCGGCATCCTACGTTGGGTTTGTTCTTCCGGTTCACTACTGATAGATACAACGGTAGCACTTAGTGAAGGATTGATCTTCAGTGTAATAGTTTGATCATGAGAGATTTCCGGTGTAATGTCCAGTAAAACTCCGGCAAAAACCGAATTGATTGTAATGTCCTGAGCTTGAGTTGAGCCACCTACATTTTGAATATTTGAAATAGAGGTAAGGCTGTAAAAATATTCCGTACCGACAGTAATAAGGGCAGGCTGATTATTTAGCGTAAGGACCTTGGGATTGGAAATGGCTTCTATATCACCTTGTGTATTCAAAAATTTAACAAGCTCATTAATAGAACCTCCGCCTGTGATTTGAGTCAATGAAGATGAGCCTGAACGGCCAATTGTTGAAAATTCACTTGCAGCCGTAGCATCAACACCCATACCCGTAGCTCCTGCGGCAGCTCCACCTAGTATTGCACCGGTAGCCTGATCAAATATATTGACGTTACTCATTGATGTTTTTGCAGCAGTGATAGCAAAGTTTTGTAAAGCATAGATTTGAGACCAATCAATACCTGTGGCACTTGAGTCATTTAACACAACTGCCATCATATGGACATCAATTAGAACCTGATATTGAACTTTTTTTTGAAGTTCTTTCAAATATGAGGATAGACGCTTGTGTTGTCTTACAGTAGCTGTCACTGTTACCAATCCGGCATTTTTGTTAATGATAGGGGCTTCTGCTGAATAATAGTCCTCCGGGCGGTTGAGTACCCGCTGTAACTCAAGATCAAGCTCCTCCCAAAAACTTACTTCATCAGTAGATTGTATTTTAATTCCCGATGAATTTGTAGGATTATGCGAAGTGGTTTCACTGGTGCTATCAGCACTTGCCCCCTGTGTCGCGCCACTTGTATTCTCAGCTGAACCACTTGTAGAACTCAACATAACATCAGTACTTCCTATACTTTTACGCTGTGTAAGAATATAGTCAATATTATATGTTTTGGTTTCCAGAAAGGATATCCTGAGAATATTATTTTCGAGTGTATAATTTAAATTATTCTCTATTAAAAGCAGGTCAAAAACTTCATTGAGTGTCAGATTTTTAAAGGCAGTCTTTTGAAGTTTTTTATCCATCTTTTTCTCAGCGATTGGGTCACTGATAATGATACTGAGTTCACACTCATTACTGAGTTGCTCAACGTATTCCGAGATGCTTGTACCTTTGACAGCTGAAATGGTGAACAGCTCATAAGTACAATCTGCTTGTGCGACTGAAGCCAGTGCTAATGAGGTGGCAATTGAGAGCACGATTTTGTTAAAATGCCTTATTGGATTCATAAGTTTCATCATGTCACTTTTCCTATTTGATTTGGATTTTAATATTGGATTTCGTTGAAGCAGTATAGAGTTTCAACGTCTTTTTTTGTTTCTGAAGAAGCACAGAAGTCCGATCAATATCCTTAACCGTATATCCATAAAGCTCATCATCAAGTTTATACCATTTGTCATTAATTTTAACAGACTTACTGTTCATAATTGCTTGCAACATGAGTGGTTGTTCTTGTGTTACAGGTGCAGGTGCAGCCATTTTCTCCTCTACAGGTTCCTCATCTTTCATTCTGTTGATCCGCAAAATTTCATAGAAAGGATCCCTGAGTGTAGCCGTCGCATGTTTTTCTAAGCCTTTACGACTGGGTTTAATGGCTTCGATTTGTTCATCGACCCATATCAGGTTTTTATTTACTGTGGCTGCCAACAAAAGTGTGGGCAGTGCCAATATTATCATATAAGATTTCATTAACGTGTAATCCCCCATACAGATGAATTTATGTCAATGTTGAGTGTTTCTGTGGCACTCAAATTGAAATCATGAATATCAATGACCAAATCACCTTGTTCCATTGCATTGATAAAGTGAAGCACTTTCTGATATTTTCCAGATGCGGACACCTGAATATTCAAAACATGCCCGAACTTATTATTATCTTTGGAAAGTTTATTAGAGAGCAGTTTTAGCTTAATACCATAACGCTTAGCATTTTCAGAAATGGAGTCGATGTACCTACCCCAAGCTGCTTCATCATAATAAAGTTCAGAAATTTTTTCAATTTTGAATTTGATGTATGCATTATTGTCTTTCATCGCCAACGTATCTATATTGATGTTGTCAATTTGATCTTGTATCGCCTGTATTTCGCTTTCTGGATGTAAAGTCAAATAGTGCTTATCTTGATTGAGCTTTTTTTCAATAGCTTTACGCTCTACTAAAACCTCTTGGTACTCAGCTTCAGAACCATCCCAGAACAATGCATATGATAGTCCAAACAGTGCTGTAAAAATCATTCCATAAATAAGACTGATATCCCGCTGACTTTTACTAGCAAAAGATTGATCGATAGAATAAAGGTATTTTTCTATATTAAGATTCATTTAATTACCGCCTTTATCTCACCCATATAATATTGGATTTCATCATCCCAAAAGATTGTTTCCAAAGAAAAAGAGTGCTTGTCCGTGCGTTTTTCAGTCAAGAACTCTAAGAGGTCTGTTATCTGTTTGTCTTTTTTTGACATCACGTTTAATGTTAAGACTTTGGTGCTATTAGTTTCTGTATATGTGATTTCAGATACATCGACTTTAAAACGATTCAAATCTTTGGTCATTGCAGTAAGAATCTTGCCTTTCATCGGATAATCTACTTTGATCTCATGTATCTTGATCAGAGTCGCTTTTTTCTGATTGAAATCATCATCTTCAACTTTAAATAGCTCTGAAGCTTTTGCCTTATTCGCAAGTTTGAAGTTGATCGCTTTTTCCCGGGTCATTTTAGTATTATGTACTTCAACGTACTCCTGCTCAAGCAAGTTGATGTGAAGTGACTCGGCATAAGATAATGTCCAGAATGTGACTGGGTAGGCAAATGCTGCGACAAGAGATGCCGCACTTAATGTAATCAGTTTACCGCTATGACGCTGCAGGAATGGGGGAGGACGATGGAAAATCGTAAAATTGCTTTCATATCGATCTTGTGGTGATACCTGTGTGTAGATCTGCATAAGTTGATGAACTTGATCAACATACATCCCTCCTGTATCAAAACCATAGTCAAAGTCAAACACTTTCGATTCGAGACTGAGAAAGGTCTGTGAATATTCGTCCAAACCATTAATTGCACCGATCTGCGATCCAATATATACTTGATCAATGATTTCAAGCTCATACGCACGTTTGGCATAGGTAAGAACGTCATTGATATGAACGAAAAGCTCTCCGAAAAGTTTAATAAGAAATTTTTGATATTCACTATTTTTGGTACTCAGTCCTTCCTCGGACAATAGTTTTATGAAATCACTAAAAGATAATTGTTCACCGAGTAGTTCACAAAAATGCTCATGCATCTGTTTGAATGAATATTTAAGTGATTTTGTGTAGATAAACTCTCGATCATTATATATGGTGAAGAAAGCGTCATTCTCTTGAAAATATATAAAGGCGTGAACCCCTGTTTCCCCAATAATCTCCTGCTCATAAAGACCTTTGAGTAAAAGTGGCACCGGAATGATGTTGTCAATGTAAGTTACATTTTCAATTGCATCAATAAATTGCTCTTCCAATACAAGAGGGTCAATCACGAAAACATGAAAAAAGTTCTCTTTTTCATCGGCAGTGTCTCGTGCTTCAATATACTCTATTTTGTACTCTATAGCCATGTCAAGTGCCAACTCTTCATAGACCTTGCTCTCAATGACAAAGTTAATATCATCATCTGGGATGTTTTTACTTATACCGATTAAAGCGGTTATAAAATCACCTGTATTGATATATGAAATTGTATATTGTTCTTTTTCGTAATGAGGCGACCTTTCTACATTTAAGCGCTGACCAGCACTTCCAATATAGGTACCTTTATACGGATTTATAGAGAGAACGTTAGAAAATACGTTTTGGTTCATTTTATCCATTCAATTTATCCTGAACTTTTTGATTAAGTAAACTACTTTTACTTATATTACCTACTATTATATTTGATACATAGGCTAACATCAAGAACACATCTTAATACTTGAGTTTTCTTTGTAATTATCTTCAAGTACATATGCTCTGATTGTAACGGAATCAAACTTAAAGTTATTCTTAATAGGTAAGAGAAAGTGCGAAACATAGGAATGTGACGACAAAAAGTTATCAATTTTTTTAGATTCTTTTTAGGGGATCCATCAAGGCTATAAAATAAAAATGAAATAATATTTAATTATATAGTTGGCTAGAATAACATAAGAATTATGAACTATTTGTATTAGTAATTATTAAACATAGCCTAAATCATCTAATATTTTTTTGTCACTTGTCCAGTTCGGTTTAACACTGACAAAAAGATCCAGAAATACTTTTTTATCGATGAGGCGTTCAATTTTTATACGGGCATCACGTCCGATACGTTTAATAGCATTGCCACCTTTGCCGATTATGATCCCTTTTTGACTCTCTTTCTCGACAATGATGGTGGCACGAACACGTTCAATCGTCTCAT